>Ga0316613_10002629_pt1 | contig 11535 bp, 9 predicted proteins | sample OWC_soil_day10_C_2_FD_207647 | JGI IMG/M metagenome (GOLD analysis project Ga0316613, IMG submission 207647) | Wetland soil microbial communities from Old Woman Creek delta, Ohio, United States - OWC_soil_day10_CT_b | ecosystem: Environmental > Terrestrial > Soil > Wetlands | place: USA: Ohio... | reverse complement strand
TGCTTATCAGATGTAGAATTCTGTGCGTGGAATGGCAATTTCTACAGCACTCATTGGTATAACAGAACTATTTCCACATTCTCTATTGCTGAAATTTGATTCATTAACTCCTTTTCCTTATGAAAACCAATATACAATAAGGCTCCTTCTATACCTGAATAATTGCTCATTGGTATCTTCTTTTTAAACTCTTTCCCTAATATATAATATAACAAATTTCCAAACGCAATGATAGTAATTATAAAAATTATTATAACTAAAATAACGCCAATAAAAAAGCAGCAAAATCCATCAATCCTGACAAACGGAATTAATTATTTTACTAGCCACTGCTTGATCAATATCTAAACTAAAAATCTCTTCTATTGAGATATTATTTGACGGTTGATTTTTGTATGCATCGTATACAATTCTGTCCATGTTTTAATTTGCTAGAGGGTTGTCACAACTACCAAGCATTCGTACAAACCTTCTTAATCTAAATTGGAAATAAAAGATAGAAGAGTATTTATTTCTGCTTTTATGAATAAACTCAAATAGGTAACACATTAGCACCATTTGCTCTTTCGTTCCTATAACTATGTTAATATTGCTTTTATTTGACTTTTAATATGTTCTTTCACTGATAATGTATCTAGGCCTATGTTTTGATTCCATATATATCTTGCCAATATACTCACCAATAATCCCTAAAGATAAAAGTTGAATACCGCCAATGAAACAGATTATACAAGTCATGGATGCCCAGCCTTCAACTGTTTTACCTGTCAATACTGATATTAGAGCATATACTACTCCTAAAAAGCTAACAGTAGAAACCATTCCTCCAAAACCAGTAATCAATCTTATAGGTCTAACAGATAAGCTTGTTATTCCATCAAAAGCCAGACCCAGCATTTTTCTTATAGGGTAATGACTATTTCCAGCCAATCTTTCTTCTCTTCTGTAATAAACGGTTGAACTTTTAAATCCTACTAGCGGAAACATACCCCTTAAAAATAAATTTACCTCTCCAAATTTTGCAAACTCCTGTAGTGACCTAGAACTTGTCAATCGATAATCTGCATGATTATATATACATTCCGCACCCAGCCAATTTAATACTTTATAAAAACTTTCAGCAGTGAATCTTTTAAATGCAGAATCTGATTCCCTGTTATTCCTCACCCCATATACGATTTCAGCCCCATTCTTATATTGGGAGATCATTTCGTCAATTGCATTTATATCATCTTGTCCGTCACAATCAATTGAAATAGTAAAATCACAAATATCTTTTGCTTCCATTAAGCCAGCCAGTACAGCATTTTGATGTCCACGATTTCTACTTTGTGAAATACCAATATAGTGTTCATTTTCTTCACTAAACCTTTTAATTATATTCCATGTCTCATCTGTGCTTCCATCATTTACAAACATGATACAACTGGTCCGGTTAATAATCCCACGGTCAATTAATGACAAAACTTTATTTAAGAATAATGAAGCAGTTATCGGTAAAACAGATTCTTCATTGTAACAGGGTACTATCAAAATCATCTTATCAGCTATTTGGTCCTTCTTATCCCTATACATATAACTATATTCCATAAGTATGTCACACACCTCTTTCTTGTATTACTTAATTCTATTCTTATAACTTATCTGTTCAAAATAGCAGACTATTATTCAGAGACCTTTTTTATCCAGCAACTGTTTGCAAAGCAAAAAGCCAAAATAAAAAACAGTAAAAAAGTATATTGGTAAATTGTTACAATAAATAATGCAAAAGGAGCAAAACCCCAATAAAATATTTTTTTATTTTCTTTATAAGTAAGCAGTAACATTATAAAAGGAGCCAAATATACAATAAGTAATGCTAAACCACCTTGCCCTAAAATATCCGTAAGCGAATTACTGGTACCTAGATTACCATCTCTTAAAGGGTTCATAAATTGGTGTATAACTTCGTAATTATTAAATCCTGTTCCAATAAATGGAGATGTCTGCCATGCTTTTAGGCCGGCCTTATAATCATCTAGATGTACGAAAAATGACCCATAGCTATTTGCTATTTTATTAAAAAATAAGATCGCAATCATGGAAGCGAACAAGAACATTGTTAACATATAAAATCCATAGCGTCTTTTGTGATTACTATTAAATATAATTTTTAATACAAATGCAGCTAGCATGAGCATGATTCCCAATGTACCAAAAGTAGATAATATCGTTATTGACAATATAAATGTTTTTATTTTATTAAATTTACCCCTTAAAAACAGCTCCGTAAACAATGCAATTATTAAAACAATATTATACATAGGACTTTCTGTAAAGATACCAATATTCCTAAATATCTTTACATTCAAAACTGGTATCGTAGAAAATTGTGTTTTATATTGAAAGCATAAACCATAAAATCCACTATATACATCTCCATTATTCCACGTCACGGGTAACTCCATATTAGGAACGATAATAGCTAACACACTTCCTGTCAACCAAAAAATTAATGATGCAATCGCTAGGACAAGCACGACATTTTCAAACTTATATAATATATTAAATGTTCTTCCTTCTTCTAAATTTTGAAGACATAGAATAATAGAAAGAGGAAAAAACAGTAGAAATAATCTGACATAAATAACAATCTCCGACTGAGGTATTTGAATTAATGCCATTAATAATGAACAATATAACATAGAAAATATTATCTTGTAGCTATACTGCTTTATCAAAGTTTTCTTTTTCAAAAATATTAAAACGCATTCTATAAGAATTAAGTAATTCCAGATTTGAGGTACTATTGGTCTTCCAAGCGTATGCCTATACACAGTATTACATTCTATCACTAATAAAAGAACTAGAGTATATTCAAAACATTCTATTAGTCTATCCTTTGTTTTTTTGTTTAGTATACTAAAATACATATCAGTCTCCAATATGATTATTTTTATAATAATTGATGCATATGTAAACTCAAATTAATCTTCCAGTGATTTTACATAATTACTAAACCTTACACTAAAAAGTTCCGGATAATCTGAATAATATTCATCAAATTTATTAGCTAAATATCCAACCTCTGTCTGTGTGAAGTCCTCAGTTCTAATAAAAACATTTACTTTCACACCATTTTCAATTACAAACGAATTACCTAGAATATATTTTTTCCTAATCGGAGAATTTTCATTCTCAAATTCATCTGTCAAGATCCCAGTAACTCTTTGTGTTTCCGGTGAAAGGTGATATTGTGCCGGTGTCGCGCATACGATAACTTTTGCTTCGAAAAAAGACGTATTAAACCCATCACGCAGATCCACTTGTGAAGCACTAAGAATATTGATATCCGGAGTTAAATTGGGAAGATAAGAACAACTTAATATATCTGACGTCATAATCACTGAACTGCCTATAACATATACTCCTTCTCGCTCCGGGGTCATATCCTTTATATACTTTTTCAAAAGAAGAATTTCCTCCATATCTCCTCTCTGTTTTGGTTTATATGTATTATTTGACCAAATTATATTGCTCTGCAATGCCCCTGGTAGCAAAGAAATTCCATGAGCAAAATTCAACATATACATAGAAACACTTGCTAATAAAACTACTTTCGAAAACCTCCCAGCATTATCAGCTAAAATAAAAATTCCTAGAGCTATCAAGATTAACATTTGAACTGAAATTATATAGTAATGTTGTATCCCCATATTTTGAGTTCTGTAAAAGACAAAGACCGATATACAGGAACTTATAAGTAAAAAAATCACTTCATCTAAATATTTCTTTTTCCTCATAGAATAGCATGTCATACATAAAACAGCTATCGCATAAATAACTCCCATATATTTTACCAGTTCCAATATCTTACTAAAAAAATCTGATGTATTATACGCCTGATAAGCAATAGAATAGCTATTAAATAAAGATCTTACTAAAAATGGTTTAAATAAAGTAACTAATATTACTATCATACTTCCATAAATAACAATAAAATTCTTTATAATGCTAATGATACTTAGTTTTATTTTACTCCAACCAAAGTGTTTCATTTGTAATAGCGCAATTATAAAAATACTACACGAATATCCAACTACCCAATAGGCAAAATATCGTCTCAACAACATGCTTCCTAATAACATTACGGAAATCAGTATAGATTTAATCGGATCAAAAGAACAAAAATCCATTGAAAAACTTATAAGAACACACAATGCCACTAGGGAAACTGCAGCCATATCTGCATATCCATTCAAAGCAGGCTGCCAAAACCAAACAAAAAATAAATTACAGCCAAATATATAATAACTTTTAATTCCTTCACTTGAATACTTCTTCAACAGATTCATGATAATTATCGTTACAACAAAAGAAGTAGGTATTAAAAATTGTATATAAATGACTAATATGTAGCTTAAATATTGATTTCCTAACACTTTTAGGGGCAATGCCATTAACATGCCTTGTAACAAATTATAATCATCAAAATAGATTGAACTAATTACTCCTTTAATAGCCGTGAATAGAGATTTATTGCAAATATCAAATGCTTCTAATGACTTAATCCAATATGTAGAATGATCCCAATAATATATGTAATTTTCTCTTATGTTAAGAGAATAAGCCATAAGTATTGCCACAAAAGCCATTATGAGATTGATTACTATCTCTCTTTTTGTTAGTTTTTGCAGACATCTATAGATATCACCCTCTTTAATTGCCCAAAACATTAACGAATAGTATATTACCATAGCAGTAATTAACAGTACCATCTTTATCCCTCAAATCTCTACTTACCCAATATTTTCAGATATAATTTTTTCACAGCCTTATGGCGCCGTGTCCCATATGGCAGAATTATATCTTTAATTCTAAATACCTTATTTTTAATTCCCCTATTTTTGTGATAATATTGATTCGCTACACTATGGGCCATGCGATACAACATTGCTTCATAATATGATGTTTTCTTAGCATACTTCCAAAAATATTCAGCCATATCTTCCTCTGGTGAAGTCCACGGCTTCTCTGGTCCTGCATAATGAATAATTTTAGGATTCTTTCTGGCCTCCATATACATTTTATTCAACCATTGAGGTGCAATACTGATTATCTCTTTTATACGTATGTGTCCATAGTCTACCATTACATTCCATGACATATCTATATATTTTACTCTACCCTTACACAAACAGTTTAAAATATCCTGATCAAGCAACTGCCACTTTTCCGAAACTGCAAACTTTAACACATAGTCCATACTATAAGTGCTTCTAAATTCTTGTAAATTTATAACTAATGTTCCTGCCTGAAAATAATCATATGGATTTTCCATCTTCATAACATTATCCATAAAAGATTTTTTATCTTTTTCATACCCATTGTAAAGACCTGCTGTATCAGGATCATAACACGCTGCAACAAGGTAACCCTCTATGTCTGTTCCAAAAAGTTTTGCTACATCATCGTTTACTATCATATCTGAGTCTAAATAAACAATTTTATCATAATCAGGAATTAATTCCGGCAAAACTAAACGATAATAAGTTTGTAAACCAAAGTGCCCTCGTACAAAAAAATTATAACCTTCGATAAGTTTAGTAGGGTCAATATAACGCACTTTAAAATTATTTGAATTTTCTATTATCCAACCAATTCTTTTTTTACTCTCAGCAGTTATATCTTGGGTCAAAATTATTATATCATAATTATATAGTTCATTTGAATTGTCAACTATAGATTGAATTAGTGTAGCAGTATAAGGAACAAAATTATCATTTGCAGCTAAGGCAATCGGAATATTATTCTCATTAAAAGCAGGCAATACTCTTGCAGGAGTATCCACACTTTTAAATAATGTTCTCTGAAATTCTGTACATCGATAAGTCCCTTTTGTTTTATGATATGTGTACCAAATGCCAAATAAACGTTCACCCAGATAACCACTTACTCTATATCCTGCAATATCATAATTCGAATAATCTCTTCTTCTTTCATGCTCAAATAAAATATCAAATAACCATTCACTATAGTCATGAAATAGTTCACGTTTCATAATAAACATATTGCAAAAATATCCTAAGTTAGACTTAAAATAACTTGTTGCAGTTTCATAATATTCAGGATAACGTTCCTTAATTATATCTAACATGACTATCAAATCTTCTTCGTACTGATAAGGAGTGATTGCATACTGTTCATAATTAGATTTTACAGGTGGAACTAGCTTGTGTAAATCAACCTGTGTTGTAGCTATAATATCATATTGTTCTACTTTACGATGAACATTTTCATCATCTAAATTTAAAAACTCCAAAGCAGAGTCATCCAGATAATTTATTTCCGCATCTTCAAATGGATTATGTTCCAGAATTTTATCGCTGAAATTCATGTATCTTCTATAATGAAAAAAACCATAATAATCGGCATCATCATTCTTCCACGCCCAGTACTGGGCTGTCAATTCACAATACATAGGGTTTTTTTCGGATATATTATCTTCGATATCATCATGTAACATATCTGTAAACCTAACCGAGGCCTTTTTAGCTCCTACTTGAATGGGATAAAAAAAAGAACTCTTTGGTAAGTAACAATCCTTATGACATGAAATATAAACTTTAATTTTACTGTCCAACATAATTTTCCTCCATTAGTTACCTTTCTACTCTTTGTAATTGCATATATGCTTCACAAACTTCATTTACATCACCTGACATTTTCTGAACTCCCTTATCTAACCACATAGCTTTATTACAAAGGCCTCGTACTGAATCAATATCATGAGACACATATAAAAGAGTAACTCCATCTTCAAGCAATTCTTTCATTCTAGCCTGGCATTTTTGCTGAAAAGCCCAATCCCCAACTGAAAGAACTTCATCAACAATCAATATATCCGGTTTTACCACAGTTGCAATGGAAAAGCCTAATCTGGCAGCCATTCCAGATGAATAATTTTTAATTGGCATATCTAGAAAATCCCACAACTCAGCAAAATCTACGATCTGATCAAAATGATTTTGCATATATTTTTTTGAATGTCCCAAAACCGCACCATTTAAGTAAATATTCTCTCTGGCAGTAAGTTCACCATCAAATCCTGCTCCAAGTTCAATTAACGGAGCGATTGTTCCATTGACCGTCACTTTCCCTTTATATGGTTTCATAATTCCACATACTAATTTGAGTAATGTGGACTTTCCTGAACCGTTAGTTCCAATTAATCCCCACGCTTCTCCTTTTTTTACTTGAAAGGAAACATTTTTCAATGCGAGAAATTCCTGAAACATTAACTTACGTTGCAATAGCTTCACAAAATATTCTTTTAAATTGTCAATACGTTCAGATGCCATATTAAAGCGTACAGTCGCCTCCTGCACGTTAATGGCATATTCATTATTATCTATCATCTTATCCTCTTTCTTTACCGCAATCAAATGTACAAAATAAAATTATCCTGGTTTTTATAAAAGCTCCAAGTTCCAAAGAGCAATACACCAATTGCGACCGAAATACCATATACAATCAATTTAGGTTCCGGCAAGCATCCATTCAAAACAATTGTTCTAAATTGTGTAACATAACTATACATAGGATTTAAATATTTTATTAAACGTAATAAAATTTTTGGTAATGATTCTGCGGGATAAAAAATAGGAGTCAAATACATCCAAGCTGTTAAAAATGCTCCGTAAATATGCTGTACATCCCTAAAATAAACTGTTGCCTGTGCCAGAAAAAGCCCTACCCCCATGCAAAAGGTGTATATCTCTAGAACCACAACGGGAATAAACAGCATAGACCAGCTCAACTTAACATTACAGATAAAACAAACCAATACAAGTGCGCCCATTGCAAAAAGCATATTTACAAGAGAACTACTAATTTTCGAAATTGTAAAGATGTATTTAGGCACATAAGTCTTTTTTAAAAGAGAAGCATTTCCAATAATAGAAAACATAGCTTGATTTGTCGACTCAGAAAGAAAATTAAAACAAGTCTGCCCAATCAAGAGATAAACTGGATAAAATGGTATTTCAAATCGAAACATGTTGGTAAATACAATAACCATAACAAGCATGATCAGTAACGGATTTAAAATACTCCAAACATACCCAAGGAAGCTCCTTCTATATTTTAACTTCACATCCTTCTGAACAAGCTGAAAAATTAAATCCTTATAGCGATAACAATTTATAATTCGACTTACTAACGAATTCATAATTCTCCTCATTTTCTATATTATTCATTTTTAGTCAACTATCGAATAATATATCTTTTTAATTAACTCCCGCCGTTTTGTCCCTATGGGAAACAAAGAATACCCCATGCGTTTAGCAAAACCGGCATTGGCTGAATTGGATAGTTTTCTTTTCTTTTGTGAATCACTGCTTGCACATAGGCGCTCCAAAATCTGTTCATAATACGGCGTATGCCTAGCCGTCTCCCAAAAGGTCCAACCATAATCTTCCGAAGCTTTATTCCATGGTTTTTGTATTCCTGCATAATGAATAATCGACGGGGATTTTCGCGCTACCATATACTGCTCAAACAGATCAGCCGGTGCTCTGCAAGCAACCCCTGAAATTCTTTTTCCATTGCAATCCGTAATCATATTCCAAGACATATCCAAATAAGTAATACGATTTTCACAAACGACATTCAATATATCCTGGTCAGAATACTTGTAAATCCCAGTAGCCGCCATTTCTAATAGTTGTTCAGTTGTTATCTTCTTTCTCAACTCACTGATATTCATTACAAGGACACCTGCCTGAAAATAGTTATAAGGCTCTTTTAGTTGTAAAGTTTTACGTTCATACTCTTTTATACGCAGCCATGGACTGTTTAGCTGACCAGCAAAATCCACATCATGAACAGCACCAATATAATTATTTTTCAAATCCGTCTCATACAATTCAGCTAAATCCCGGGATACTATCAAATCGCAATCCAAATAAATTACTTTTTCATATTCCTTCATAATATCCAATATCAGAAAGCGATAAAATGTTTCAACCGTTATATGATCCTTAGCTTTCAACTTGTAATTATCAACGTATTCTCCGATTTGAACAAAATTCACTATTACATTAGAGTTTTTTTTCGCCTGAAGGCAAATCAACCTTTGGTTATCAGCGCTAATGTCTGTGTGAAACACAAATATTTTACATAATTGCTTCTTGGTTGATTCAATAATCGACTGAATGCATACACTCATATACGGAACATAAAAATCATTTGCTGCTAAAACAACAGGGATTGCTGGATTGTCCTTATCCGCCGTCACAGTAATACATTTTTGTGTGTTTTTTAATAATGCAATTTGTAATTCTTTTGTTTTATATCTATTTAACGATTGAATGTAAGTGTAATATATTCCAGCAATCCTTTCTCCTAAATGTCCAATGGTACGCATTGCCTGGATTGAATAGCCCGACATATCCCACCTTTTTTCAAATTCTCCGAGTATGCCAAATAGAACCTCCGAGTATTGGTTGAACAATTCCTTTTTCATAATAAACATATTGCATGGATAAAACGTATCACCTTGGGCGTATGCTTTTGCATAATCATATAAAAACGGATACTTTTCTTTTATAATATCCATCATTTCCTCAAAATCTTTATAATTCAATTCATCAGCTTTTTTATAGTGATCTGCTACAGTTTTCGCTTTTAATAGCTTAACATTAATTCCTTTCGCTATGATAAAATCATGTGTTTCTACCACACTTCTAATATGTTCCTCATCAAACTTCAGCCTATGAAGACTTTCATTATTCAAATAAGAAAAAGGTACTGTTCCCCAACCATCCTCTTTCAATTGTTCTTCGTTAAAAGAAAAAATTCGACGATAATGGCAAAAACCAAAATAATCAAAATTCCGATTTTTCCATGCCCAATACTGAGTTGTTAATTCACAATAACTTTTATTTAGAGAAGAGATGTGTTCTCCAGTATTATCAAGAACCATTCCTTCAGGAGTTGGCTCAGTTTGATAATCTGCACCTGCTATTACATTTTGTATGATAGGCAACTGAATTAGGCGGTTTTCTTTATTGGGAGTATGCGTTATAAATATTTTTATATTTTTCATTCTTAGCTCCGTTTATATAATAATTTCAGTAAATTTTTATATTATCTTTACTTAATCGAATGCCGAACCATCAGTGATACTAGATAGTAGAATTTGTAATTGGACCATCTCAATACTAATATTGCCGGATTTGTCAATTTCTGAAAGATACTAAAATATTTCTTTTTTAATTCTTTCTCGTAACAAATAATTTTCTCCAGATTGCTTTCTTTAAAACTCATATAAATCTTATACTGGCTAGTAATGCTTCTGGCAATTATTATCTCCATACAATTCTTTATTTCTGTTGACATATCATTGTTTTTCTCATAATACTCCAATAACCTGTTTACTACCCGTTCATGCTGTACACATCTTTTTCTCATATTTTCAATATTAACACTCTGTGTTGGCTGACCGATTCTATACATATAAACATAATCAGGTACAGCAGTAACAGATTTTATATAAGGTAACGGAAATGTCATATATTCCATATCCACATAATAACAATTCTCATCTATTTTATCCGGTATTTTTCTAAGAATTGCTGTACGATATGTAATTGCATGCATTTTAAAAAATATTTTACTAGAAATACTATTAAATGGAACGCTTTTGCCATATAAGGAATCCGGGCATACACTCTGGATCTCTTTGCTGATTTTCCCAGTCAAATCATTTACCCAATAATAATTGCTGAGGACCATATCAGCTTCTACAGTTTTCAAATACAGTATCAGCTTCTTGACACCTTCCTCGATTACCCAATCATCACCATCAACGACCTTAAAATATTTTCCTTCGGCATTTGCTATTCCCATATTAATTGTTGAGCCATGCCCCCCATTTTCCTTGGTTATCATGCGAAAGGTCTGAGGGTATTCACTCACGTATCTGTCTCCGATTTGGGGACTGGTATCCGTTGAACCATCGTTAATAATTAATACCTCTAATTCTTCCATAATTTCAGGAATCACAAAAGACTCCAGGCATTGATTCAGATATTTTTCCACATTATAGGTTGGAACAACAATCGTTAATGTTTTCATATTATTTCATCCTTTTGTTTTCCTGTATCCGGCATCACTCCCTCTGTCGCTTCTTTCATAAACATGATTTTAGGAGTCATAATAATCAGCTTTAAATCCAGAAGGAAGGAATAATTACGAATATATGTTAAATCTAATTTTAGCTTATCATAGGAAGTAGTATTATATTTTCCATAAATTTGTGCATATCCGGTCAAACCTGCTTTTACCTTAGTTCGATAGGCAAATTCTGGAATATCATTGAGTATTAATTCTGCCAGTTCCGGTCTTTCGGGTCTTGGCCCTACAAAGGACATATCTCCCGCCAAAATATTAAATAGCTGAGGTAATTCATCAAGTCTGGTTCTTCGAAGCAGATGTCCGATAGGCAATATCCGTGAATCGCCTTCGGTTGCCAAACGGGCCACACCATCCCCT
>Ga0316613_10002623_pt1 | contig 11545 bp, 10 predicted proteins | sample OWC_soil_day10_C_2_FD_207647 | JGI IMG/M metagenome (GOLD analysis project Ga0316613, IMG submission 207647) | Wetland soil microbial communities from Old Woman Creek delta, Ohio, United States - OWC_soil_day10_CT_b | ecosystem: Environmental > Terrestrial > Soil > Wetlands | place: USA: Ohio... | reverse complement strand
GCTTGCGAACAGGCAAGCTGCGTTGGACCCGCCTGCGACAAGATTGTTTCACAGGCCTGCGGTGTGACCTCGCGGCAGCCTGATCCAGTGCTGCCAAAGCACCGTCACCTGAGCATTGAGGGCACCGAGTGCAAGGCCGTCATTGAAGATCACTGCATCGGCGATGGCGCGCCGCGCTGCGCGTGGCGTCTGCTGCTCCATCACACGCTGCACCTGCTCGGCGGACCAGCCGGAGCGCTGCATCACACGCTGCACCTGCGTGTCTTCACGGCAGTCGACCACCAGCAACCGGTTGACCCGCTGGCGCCACGGACTGGCTGCCGACAGCAGCGGCACGTCGAAGACCACCGGCCGCCCGCCGGAGAGGTCGGCCTGGCGCTGGGCTTCGTGGCCGATCATCGGGTGCAGGATTGATTCGAGCCGCCGCCGTGCCGAAGTGTCGCCGAAGGCCAGCGAACGCATGCGTGCGCGGTCCATCGCGCCGTCGGCGTCGATGATTTCGGGCCCGAACTCGCGCTCCAGCGCAGGCAGGGCCGCACCATGGGGCGCGGTTAACGCATGGGCGATGGCATCGGTGTCCACCAGCACGGCACCGCAGGCCACCAGCATCGTGGCCACCGTGCTCTTGCCGCTGCCGATGCCGCCAGTCAGCCCGAGATGCAGCGGCTTCAGAGCGTCGGGAACCACAGCCGCGTGAGGGTCTGGCCGAAGAAGATGGCCGCGATGCCGCCGCCGACCAGGTAGGGGCCGAAGGGAATGGGTACCTCGCGCTTGTGGCCGCCGAAGGCGATGAGCCCGATGCCGACCACGGCGCCGACGCCCGAGGCCAGCAGCACGATCGACGGCAGCAATTGCCAGCCGAGCAGCGCGCCCAGTCCGGCCAGCAGTTTGAAGTCCCCTTCGCCCATGCCTTCCACGCCGCGCAGCTTCCTGTAGCTGAAGGCCAGCAGCCACAGCGCGCCGTAGCCGGCGAAGGCACCCCAGGCTGCGTCCTCGAGCTCGACGCCGGTCCAGCCCAGGCCGGCGCCGAGCAGGCCCAGGCCGATCAGCGGCAGCGTCAGGTCATCGGGCAGGTAGGTGGTGTCCAGGTCGATCAGCGCCATGGCCACCATCAGCGCCACCGCAGCGCACCAGACCAGCGTCTGGGCTTGAGCGCCGAACTTCCATCCGCACGCGGCGAACAGCAGCCCGGTGGCCAGCTCCACCAGGGGATAGCGCTTGGAGATGGCCGTGTCACAGGAGGCGCAACGGCCCTTGAGGCGCAGCCAGCCGATGAGCGGCAGGTTCTCGTGCCAACGCAGCACATGGCCGCAACTCGGACAGCGCGAACGCGGCCGCGCCAGACTGATCGGAGCCAGTGCCTGCAATGCATCGCTGATGGCCTGGGCCGCCTGGGCGAAAGCGGCGGGCGGCGCGCCCTTACGGCCGCTGACGCGGCGCCAGGCATCGGCGTCGCCGAGTTGGTTCTCGGCCACGTCCAGCCACCACTCGCGCTCCAGCACTTTGGGCAGCCGGTGGGCAACCACATTGAGGAAGCTGCCCACGCACAGCCCGAGCAGGGCCAGCGCCAACGGCGAGAACCAGAGATCCGGCGCCATGCCGGTGATCAGACCACCGCGCCCAGCTTGAAGATCGGCAGGTACATCGAGACCACGATGCCGCCGATCAGCACGCCGAGGATGACGATGATGAACGGCTCCATCAGGCTGGAAAGGCCCTTGACCATTTCGTCGACTTCGTCTTCGTAGAACTCGGCGCACTTGGCGAGCATGTGGTCGAGCGCACCGGACTCCTCGCCGATTGCGGCCATCTGCAGCACCATGGTCGGGAAGACGCCGGTGGTGGTCATGGCGGTGGTCAGGGCCGATCCGGTGGACACGTCCTTCTGGATCTGCGTTGTGGCCAGGCGGTACACCGCATTGCCCGAGGCGCCACCCACCGAATCGAGGGCTTCGACCAGCGGCACGCCGGCGGCAAACATGGTGGACAGCGTGCGCGTCCAGCGCGCGACCACCGACTTGTTGATCAGATCACCGAAGACCGGCATGCGCAGCAGCAGCCGGTCCATGGTCATCTGCATCTTTTCGGACCGCTTCCACGACTCGAGGAAGAAGTACATCCCGCCGAACAGGAAGCCGAAGATGGCCCACCAGTAGGCGACGAAAAATTCCGACAGCGCGATGACGAACAGCGTCGGCGCCGGCAGGTCGGCGCCGAACGAGCGGAAGACTTCCTTGAACGACGGGATCACGAAGATCATGATCACCGTCAGCACGACGAAGGCGACGACGATCACCGCGATCGGGTACATCAGCGCCGACTTGATCTTGCTCTTGATGGCCAGCGTCTTTTCCTGATAGATGGCCAGCCGGTCAAGCAGCGCTTCCAGGATACCGCCGGCCTCGCCGGCTTCCACCAGGTTGCAGTACAGCGCATCGAACTGCATCGGGTGCTTGCGGAAGGCCGAGGACAGGCTGGTGCCAGTCTCGACGTCGCCGCGGATCTCGTTCAGCAGCCGCGTCAGCCGCGGGTTGGTACTGCCGCGGGCGACGATGTCGAAGGCCTGCAGCAACGGCACGCCAGCCTTCATCATCGTGGCCAGCTGGCGCGTGAAGATGGCGATGTCCTTTTGCTTGATCGCCTTGCCGCCGCTGGTGCGGCGCTTCTTCACCTTGGTGATCAGGATGCCCTGGCGGCGCAGGCTGGCGTTGACCACGGCCTCGCCGCCGGCGCGGATCTCGCCGCGCACCAGCTTGCCGTTCTTGTCCTTGCCTTCCCACTCGAAGATCGAGTCCTTGGTGCCTCTTGTGGCTACTGCAGTTGCCATCGTGTCTCCGGCGCAAGCCTGTTCAAACGTGGGGCGTGTGCGGCGTCTGTCATTCGTTGGTGACGGAAATCACCTCTTCCAGCGTGGTGGCGCCGGTACGAACCTTCAGCAATCCCGACTGACGCAGATCGCGCACACCTTCCTTCTGTGCCTGGGCGGCGATGTCCATCGAGGTGCCTTCCGCCAGGATGATGCGTTGTATCGCGTCCGTGATCGGCATCACCTGATAGAGGCCGACCCGGCCCTTGTAGCCGTTGTTGCACGCCGAACATCCGACCGCCCGATAGGGCTTCCAGCTGCCGTCCAGATCGGTCTCGACGAAGCCCGCGCGCAACAACGCCTCGCGAGGATAGTCCGCCTGGGCCTTGCAGTTCTCGCACAGGCGTCGCGCCAGCCGCTGCGCCGTGATGAGTAGCACGCTTGCCGCAATGTTGAAGGGCGCCACGCCCATGTTGAGCAAGCGCGTCAACGTGGTCGGCGCGTCGTTGGTGTGAAGCGTGGACATCACCATGTGTCCGGTCTGCGCCGCCTTGATCGCGATGTCGGCGGTTTCCAGGTCGCGGATCTCGCCGACCATGATGATGTCCGGGTCCTGCCGCAGAAAGGACTTCAGCGCCGCGGCGAAGGTCAGGCCGGCCTTGTCGTTGACGTTGACCTGGTTCACACCCGGCAGGTTGATTTCGGCCGGGTCCTCGACGGTGCATATGTTCACCCCCGGCTGGTTCAGGATGTTCAGGCAGGTGTACAGCGACACCGTCTTGCCGCTGCCGGTGGGACCGGTGACCAGAACCATGCCGTAGGGACGCTGGATCACCTGCATCAGGCGGTCACGTTCGACCTTCTCGTAGCCCAGGGCTTCGATGCCGAGCTTGGCGCTGGACGGATCGAGGATCCGGATGACGATCTTCTCGCCGAACAGCGTGGGCAGCGTGCTGATGCGGAAGTCGATGGCCTTGTTGCCGAACTTGAGCTTGAGCCGACCGTCCTGCGGTACCCGCTTCTCGGCAATGTCCATGCGCGAGATGACCTTGATGCGCGAGGCCAGCTTGTCCTTGATGGCCAGGGGCGGCTGGGTGATCTCGCGCAGCTCGCCGTCGATGCGGAAACGCACCCGATAGTTGTATTCATAGGGCTCGAAGTGCAGGTCGGAGGCGCGGGCGTTGATCGCGTCGATCAGCATCTTCTGCAGGAAGCGCACCACAGGTGCGTCTTCCACTTCCTGCGAGACCTCGGCACCTTCCTGGGCGGCTGCATCGTCGTCGGTGACGTCGAACTCGAAGTCGCCGCCCGCGAGCTGCTCCATTGCCTCGTTGACGCTGGCGCCCTGGGCTTCCAGGATGCGCATCAGCTTGTCGTACTCGACGATCACCCACTCGGGCGAGAGCTGCGTGGCGAACTTGATGCGCTCCACCGCCTCCTGGTCGGTGGGATCGGCCGCGCCAATGAACAGACGGTTGCCGCGCTTGCCCAGCACCATCAACTGGTACTGCAGGGCGAGCTTCGGGTCGACGATGCCGCGTGGCAGCCGCGTCATGTCGACCGCGTTCAGGTCGAGCAACGGAAGCGCGAGTGCGGTGGACAGCGTGTGGGCCAGTTCGGCCGGTGGCACGGCTCCGGCGGAAACCACGGCAGACACGAAACTGGCGCGCCGCTCCTTGGCGCTGCGTGCCAAATCTTCGGCTGCCTTGGCGCTGAGCTTGCCTGCGTGCACAAGCACACGGGCGACCCCGGAAAGGGCCGACTTGGGCGACTCGACGAGCGTGTCAACTGCCATCGGCTGGATGCTTCCTCGTAACGATCGATTGCATCATCGCTGATACCCCCGGCCCTGTAAACCGAAGCAGCGGCAACGCGTGCAATCGTTCATGCCCGGCGCCTGCTGCCCGGCTGACGGCAGTGGCGTCCATGCAAGAACCGGCATGCGGACCGCAGTTGTTTGGTCGGGGTGAGAGGATTCGAACCTCCGGCCTCTACGTCCCGAACGTAGCGCTCTACCAGGCTAAGCTACACCCCGATGGGCCGACTCAAAAGCCGAACCGTCGGCCGGACGCTCAGAACGAGCGGTGCACCGACCGAACGCATAATTCTACCAGAGCATCCCGGGCCGCCGACTGCGGCAGCACGCGCAGACAGCTGCGCGCTTGGTCGGCTTCAAGCTGCGCTACCGCCCGGGTGGCGTCCAACGCACCGGTGCGCCGCACCACGTCAACGATTTGTGGCAGACCTTGCACCTCGCCATGCTCAATGGCATGGCGGATCAGTTCCCTTTCGGCCCGAGTACCCCGCTCCATCGCGATCAGCAACGGCAGGGTCGGCTTGCCTTCGCGCAGATCGTCGCCGACGTTCTTGCCAAGCGCATGCGGGTCGCCTTCATAGTCCAGCAGGTCGTCGACCAGCTGGAAGGCGGTGCCGAGCGATCGCCCGTAGTCGGCGCAGCACTCTTCGACGTCCATGCCGACACTGGCAAGCACCGCGCCTAGGCGGGCACTGGCCTCGAACAGCTTTGCCGTCTTGAAGCGGATCACACGCAGATAGTCGGCCACCGCCAGATCAGCATCGTGGATGTTCATCAGCTGAAGCACTTCACCTTCGGCGATGACATTGGTGGCATCAGCCAACACTTCCAGCACGCGCATGCGGTTCACCGACACCATCATCTGGAAGGCGCGGGAATAGAGAAAGTCGCCGACCAGCACGCTGGCGGCGTTGCCAAACATCGCATTGGCTGTCTGTCGGCCCCGGCGCAGCGAGGACTCGTCCACCACGTCGTCATGCAGCAGCGTGGCGGTATGGATGAATTCGACGATCGCAGCGAGCTCGTAGCGCTCCCGGCCTTCGAACCCCAAGGCCTGCGCGAACAGCAGCACCAGGCGCGGTCGGATGCGCTTGCCACCGGCGCTGATGATGTAGTTGGATATCTGGTCGATCAGCGCCACCCGCGACGACAGGCGCTCGCGGATGGTCGCGTCCACCTCCTGCATCGCCGCGGTCAACGGATCGGTGCGAAGTTCGAGGGAGGCTTGGACGTCGAGCACGTGATCCTGCGCGGAAGTTGTTCCAGATTATAGGAAGCAGTGCATGCCCCAGGCTTTGCCGGCGCGAAGGTGCAGCCCGGCGATGTGGCTGCCGATTGCACAAGACCGAAAGCCACGGGCGAGAAGTAATTTTCATGCTATATTCGCAGGCTGATCGCCGGAGATGGCCCGGTTGCCGGGCGTCTTGCAGTGTGGCGACGGGCCAATTCCGCCGGGTCTGCATGCCCCTGCGGAAGGCGGCTGAAGGCTGCGGTCCGCCGGCTTCGACGCGCAGTTCTTGCGCGTGGCGACGGTCTCAACGAAAGGGCAGATATGTACGCGGTCATAAAAACCGGCGGCAAACAGTACAAGGTTGCAGCCGGCGAGAACATCAAGGTAGAACAGATCGCTGCGGACGTAGGCCAGGAAGTTGTTCTGGACCAGGTGCTGGCCATCGGCAGTGGCACCGAACTGAAGGTCGGGACTCCCTGGGTCAGCGGCGCCAGCGTCAAGGCTACCGTGGTGGCGCAGGGCAAGCACGACAAGGTGCGCATCTTCAAGATGCGTCGACGCAAGCACTATCAGAAGCACGGCGGGCATCGTCAAGCCTACACCGAGTTGCAAATCAGCTCGGTCAGTGCCTGAGCCTCACGCGCAGCAACCCGAACCTTCAGGAGTCCTGAACCATGGCACAGAAAAAAGGCGGCGGTTCCACCCGGAACGGTCGTGACTCGAAACCGAAGATGCTGGGCGTCAAGGTCTATGGCGGCCAGACCGTGAGCGCCGGTTCGATCATCGTTCGCCAGCGTGGCACCAAGTTCCATGCCGGCACCAACGTCGGCATGGGTCGCGATCACACGCTCTTTGCGACGATCGATGGGACCGTGTCCTTCGACGTGAAGGGTGCGCTCAACAGGCAGACGGTGTTCGTCAGCCCGGCCTGAGCTCGCCAAACGCCGAGCCGAAGCCCCGGTTCGCCGGGGCTTCGTCGTTCTAAGATCCAGCGCACATGAAGTTCGTCGACGAAGCCACCATCGACGTCGCCGCAGGCAACGGCGGGGCCGGCTGTGCCAGCTTCAGGCGCGAGAAGTTCATCCCCTTCGGCGGGCCGGATGGCGGTGACGGCGGCCGCGGCGGCAGCATCCGCGCAGTGGCCGACCGCAACCTGAACACGCTGATCGACTACCGCTATGCCCGGCGTCACATCGCGCGCAATGGCGAAAGCGGACGCGGCGCCGACCAATATGGCGCGGCCGGCGAGGACATCCTGCTGCGCATGCCGGTGGGTACCATCATCACCGATGTCGACACCGGCCAGGTCATCGCCGAGCTGATCGATCCGGAACAGCCGGTGCTGCTGTGCAAGGGCGGCGACGGTGGCTTCGGCAACCTGCACTACAAGACCAGCACGAATCGTGCGCCGCGGCAGAAGACGCCCGGCTGGCCGGGCGAGCAGAAGAAGCTGAAACTCGAACTGCGCGTGCTGGCCGATGTCGGCCTTCTTGGCATGCCCAACGCCGGCAAGTCCACGCTGATCGCAGCCATCTCGAACGCGCGACCGAAGATCGCCGACTATCCCTTCACCACCTTGCACCCGAACCTGGGTGTGGTGCGTGTGGCGCCCGAGCAGAGCTTCGTCGTCGCCGACATCCCGGGCCTGATCGAAGGCGCCTCCGAAGGCGCCGGCCTGGGCCACCGCTTCCTGCGCCACCTGCAGCGCACGCGGCTGCTGCTGCACATCGTGGACCTGGCGCCCTTCGACGAGGCGGTCGATCCGGTCAAGGACGCGCGCGCCATCGTCGCCGAGCTGAGGAAGTACGACCCGGCCCTGCATGCCAAGCCGCGCTGGTTGGTGCTGAACAAGATCGACATGATCCCGGTCGAAGAACGCGAACAGCGCGTCAAGGACTTCGTGCGCCGGCTGCGCTGGAAGGGGCCGGTGTTCCAGATTTCCGCGCTGGCCCGTGAAAACCTGCAGCCGCTGGTGCGTGCGGCCTACGAGCATGTGGCGCAATTCCAGAAGAAAGCGCCCGAGCCCGATCCGCGCTTCGAGCCCGCCAGCGGAGCCGGCGATGACTGAGGTGCTGCGCCAAGCCCGGCGCATCGTCGTCAAGGTCGGTTCCAGCCTGGTCACCAACGAAGGCCGCGGCGTCGACGCCGAGGCGATCGGTAACTGGTGCCGGCAGCTGGCGGCGTTGGCCGAGCAGGGCCGTGAACTGGTGATGGTGTCCAGCGGCGCGATTGCCGAAGGCATGCTTCGCCTGGGCTGGAGCACACGCCCGAAGGAACTGCGCGAGCAGCAGGCCGCCGCCGCGGTCGGTCAGATGGGGTTGGTGCAGATGTACGAGACCAAGCTGCGCGAGCATGGCATGCGCAGCGCGCAGGTGCTGCTGACGCATGCCGACTTGGCCGACCGCGAGCGCTACTTGAATGCGCGCTCGACCCTGCTGACGCTGCTGGCGCTGCAGGTCATCCCGGTGATCAACGAAAACGATACCGTGGTCAATGAGGAGATCAAGTTCGGCGACAACGACACGCTGGGTGCGCTGGTGGCCAACCTGGTTGAAGCCGACGCACTGGTGATCCTGACCGACCAGCGCGGCCTGTACTCGGCCGACCCGCGCAAGGTCCCGCAGGCGCGTTTCATCGACGAGGCCGAAGCCGGAGACCCGGCCCTGGAGCAGATGGCCGGCGGCGCCGGCTCGTCCATCGGTCGCGGCGGCATGATCACCAAGGTGCTTGCGGCAAAGCGCGCCGCCGGCAGCGGCGCCAGCACCGTCATCGCATGGGGCCGCGAGCCGGACGTGCTGTTGCGTCTGGCCGCCGGCGAGCGCATCGGCAGTGCGCTGGTGGCGCGCACCGCCAAGCTGACCGCCCGCAAGCAGTGGATGGTCGACCACCTGCAGCTGCGTGGCGCAGTGATCGTCGACGACGGTGCCGTGCAGAAGCTGCGCGACGAGGGCAAGAGCCTGCTGCCGATCGGCGTGGTCGAGGTCCAGGGCGATTTCCAGCGCGGCGACGTCATTGCCGTGCGCGGCGCGGTCGGCAAGGAACTGGCTCGCGGCCTGGCCAACTATTCCAGCACCGAGACGCGCTTGATCGCGCGCAAGCCGTCGACGCAGATCGAAGCGGCTCTAGGCTATGTCAACGAGCCGGAGCTGATCCACCGCACCAACCTCGTGCTCAGCCAGGCCGAGCCGGGCTGAGCGCAGGCGGGCCTCAGGCTTTTTCCGGACCCGGCACCACGCCGTTGCCGGCCAGGCCCTCGGGCGGCGGCACCACCAACGGCGGGTCGCGCGGCGCATCGAAGCCGCTGTCATCGTAGCGCTGGGTACGCATGCCGGCGCGCAGGTAGCGGTTGGGGTGGTGAACCCGCGGCAGAAAGCGTGACAGCTCCGTCAGAGCCATCTCGTAGACATTGCGCTTGAACTCGATCACCACGTCAAGCGGCACCCAATAGTCGTTCCAGCGCCAAGCATCGAACTCCGGGTGGTCCGTGGCGCGCAGATTCATGTCACTGTCGCGGCCGACCAAGCGCAGCAGGAACCAGATCTGCTTTTGGCCGCGGTAGTGGCCGCGTGCCTCCTTGCGTATGAAATGGTCGGGTACCTCGTAGCGCAACCAGTCACGGGTGCGCGCAATCACCTGCACGTGTTCGGGTCGCAGCCCGACCTCTTCGTGCAGTTCCCGGAACATCGCCTGTTCCGGCGTCTCGCCATGCTTGATGCCGCCTTGCGGGAACTGCCACGAGTGGGTACGAAGCCGCTTGCCCCAGAAAACCTGATTGCGCGCATTGAGCAGGACGACGCCGACGTTGGGCCTGAAGCCGTCACGGTCGAGCATAATCAAACCCCGATTTCTTGATTGAAATCATTATTGCACCGGCTGCATGGCCCGTGCGAGCCCTTGCTTTCCCGCACCCAGGCGCCGCCCGCCCGAGCTCGCGCGCCATTGCCTTTTCACACCCGATGAAAGCCAGCCAGTTCTTCGTTTCCACCCTGAAGGAAGCACCCGCCGATGCCGAGGTGGTCAGCCACCGCCTGATGCTGCGCGCCGGCATGATCAAGCGCCTGGGCTCGGGCATCTACAGCTACATGCCGATGGGCCTGCGCGTGATCCGCAAGGTCGAGGCCATCATCCGCAAGGAGATGAACCGCGCCGGCGCCGTCGAGTTGCTGATGCCGGTGGTGCAGCCGGCCGAGCTGTGGGTCGAGTCGGGCCGCTTCCAGGCCTACGGGCCGGAACTGCTGCGCGTGAAGGACCGGCACGAGCGCGACTTCATCATCCAGCCCACCAGCGAAGAGGTGATCACCGACATCGCCCGGCAGGAACTGCGCAGCTACAAGCAGTTGCCGAGAAATTTCTATCACATCCAGACCAAGTTCCGCGATGAGCGCCGGCCGCGCTTCGGCATCATGCGTGGACGCGAGTTCACGATGAAGGACGCCTATTCCTTCGATCGCGACAAGGCGGCTGCGTTGCGCAGCTACGAGGTGATGTACCAAGCCTATTGCCGCATCTTCGACCGTTTCGGGCTGCAGTACCGCGCGGTGGCTGCCGATACCGGCGCCATCGGCGGTGATGCTTCGCACGAGTTCCAGGTCATTGCCGACACCGGCGAGGACGCGCTCGTCTACAGCACCGGCAGCGACTACGCCGCCAACATCGAGCTGGCCGAGGCACTGCCGCTGATCGAGCGGCGAGCGGCGCCATCGGCCGCGCTGGTGAAGGCACCCACGCCTGGCAAGTCCACCTGCGAGGACGTAGCTCAACTGCTGGGCGTGCCGCTTCAGCACACGGTCAAGTCGCTGGCGCTGGCCACCGACCGGCTTTCGCCCGAGGGTGACCTGTTGGGCACCACGATCTGGCTGCTGCTGGTGCGCGGCGACCACAGCCTCAACGAAATCAAGGCCGGCAAGGTCGAAGGCCTGAAGGGCGGCTACCGTTTCGCCACCGTCGCCGAGATCGAGCAGCACTTCGGCTGCAAGCCCGGCTACCTGGGGCCGATCGGCACCCGGCTGCCCGTCAAGGTGGTGGCCGACCGCACTGTCGCTGCGATGCACGATTTCATCTGCGGCGCAAACGACGAAGGCTTTCACTACACCGGAGCCAACTGGGGCCGCGACCTGCCTGAGCCCGACCTGGTGGCCGACATCCGCAACGTCGTCGCCGGCGACCCGTCTCCGGATGGCCAGGGCGTGCTGGCGATCCAGCGCGGCATCGAGGTCGGGCACGTGTTCTATCTGGGCACCAAGTACAGCAGGGCCATGAACGCCACCTTCCTCGACGAAGCCGGCAAGCCGCAGGTGATGGAGATGGGCTGCTACGGCATCGGCGTCACGCGCATCCTGGGTGCCGCCATCGAGCAGAGCCATGACGCTCGAGGCATCCTGTGGCCGGATTCGATCGCGCCGTTCACCGTGGTGCTGTGCCCGATCGGCTATGACCGCAACGCCGAGGTTCGCGCCGCGGCGGACAGGCTGCATGATGAGTTGGAGGCGCTGGGCATCGACGTCATGCTCGACGACCGCGGCGAACGCCCTGGCGCAATGTTTGCCGACTGGGAACTGATCGGCGTGCCGCAACGCGTGGTGATCTCCGAGCGCGGCCTGAAGGAAGGGCAGTTCGAAGTGCAGGGCCGGCGCGATGCGCGGGCCAGCAGCGTGCCGCTGGCCGAACTGGGCGCCTTCATGAAGGCCCGCCT
>Ga0316613_10002620_pt1 | contig 11549 bp, 18 predicted proteins | sample OWC_soil_day10_C_2_FD_207647 | JGI IMG/M metagenome (GOLD analysis project Ga0316613, IMG submission 207647) | Wetland soil microbial communities from Old Woman Creek delta, Ohio, United States - OWC_soil_day10_CT_b | ecosystem: Environmental > Terrestrial > Soil > Wetlands | place: USA: Ohio... | reverse complement strand
CGTTTGCCCCCTTGTAGATACGCAAGCCCGGGGTCGAAACGCGGTCAATTCTTTCTATAACCGGGCGACCGGCATAATATTTCAAGCCGATTTCCAAGGTAGGTTTTCCTTCGTTCTCGCGAACGGCGAAATCTTCAACAAAACCTTCGTCCTTGAGGACCTTTACAATCGCCACTTTGACTTTCGACGACGGCATGGCAACCGTTGATTTGTTGGCCAACTGCGCGTTGCGGATGCGGGTCAGCATATCGCTGATCGGATCGCTCATACTCATATCGTAATCTCCTGCTTACCAGCTAGCCTTGGTCATACCAGGGACTTCGCCGCGCATAACGAAATCGCGCAACTTGCTACGACCCAAACCAAATTTGCGAAAGACCCCACGCGGACGTCCGGTCAATTTGCAGCGGTTACGCAACCGAACCGGGCTGGCATCACGTGGAAGCGCCTGAATCTTCTGCCGTGCCTCAAAACGCTCCTCCTCGGACCGCGAGATATCGCTGACGATCGCCTGGAGTTCAGCACGCTTTGCGGCGTATTTTTCGACCATCTTGCGCCGCTTTTCTTCGCGGTTAATCAATGCAAGTTTCGCCATTTTCGCCTCAGTTCTTGAACGGGAATTTGAAGGCCGCGAGCAACGCCCGAGCCTCTTCGTCAGTCTTGGCCGTCGTGGTGACACTGATGTTCATGCCACGCAGCGCGTCGATCTTGTCGTACTCGATTTCCGGGAAAATAATCTGTTCCTTGACGCCCATGTTGTAGTTCCCACGACCATCGAAGCCTTTTCCGGAAATACCACGAAAATCTCGAACCCGCGGCAACGCAACTGTGACGAGACGATCGAGGAACTCGAACATCCGCGGACCACGCAACGTAACCATGCACCCGATCGGATACCCCTCGCGAATCTTGAAGCCCGCGATCGATTTGCGCGACTTGGTCACCACCGGTTTTTGCCCGGCAATTTTTGTCATATCGCCAACCGCATTTTCAAGCACTTTCTTATCGGCTACTGCCTCGCCGACGCCCATGTTCAGGGTAATCTTGGTAATACGAGGAATTTCCATCACCGACTTGTAACCAAATTTCTTGGCCAACTCGGGAGCCACCGTACCCTTGTAATAATCCAGCAAACGTGCCATGCCCGCTCCTTATGCCCCTACCACTTCGCCATTCGACTTGAAGACGCGAACCTTCTTACCATCTTCAAGCAACTTGAAGCCAACTCGATCGGCCTTTTTGGTAGCCGGGTTGTAAAGAGAAACGTTGGAGACATGGAGAGGCATATCCTTATCCACGACACCACCAACAACGCCCTTTACCGGATTCGGCTTGACATGCTTCTTCACGCGGTTCACTCCTTCAACAACCACGTGCTCGGAATCAACGCGCCGAACAACCGCCCCGCGCTTTCCCTTGTCTTTGCCGGCGATAACGATTACTTCGTCGCCCTTGCGAATTTTTTCCATTGCCGCCCCTTACAGAACTTCCGGCGCGAGCGACACGATCTTCATGAACCGCTCGCTACGCAACTCGCGCGTCACCGGCCCGAAAATACGCGTTCCGATTGGCTCCAGCTTGTTGTTCAGGAGCACCGCCGCATTATTGTCAAACTTGACGAGCGAACCATCCGGACGACGAACACCTTTGGCCGTCCTCACCACCACGGCGTTATAGACATCGCCCTTCTTCACGCGTCCACGAGGTGCAGCATCTTTGATGCTCACCTTGATGACATCGCCAACACTCGCGTAGCGCCGCTTTGAGCCGCCAAGCACCTTGATACACATTACCGAACGCGCGCCGGTGTTATCGGCGACGTCCAAAACCGTCTGCATCTGAATCATTTATGTCTCCAACTTATCCCGCCATTGCGGACAGTCTTGGAACCCGTAAGGGCAAAACACCCAGTCATGAGCGACCGAGCGCGGAAAAGAGGGAGAATTATACCCTCTTTTACTGGAATTACAACACTAAACTGCAACTGCTTTTTCAAGCAGTTTCGTTACCGCCCAAGACTTGGTCTTCGAAACCGGACGGGACTCCCGAATTTCCACAAGATCGCCCGCTTTGGCTTGATTATCTTCATTGTGCGCATGGTACTTCTTCGAGCGCACAATAATCTTGTCATACATGGGGTGCTTGACGCGGCGCTCAACCAGCACCGTCACCGTCTTGTCCATCTTGTCGCTGACAACACGCCCAATCAATGTACGCTTGCTCTTCTCTTCGCTCATTGCTGTGCCGCCTTTTCACGGAGTAGGGTACGCACACGCGCGATATCTCGCCGAACCTTGCCAATCTGGCTAAAGTTGCTCAACTGTTGCGTGGCCTTTTGCATACGCAAACTGAACTGAGCTTTCAGGAGCTCCAGGAGCTCCTTGTTCAGTTCGTCGGCGCTCTTCGTTCTGAGTTCACTGGCTTTCATGTTCAATCAACCTACGATGCGCGTAACAAAGGTGGTCGGAATGGGGAGTTTGGCAGCAGCAAGCGCGAAGGCTTCGCGGGCGAGGACCTCGCCAACTCCGTCCATCTCGTAAAGCACTTTGCCCGGACGGATTTCAGCAACGTAGTACTCCGGATTGCCTTTCCCGTTACCCATGCGGACTTCAGCCGGCTTCTTGGAAATGGGCTTGTCGGGGAAGATGCGAATCCAGATCCGACCACCGCGCTTGATATGACGCGTCATTGCACGGCGCGCAGCTTCGATCTGACGTGCGGTGAGCCGTCCACGGCCAGTCGCCTTGAGCCCGAATTCTCCGAAACTAACTTTCGTTCCGCGGGTGGCAAGGCCAGTATTCCGGCCTTTCTGCTCCTTACGGTATTTTCTTCTAGTTGGCTGCAGCATCTGTCGTTCCTGCCTTTCTTACTCGTTTTGCCGGGCCCTTCGCCTCGGCAACCACTGGTTCGGCACTACCCCCTTCGGGCACAGCATCCTTGGCCTTGGCAGGCCGCCTGGGCTTGTCACCCGCATCGGAAACAGGCTTGGCACCACGGCGCGGTTTGCGTGCCTGCTCATCCGAAGACGTGTCGGACACAACCTCGGGCTGCTCGTCGCGATTGAGAACCTCGCCCTTGAAGACCCAAACCTTCACTCCGATAATGCCGTAGGTAGTCAGCGCTTCCGAGGTTGCATAATCGATATCCGCACGCAACGTATGCAGTGGCACACGCCCTTCGCGATACCATTCGCGGCGCGCGATCTCGGCACCGTTCAGACGCCCGGAACTCATGATCTTGATCCCCTGAGCACCTAAACGCATCGCGTTCTGCATTGCACGCTTCATGGCCCTCCGGAACATGATGCGCTTCTCGAGCTGCTGGGTAATGGAATCGGCGATCAACTGCGCATCGAGCTCAGGCTTGCGAATCTCTTCGATACTGACATGGACCGGAACGCCCATGATCTTCTGCAGTGCAGACCGGAGCAGATCAATCTCTTCGCCCTTCTTCCCGATCACGACACCGGGCCGGGCGGAAAAAACGGTCACTCGGGCATTCTTGGCCGGACGCTCAATGAGCACACGCCCAACGGAGGCATGCTTGAGCTTTTCCTTGAGATAGTCGCGAACCTGAACGTCTTCATTCAACATGCAGGGGAAATTCTTACTGTTAGCATACCAGCGCGACGACCAGTCACGGGTAACTGACAAGCGAAAACCGGTCGGATGTATTTTCTGTCCCATTTTTATCCCTTAATTCCCGACGGTTAAGAAGATATGGCAGGTCGGCTTGACGATCCTGTTCCCACGTCCCTTGGCACGCGCCGTGAAACGCTTGAGCACGACTCCTTTTTCCACAAAAATGCTCTTGACTTTCAATTCGTCAATATCGGCGCCGTCATTGTGTTCTGCGTTGGCAATAGCCGACTCCAGCACCTTCTTGATGATTCCGGCCCCTTTCTTGGGGCTGAACATCAATATGTTTAGCGCCTTGTCAACCGGCAAACCGCGGATCTGGTCAGCGATCAAACGACCTTTCTGGTCAGAAAGCCGAACGCCGCGCAAAATAGCACGAGTTTCCATATCCATTCCTTTACTTCTTGGCTTTCTTGCCAGCAGTGTGACCCTTGAAGGTACGGGTCAGAGAAAATTCGCCCAGCTTGTGGCCGACCATATTTTCCGTGACGTACACCGGAATATGCTGCTTGCCGTTATGCACAGCGATGGTCAGTCCGACGAAATCCGGAAGCACGGTAGAGCGGCGTGACCAAGTCTTGATCGGTCGCTTGTCACTTGTCGCGCGAACCGCCTCGACCTTCTTGATCAAATGGGCATCGACAAACGGGCCCTTTTTAATGGAACGTCCCATAGTTCTCTATCCCTTAGCGTTTATGACGGCGCTGCACAATCATCGAGGTCGTGCGCTTATTGCTGCGTGTGCGATACCCCTTGGTCTTGATGCCCCAAGGGCTGACAGGGTGCATACCGGCTGCAGTCCGGCCCTCGCCACCACCGTGAGGGTGATCGACAGGGTTCATCACGACGCCACGCACCGTCGGCCGAATTCCGCGCCAACGATTCGCTCCGGCTTTGCCAATGGAGCGGAGGCTGTGCTCTTCGTTCCCGACTTCGCCGATCGTTGCCCGGCACTCGACGTGAACGCGGCGAATTTCCCCGGAACGCAAACGCACTTGGGCGTACACCCCCTCACGAGCCAACAACTGTGCGGACGTCCCGGCAGAGCGAGCAAGTTGCGCCCCTTTTCCAGGGATCATTTCGATGCAGTGTATCGTCGTGCCAACCGGAATATTGCGGATAGGCAACGCATTCCCAGATTTGATCGGAGCCTCGGCCCCGCTGACCACCTGCTGGCCTACGACCATGCCCTTGGGCGCTATGACATAGCGACGCTCCCCGTCGGCATAACAAAGCAACGCAATATTTGCAGTACGGTTCGGATCGTATTCGATCCGTTCCACTTTGGCCGGGATCCCATCCTTGTTGCGCTTGAAATCGACCAGACGATAATGTTGCTTGTGACCACCACCCTGGTGACGCGTCGTAACATGCCCGTTGTTGTTACGGCCTGCGTTCTTGGACTGCGGCTCCAACAACCCGGCAAACGGCGCACCTTTGTGCAGATCGGGATTGACAACCTTGACCACGGCGCGACGACCGGGCGAAGTCGGCTTGACTTTGACGAGTGCCATTATGCCGCCCCTCCATCAACGAAATTGATTTCCTGGCCGGGCTTCAGGCACACGTAGGCCTTTTTCCAGTTCTTCCGGCTACCCATGTACCGGCCAAAGCGCTTTTGCTTGCCCTTGACGTTGGCGATCTGAACCGACTCAACGGACACCTTGAACAGCAACTCGACCGCGGCTTTAACCTCGGGCTTGGTTGCATCGGGAGCGACGCGGAAAATCACCTGTTCATTCTTGTCCGCAACGTAAGTGGCCTTCTCAGAAACCTGAGGCGCAAGCAGGACTTGCATCAGACGTTGTTGATTCATCCCAGAATCTCCTCAAACTTGGCGACGGCGTTTTTCGTCATCAGCACTTTAGGGAAGCGAATCAGCGACACCGGATCAGCCTCATTCACCTCCAGAACCAGCACATTAGGGAGGTTACGGGAAGCGAGAAAGACATTTTCGTCGAGGCTGTCTGTGATAACCAGCACCGAGTCATACCCCATACCCTTGATCTTCTGGGCAAAAAGCCTGGTCTTTGGCGCCTCGACGGCGATCGAATCGACAACCGCCAGACGATCTTCGCGGACGAGTTGGGAAAGAATCGACGCAATCCCCGCTCGATACATTTTCTTGTTCAGCTTCTGGCTGAAATTTTCATCCGGACTATTCGGGAAAATCCGACCGCCGCCTCTCCATAACGGCGAGGAAGACATACCTGCACGCGCCCGGCCGGTACCCTTCTGACGGAACGGCTTTGCCGTGGTGTGCTTGACCTGTCCGCGGTCCTTCTGCGCCCGGTTTCCGCTACGCGCATTTGCCTGGTAGGCGACAACGACCTGATGAATCAGCGCTTCGTTGTATTCCCGACCGAACAACATATCCGAAGCCTGCAAGCGACTCGCTTCCTGGCCCTGTTCATTAATAAGCTTGAGTTCCATTATGCCCCCGCCTTGACAGCTGGACGCACGATAAGGTCCGAGCCTTTCGAGCCAGGAACCGCGCCCTTGACCAACAACAGCTGACGCTCGACATCAACGCGGATGACTTCAAGATTCTGCTGCGTGCGCTTGACGTCACCCAAATGCCCCGCCATCCGCTTGCCAGGGAAAACCCGACCCGGATCCTGATTCATACCGATCGAACCGGGAGCGTTGTGGGAAACCGAGTTGCCGTGGGTAGCGCGCTGTGAACTGAAATGGTGACGCTTGATGCCGCCGGCAAAGCCTTTACCGATCGTCTGTCCGGTAACATCGACTTTCTGCCCGACAGCAAAAATCGAAACACTGATTTGGTCGCCCGGTTTCAGGTTTGTCAAATCTTCTGAAGAAACCGGAAACTCCTTGAGCAACACCCCTGCTTCGACACCGGCCTTGGCAAGATGCCCCGCCAGTGATTTATTGACACGCGAAGCACGGCGCTTGCCGAAAGCAACCTGGACCGCCGTATAGCCGTCGCTTTCCGGCGTTTTGATCTGGGCGACACGATTGTTCGACACGTCGAGTACGGTCACCGGAACGGACAATCCGTCATCGGTGAATATACGCGTCATGCCGACCTTGCGCCCGACAAGGCCTAGACTCATGGTTATTCTCCTCTTGCCGGCTACGATTGGCCGGCGAGCACAAAAACAAAATGAGCGGCATCATGCAGATGCCACCCGGTGAAAGGCGGCGATTATAGCCGCTTTGAAGCCGTTACTGCAACTTAATTTCTACGTCAACACCTGCCGGCAAATCGAGTTTCATCAAAGCATCGACAGTTTTGTCGGTCGGATCGATGATATCCATCAGACGAAGGTGCGTGCGGATCTCGAACTGATCGCGCGACGTCTTGTTGACGTGCGGCGAACGCAATACATCGAAGCGCTGGATCCGGGTCGGCAACGGCACCGGACCACGCACGACAGCGCCGGTACGCTTGGCGGTTTCCACGATTTCCAGCGCGGACTGGTCGATGAGACGATAATCGAAGGCTTTGAGACGAATACGGATTTTCTGGTTTTGCATTTTTGGTTTCCAAAGAGCGGCCGGGCGACGCGAAGTTCGCCCGGAAAATCAAACATTACTCGATAATTTTTGCGACGACGCCGGCACCGACAGTACGACCGCCTTCACGGATGGCGAAGCGCAGACCTTCTTCCATGGCGATCGGGCAGATCAGCTTGACCGTCATCTGAATGTTGTCCCCCGGCATCACCATCTCGGTGCCTTCCGGCAGCGAAATCGCTCCTGTCACGTCCGTCGTCCGGAAGTAGAACTGCGGACGGTAGTTGTTGAAGAACGGGGTGTGACGACCACCTTCGTCCTTCGACAGAACATACACTTCACCCGTGAAGTGGGTGTGCGGGGTGATCGAACCCGGCTTGGCCAGCACCTGACCACGCTCGACTTCTTCACGCTTGGTGCCGCGCAGCAGGACGCCGACGTTGTCGCCCGCTTGGCCCTGGTCGAGCAGCTTGCGGAACATTTCAACACCGGTACAGGTGGTCTTGACCGTGGGCTTGATGCCGACGATTTCAATTTCTTCGCCGACCTTGACGATGCCGCGCTCAACACGACCGGTCACGACAGTACCGCGACCCGAGATCGAGAAGACGTCTTCAATCGGCAACAGGAAGGGCTTGTCCACCGCGCGCTCGGGCGTGGGGATGTAGCTGTCCAGCGCATCGGCCAGGGCCATGATGGAGCCTTCGCCAAGTTCGCCAGCGTCGCCTTCAAGGGCCTTCAGGGCCGAACCCTTGATAATGGGGATGTCGTCGCCCGGGAATTCGTACTTGGAGAGCAGTTCGCGCACTTCCATTTCAACGAGTTCAAGCAGTTCGGCATCGTCCACCATGTCGCATTTGTTCATGTACACAATGATGTAGGGAACACCAACCTGGCGTGCCAGCAGGATGTGCTCGCGCGTCTGCGGCATCGGGCCGTCCGCCGCCGATACCACCAGAATCGCACCGTCCATCTGCGCCGCTCCGGTAATCATGTTCTTCACGTAGTCCGCGTGGCCCGGGCAGTCAACGTGCGCGTAGTGCCGTCCCGCCGTTTCGTACTCCACGTGCGCCGTGTTGATCGTGATGCCGCGCGCCTTCTCTTCCGGCGCCGCGTCAATCTGATCGTAGGCCTTCGCCTCACCGCCAAACTTCTTCGACAGGATCGTCGTGATCGCCGCCGTCAGTGTGGTCTTCCCATGGTCAACGTGACCAATCGTGCCGACGTTCACGTGCGGCTTCGTACGCTCAAATTTTGCCTTAGCCATTTAAGTATCCTCAGGATCAGTATTACTTCTTGTTGATAACGGCCTCGGCGACGTTCTTCGGCGCCTCGACATAGTGCTTGAATTCCATCGAATAGGTAGCACGCCCCTGTGAAAGCGAACGAACCGTAGTGGAGTACCCGAACATTTCGGCGAGCGGCACTTCCGCCTTGATGGCCTTGATGCCGCCCGGCAGATCTTCCATCCCGAGGACAATGCCACGACGTCCCGACAGGTCGCCCATGATGTTGCCCATGTAATCTTCCGGCGTCTCGACTTCGACCGACATCATCGGTTCAAGAAGGGTCGGCGACGCCTTCTTCATCCCCTCCTTGAAAGCCATCGATGCTGCCATGCGGAAAGCGTTTTCGTTGGAATCGACATCGTGGTACGAGCCATCGAACAGAGTAAATTTGATGTCCACCACCGGGAACCCGGCCAGGACCCCGCTCTTGATCGAGTCCTGCAGCCCCTTGTCGACCGCCGGAATGTATTCACGGGGAACCGTTCCACCCTTGATCGCGTCGACAAACTCGTAGCCCTTGCCAGCCTCGTTCGGTTCGAGCTTGACCCACACATGGCCATACTGCCCGCGGCCACCCGATTGCTTGACGAACTTGCCTTCCTGTTCGACCGATTTCTTGATGCACTCGCGATAAGCAACTTGAGGAGCACCCACGTTGGCTTCGACGCCAAACTCGCGCTTCATGCGGTCGACGATGATCTCCAGGTGCAACTCGCCCATGCCCGAAATGATGGTCTGACCGGATTCCTCGTCACTGCGCACGCGGAACGACGGATCTTCCTGCGCCAAGCGCCCCAGCGCGATACCCATCTTTTCCTGGTCAGCCTTGGTTTTTGGCTCCACGGCAATATGAATGACCGGCTCCGGGAATTCCATGCGCTCGAGCGTAATGACTGCCGACGGATCGCAAAGCGTCTCACCGGTCGTCACCTCTTTCAGCCCCACGCAGGCCGCAATATCGCCGGCCAGAACTTCCTTGATTTCTTCGCGATTATTGGCATGCATCTGCAGCACGCGACCGATACGCTCCTTGCGCCCCTTCACCGGGTTGTAGATGGTATCGCCTGACTTCAGGACGCCGGAATACACGCGAATAAAGGTCAATTGCCCGACGTACGGGTCTGTCATCAGCTTGAAGGCCAGCGCCGAGAACTTGGCATCATCGGACGCTTCACGCGTATCCGCGTCGCCATTCTCCTTCTCGCCAGCCACAGGGGGAATGTCCACGGGCGACGGCAACAGATCGATCACGGCATCCAGCATGCGCTGAACACCCTTGTTCTTGAACGCCGTACCACACAGCATCGGCTGGATCTCGCAATTGATCGTGCGGTCGCGCAACCCTTTGATAATCTGTTCTTCCGTCAGGTCGCCCGATTCGAGGTACTGATCCATCAACTCTTCGGAGGACTCAGCGGCCATTTCAACCATCTTGCCGCGCCATTCATCGGCCTCTGCCTGCAACTCCGCGGGAATATCGCGATAGTCGAATTTCATCCCCTGGGTCGCGTCGTCCCAGTAGATGGCTTTCATCTTGATCAGGTCGACGACGCCCTTGAAATAATCTTCCTTGCCGATCGGAATGACGATAGGTACGGGATTGGCCTTCAGACGGGTTTGCATCTGACTGACGACCTTGAAGAAGTCCGCACCCTGGCGATCCATCTTGTTTACGAAGGCCAAGCGCGGGACCCCGTACTTATTGGCCTGACGCCAGACGGTTTCCGACTGGGGCTGCACTCCACCCACTGCGCAGTACACCATGCACGCGCCGTCAAGCACTCGCATCGAGCGCTCAACTTCAATGGTGAAATCGACGTGCCCCGGCGTATCGATGATGTTGATGCGGTGTTCCGGATACTGCGCGCCCATGCCTTTCCAGAAGCAGGTCGTTGCAGCCGAAGTGATGGTGATGCCACGCTCCTGCTCCTGCTCCATCCAGTCCATGGTGGCCGCGCCGTCATGAACCTCACCGATTTTGTGGTTAACCCCGGTGTAATAGAGAATGCGCTCGGTCACTGTTGTCTTGCCGGCATCGATATGGGCGCTAATACCGATATTGCGGTAGCGGTCAATAGGAGTTTTGCGTGCCACTTTTAAACCTTCACTAATAAAGAACGTTCACCGGCAGCGCGTTCGCCGCCGGCATTTGAGAACACTAGAAACGGAAATGCGCGAACGCCTTGTTCGCATCCGCCATGCGATGAACCTCATCGCGCTTTTTCACGGCACCGCCACGGTTTTCGGCCGCCTCGAGCATTTCCGCAGCCAGACGTTGATCCATCGATTTCTCAGAGCGTTTGCGCGCGGATTCGCGCAACCAGCGCATGGCGAGCGCCATTCGGCGGCTCGGACGAACCTCAACCGGAACCTGATAGTTTGCACCGCCGACCCGACGGCTCTTGACTTCGACGAGCGGTTTGACATTGTTCATCGCCAGTCCGAACACTTCGATCGGATCCTTGCCATCTTTGGCAGCAATGATGTCAAACGCACCATAGACGATACGCTCGGCAACCGACTTCTTGCCGCTCATCATGATCGTATTTACAAACTTTGAGACTTCGATGTTTCCGAACTTGGGATCCGGAAGGATATCGCGCTTGGGTACTTCACGGCGACGTGGCATATACAACCTTTCACATATTCAATTCAGTTGAGGAACCGCGAGACTCCCGCAGCACCACTCGGCCGCCCAACAGGACGGCCACTTACTCAAGCGGCAATCAAGCCGCCTTGGGGCGCTTCGTCCCGTATTTCGAACGACCCTGCTTGCGGTCCTTGACACCTTGCGTATCGAGAGAGCCGCGCACCGTGTGGTAACGAACACCCGGAAGATCTTTCACGCGGCCACCGCGAATCAGGACGACAGAGTGCTCCTGGAGGTTATGGCCTTCGCCTCCGATGTACGAGATGACCTCAAAACTGTTCGTCAGACGTACTTTGCAAACCTTGCGCAAAGCCGAGTTCGGCTTTTTCGGCGTCGTGGTGTAGACGCGGGTACAAACGCCCCGCTTTTGCGGGCAATTTTCCAAGGCAGGAACTTTGCTCTTGGCGCGCACAGCTTCACGAGGCTTACGGACAAGCTGGTTAATGGTTGGCATATCTCTATCCCTATACTCCTGCAGGATCTGCTGTAGTC
>Ga0316613_10002617_pt1 | contig 11563 bp, 13 predicted proteins | sample OWC_soil_day10_C_2_FD_207647 | JGI IMG/M metagenome (GOLD analysis project Ga0316613, IMG submission 207647) | Wetland soil microbial communities from Old Woman Creek delta, Ohio, United States - OWC_soil_day10_CT_b | ecosystem: Environmental > Terrestrial > Soil > Wetlands | place: USA: Ohio... | reverse complement strand
TCCATTCCGACTAACACTGCCTTTCTGACACAATATTCTGTCAAATGGTAATATTTCCGATTGCCTGAATTTGTACATTATTTGCAATCTCATTAAATGAAAGGACGTAAACACTGGGATAGAACTGTTCAATCAAACGGTAAAAATAAAGCCTTACTACCTGACTTGTAAGAATGACAGGTTTTTGTCCCAGTTCGCTGAATTTTTTTATCTGCTCTCCCATCTGTCCGATCACTGACTGCATGACCTCCGGACTAAGGGCCAGATATACGCCCTGCTCTCCCTTTGCCATACTGCTTATAATATTCTTTTCCAGTTCGGCATCTAAAGTTAAAACTTTCATCTGTCCGCCGTCACAGAACATCCTGGTTATGGTCCTCTTTAAGGAAATTCGTATATTCTCTGTTATGGTATCAATATCTCTGGTTGTTGGAACAGAGTCCACTATCGTAGAAAGGATCGTCTCCATATCCCTGATCGGAACTCCTTCTTTCAGCAGACTATTAAGAATCTTCTGCAGGTTACTGTAAGAAAACTGTCCCGGAAAAAGTTCATCAACCAGCTCAGCTGACTGTTTTTTCACATTACTCAATAATTGCATTACTTCCTGACGCCCAAGGAGTTCATAGGCATGCTGTTTAATTGTCTCAGACAAATGGGTCAGCATAACAGAAAGGGGATCAATTACTGTATAGCCGTAAATTTCTGCCATTTCTTTATTTTCAGGCCGAATCCATTTGCTTGGAATACCATAAGCGGGTTCTACGGTATCAATTCCATCGATTTCTGAGGTAAGGGAAGGCGGCTCCAGAGCAAGGTAATAATCAACCAGAATTTCGCCTCTTGCTACTTCCTCACCCCTTACTTTAATCAGATACTGATTGGTATTTAAACTGGAACTGTCTCTGAGTCTTACTGACGGTATTACAAATCCCATATCCTGTGCATATTGCCTCCGGAAAATGACGATCCTGTTTATCATCTTACCTCCGCTGTTCTCATCGATTAATGGAATCAGACTGTATCCAAATTCCATCTCTATGGGTTCCACATTGATAAGAGAATAAACATTATTCACATCCCTGTAATAAGAATCATCTTCTGATGCTGCAGGCTGACTGCCCACAGCCAATTCTGCCTCCGCAGCAATTACCTGTTCCTTAACTGCAGCCTGCTTGACCCGCTGTTCCAGCTGATACCCGGTTGTAACAAGGATAACTGCCAAAACTGCCAGCTGAAGCTTCGGCATTCCCGGAACCAGCATCAGTACGATCATAACAAATCCGGTCAGCATAATTGCTTTTGGCTGGGCAAGAAACTGTGATGACACATCTTCGTTTAAGCTGCCTTCTGATACCGCCCGGGTAACAATCATACCTGTTGCTGTGGATATTAAAAGAGAAGGAAGCTGTGATACAAGACCGTCACCTACAGTTGCAATTGAATAGACGGAAAGTACCTCGTTGAAACTCATATTCGACTGTACCATACCGATTATGGTTCCACCGATAAAGTTAATTGCGGTTACGATAAGGGATATAATAGCATCTCCCTTAACAAACTTAGTGGCACCATCCATAGCGCCGTAAAAATCTGCTTCTTTCTGTATCTTATACCGTCTGGTTTTTGCCTCCTGTTCATTGATAAGACCAGAGCTTAAATCTGCATCAATAGCCATCTGTTTTCCAGGCATTGCATCCAGGTTAAATCTGGCAGCAACCTCAGATACACGTTCCGTACCCTTTGTAATAACAAGAAAGTTTACCAGAACAATAATCAGAAATATGATAAAACCGACTACTACATTCCCCTGCAATACGAAGTCACCGAACGCCTTGATAACTTGACCGGAGGATCCCTCCCTTGATAAAATATTACGTGTTGAGGAAACGTTAAGACCAAGTCGCAGCAAGGTAGTGATAAGAAGCAGGGAAGGGAAAATGGAGAATTCCAGCGGCTCCTTAATGTTCATGGTTATCAACAGGACAATCATGGACAGGGCAATATTTATTATAATCATTACATCCAGTAAGAACGGAGGCAATGGAATAATCAACAGAAGTACAATCGTAATAACGAACATCACAACGGAATTCTTTAATAAATTCTTCATTCTCTACACCATTTCTTTCAAGTATCTCTGCTGCTTTCAGCTACTCAATAATCTTGTGATTCATACGGTATACATAAACCAGAATTTCGGCAATCATACCATAATACTCCTGGGGTATCTCAGCACCTACCTGAGTACTTGCATAAAGTCCTCTTGCCAGAGGTTTGTTTTCAAGTACATATACTCCGTTCTCTTCTCCTATAGCAACAATTCTGAGAGCCAGTTCATCCTGACCCTTGGCAACCAGGATCGGAGCATTATCCTTTTCTATATTATAACGGAGTGCTACTGCAAAATGGGTAGGATTACGTACAATCACATCTGCCGAAGGAACGGCCTGCATCATTCTGGAACGGGAACGTTCTCTCTGAATATTTCGGATTCTTCCCTTTATCTCAGGATTTCCTTCTGTCTGCTTATACTCTTCCTTCAATTCCTGCTTTGACATCTTGATCTGCCGTTCAAAATCCCACCACTGATAAAAATAATCGAACCCTGCAACAGCAAGAAAAACAATAGAAACTTTTATGATCATCTCCATGACTGCATTCAGTACATAAACCGAAGAGTCATTTAGATTCATATCTATGGTTCTTGCCACTGCCCTTAAATCACTTTTTATAATCTGATATAGAATAGCAACCAGAATTATTATTTTGATGATATTCTTTATAAGCTCTACGAGGCTTTTAACAGACAGCATGTTTTTGATCCCCTGAAGAGGATTAAGACGTTCGAACTTGGGAGCCATATTACTTTTTGTAAAAATAAAACCGGTCTGAACTCCCGTTGCCACAATCGCCAGCCCTATAGAAACCAGAAGAATGGGAAAAGCAGCTTTTATAATCGCCATCACCGAGTCAAAATAGATGCCTTTTGTATAATCGGATAAGGTTTCTGCGCTCGGTGCCAGACTTATATATTTTATCATATAATCCCGCATAGTTCTGTACATCAGCGGAAACAACAGTTTCAGCATCAGGAAAATACCCAGAAGTGATGCAATCATTACCACATCTTTACTAACGGCAACATGACCTTTTTTCCTTTCGTCCCGCCGTTTTTTCGGTGTGGCTTTTTCGGTTTTTGAATCTCCTGCCATTGCCGTTAATCACTTCCTTCGCTGTTATAATATATGAATTATATTCTGTACTTCGTTTAGCATCTGATTTAAAATACTTCCCATGGAATCCGACATTGGTGAATATAAGAAAATCAGCATAAGAAAACCGATAATCAGCTTCGCCTGTATATTAATAACAAAAACATTAATTTGCGGTATGATCTTCATCAGCACACCTACAGCAATCTCGCACAAAAACTCAATGGCTATAATGGGAAAGGAAAATTTAACTCCCAATACAATGCATTGCTCAAACACCTCAAGCATCGCCCATGCCGCTTTAGTACCAATTACTACCTGTCCATAGGGTACAATCTCTGAGGACTTTATTAACAATTTTAAAAGAATCAGATGTCCGTCTACAGCAAAAAACAGCAATACGAAATATGCATTCCATAAACTTCCTGTAATAGCTGTCTGAGCATTGCTTTGAGGATCATATATGGTGGCCATTGACAATCCCATCTGATAATCGATAATAAAACCAGCAAAGGTAACTACCATTAAAAACAGATCCATAGTAAAGCCAACCGTGAGGCCCATTGCAAATTCTTTTAAAAGGAGAACTGAAAATTCTATAGAATTCACTGGTTCTGGTACCTGGGCTGTTGAAAAGGAATAAATCAGCAAAGTCAGTACCATCACCATTCCGCCCTTGACAACACCTGGAATATTCTTTCTGCCCAGGATGGGATTCAGAAGAATAAATCCAGACATTCGCATAAAAACAAGGCAGAACAACATCATTTGTCCTATATCCGGCATCGGTATTTCCTTTCCTCAGCTTTTCTCACTTTAACATGGTGTTAAATATATTCACGGTGAAACTGCAAAGGGTATTCATCATATAATTTCCCATCGCCAGAAGCATAAGGCCGATTACCACCAGCTTCGGAACAAAGGTAATGGTCTGTTCATGAATCTGCGTTGCCGCCTGCAAAATGGATATCAAAATTCCGACAATCATACTAACTACCAGTATCGGTCCTGCCAATTTTACAACTGCCCCGAACATTTCATACATCAGACTATTAAGAGCTACTTCTGTCATATTCTATTCCTCCCGTCAGTAATGAAAGCTTTTAACCAGATTTGTAAACAACAGTTCCCAGCCATTAACCGTAACAAATAACAGCAGTTTAAACGGAAGCGAAATCATCGCAGGGGGAAGCATAACCATACCCATTGACATGAGCGTGCTTGAAACAATGATGTCAACCAGCATAAATGGCAGGAAAATCATAAAACCCGCTGTAAATGAACGCTTTAGTTCACAGGTCATAAACGATGGTATCACAACTGTCATGGGCACATCTTCAATATTTTCCGGCTTATCTGTATTTGAAAGATCAAGAAAAAGATTCAAGGTTTCCGTCTCTGTCTGCTTCAGCATAAACCGCTTCATGGGTATTTGCGCTTGTTTTAAAGCTTCTTCCTGAGAAATCTCCTCTCTTATGTATGGCTGATAAGCATTGTTATTAATATCCTTTATCACAGGATCCATAATGAAAAGGGTTAGAAATAACGCGATTCCTACAAGCACCATATTGGGAGGTGTCTGTTGAATTCCCATGGCATTTCTGGTAAACGACAAGATAATGACAATCCTTGTAAAGGATGTCATCATCACTAAAATTGAAGGCATCAACGAAATGATTGTCAGAATGAAGAAAAGCTCCAGGGTCGGCACCCGGCCGCCGTTTATATTAATTAAGGCATCTGTATTCATCCTGTTCCTCCTCAAACATCTTTCCGGTGTCTATCCGTATATTTCTTTAACATATCTTTGAAGTTTTCGTAACCTTTTTCTACTCCTGAGAAAGTACCGGGAGCATCTGTTTCTTTTTCCAGATCTTCTTCGGAAAGCTCTGCAAGCAGAGTGATCTGAGAAGATGCCACCCCAATGAGATAATAGTGTTTTCCTGCACGAACAATCGCTACTGCTTTATCCTGCCCAAGCGGAAGCCTGTCCAGCATCTGCATACTAGTTCCCTCCCGCTTCAACCCCAGCCCTTTTCCAATGCTCTTCGTGAAATAATAACTTAAAAAAAGAATGAGAAGGGTAAGAATCAATACCGATGCCAGACTTATTAAACTGTTCAAATGCAGCCACTTCCTCTCTAATCTACATTCTTTTTAATAATCTCAGTAATACGAATACCGAAATTATCATCAACTACTACCACATCGCCTTTGGCGATACAACGCCCATTTACAAAAAGATCAACCTGTTCGCCTGCCAGCTTATCTAAAATTACAAGAGAACCCTTCGTGAATTCCAGAATTTCCTTCACCAGTTTCCTTGTTCTTCCTATTTCTACGGATACCTCAAGCGGAACCCCCATAATCAGTTCTCTGTTTTCTTCCTGTTCTTCGTAGCTGTTTTCGCCCTCTCTTAAGTTGTTTTGAGGGATCGGTTTCACATTAATCGTTTTTTGTTCCTGGACTTCTTTTACTTTTACATTTTGCTGACTAGCCTGCATCTGCATAATCATCTGCTGCATCTGATTTATCATCTGCTGCTGCATCTGCATCTGCGTTTGCATCTGTTGAACTGCTGTCTGATCTGCTTCAAACATCTGCCCTCCCATAGCCGGAATTGGACTAACCGGCTGCTCTGCTTTAAGTGGTTCTTCGCCTGAACTTCCAGCCAAGAGCTTTTCAATCTCTTCCTGGGATAAAATACCGCCTCCGGAAGACGGTTCAACCGGTTCAGGTTGTTTTTCAGGCTCTGCCTGTAATTGTGGACCGGCACTGCCGCTCAATAATTTTTCAATCTCTTCCTGAGAAAGGATTCCTCCACCAGAATTATGTGAAGCTTGTTCTGGTTCATGTGTCTGATCCGCTGCCGGTTCCTGAATCTGTGCCTCTTCCCCTGCACTTTCTTCCTGTGGCAGAAAACCACGTACCAGTTCCTTCGCAAGATGCGGAGGCATAACATTGATAAATTCACTTTCCAGCTGATCCGCAATTTTTAATGTAAATCCTACAACCACCATAGAATCATCATTATTGTAATATTTCTCTTTGAAATCATTAACATCTCCAATTTCAAAGGATGATGGTGTTGATATATTAACAGCTTTACTTAAGAATTCGCTCAGAGCGGTCGCTGAAGCGCCCATCATCTGATTCATAACTTCACATATCGCACTGATATTCAGTTCATTTAACTCAAACTCTTCTTCCGGCGTTTCCATGCCCATCAGCATATCCACAATAACCTTTACGTCATGCCTTTTTAAAAGCATGATATTGCTTCCGCTGAGCCCAGCTATATATGTAATTTCTACCCCAACAGCAGGCTCTAAATTCGATATTTCAAACTCCTGCTTTGACAGCACCCTGACTACCGGTGTAGTAATATCGACTCTGGCATTGAGCATAGTAGATACTGCGGTCGCTGAGGCTCCCAGGCTTATATTTAGTATTTCACCTATGGCATCAATTTCAAATGCGCTAAAATTCTTTGAATCCATACAACTTATCTCCCTTTATACTCATTTAGCCCTCTATGCCATATCGCATCTTATTTCCCAATTTCCAGCGCTTTGGAAGCCATAGTTTTTATAGCATTAAACGCAGTTATATTGGCTTCATAGGACCTGGAAGCGGACATACTGTCTACGGTTTCCTTAATCAGATCCACATTAGGCATCTGTACATATCCATTTTCATCCGCATCTGGATGATCCGGATTATAGACGGACTTTAAGGGACTGGTATCTTCGACAATCTCTGAAACTCTGACCCCTCCAGTGCTCTGCTGTTTGCTGATACCGGCAGCATTCATCAAAGTTCTGCGGAAATTATTCTCGTTCATGGCTTCAAGCACTACCATTTTTCTCCGGTAAGAACCGCCGGATTCTGTTCTTGTTGTATCAATGTTCGCAATATTTTCTGACGCAATATCCAACCGAAGGCGCTGTGCCGTCATGGCCGAAGCACTGATGTTCATTGAACTTAAAAAGGACATATATACCCTCCTCCTTTATCAGGCTTAACCAATAATACCTGTAACAGTTTTAAGAATCCTGTCTGGCTTAAATGGTTTTACAATGAAATCCTTTGCGCCGGATTTAATGGCTTCAATTACCATACTCTCCTGTCCCATAGCCGAACACATTACAACTGCCGCATTGGGATCCTTCGCTTTAATTGTTTTCAATGCCTCAAGTCCGTCCATGTTGGGCATTGTAATATCCATGATTACAAGATCAGGATTGATTTCAGAAAACATCTGTACTGCCTGAGCGCCATCCGCTGCCTCATACAAATCCGTATATCCGTTCTTGCTCAGCGTATCCTTAATCATCATTCTCATAAATGCTGCATCATCTACTAATAATATCTTTGCCATTTTTACATCTCCTTTGTTATCATTCATTCTTTCTTTATGTAATCCCTGGCTCAGTTTTTACTGGCCCGGTAATTTCCCTCTTCAACAAGGTCCTCGATCCTTACTGCTGTATTGCGTTTGTGAACGCCCAACTGACCTTTAAACCATGGCTGGCTCTCTACATAAAGCTGTACCTCAGATTCCTTCGGCGTACCAAGGTTAATAACATCACCAATATGAAGATTGTATACATCATCCAGTGTAATAGCCGCTTCTCCTACCTTGGCACGAACGAGCAGATCGGTAGCCTTTATGCTGTTCATGATTTCCTGCTTATTATCCTGGCTGTTAGCTTCATCTCCCATTGCACTATGCTTGCGCTTATCCATAATGTCAAATACGTTCATAAGTAAATTTCCAGGTATACAAACATTCAATCTGCCGGAACATTCCTTCATATCAACGTCGATTACTACAATTACAATCGTCTCATCCACGCCAATTTCCTGAAACATGCTGGGATTTTCTTCAAGTCTTTCCAATTCAAAATTCAGATTGATATAACTTGACCATGAGTCTTTCAATGCACCGATTAAGTACTGAATCACTCTGCGATATAAAGCCATCTCGATTTCTGTATAAGCATAAGATGGGTCAACTTTCGTATCATCCCCCATTCCTCCCAACATACGATCAATCAGGCTCAGCATCAGTGTCATGCTTGCATTAATTAAAAGCGGCGGATTCTTCGAGTTATTGGGCAGCGTAACATTAACAATTGTAAGAATATCATTATCAGCAAGCGCATTTCCAAACTCATAATACCTCTGCTCTTCTACCGTAATAACAGACAGTTCACTTGACGTACGGAATAAACTGTTAACCTGAGAGCCCGCAATTCTTGAATAATTGTCGAAGATACTTTTCAGTATTTTCAGTTTATCCTTTGTAAACTTTTTGGGACTATAAAAATCATACTTTCTGTATTTCGTCTCATTTTCCTTTTTTTCAATCTCATCGATCGGCTCATCGGTCCCTTGAAGGGAATTGAGAAGCGCATCAATTTGACTTTGGGATAATACTTCAGCCATCTGTTTCACTCCCACTAATTAATTAATTGTCCGTATTTTCCTGATTGTTATGATATACCTGATTATAATACTCTTCCAGAGATTTCTCTACTGTATCATTCTTAGTAATCAGAATCTCAACACGGCGATTCTTGGATCGTCCCTCTTCCGTATCAAACTGAGCAATGGGACGAAACTGACCAAAGCTCATTCCTACCAATTTTTCCGGTGAAACAGCATTCTGGCTTTGGAGATAAATTATTACCTCTGCAGAGCGCTGTGCAGACAGCATTCTGTCATTACGGATATTATTGGGTCTGTTTGGATCACCCTGAGATGTGTGTCCCAGAACCTGCACTTCTTTAATAGAGCCGTCTGCTTGTGACATAGCAGCTGCAAACTGATTCAGGACATCTTTTCCTTCCTGCCTGAGAACAGAGCTGTCGCCGTCAAAAAACACTTTATCACGAAATGAAATAAATGTGAAGCCGTCTCCCCTGGTAATTTCGACAGAGTCCTGCATATTTCTTTCTTCAATAACCTTTTTTAAAGTCAGGTAGAGTTCATCAAAATCTGAAACTTCTCCGCTTGCAGCAGGCGGATTCCCTGACATTTCCCCCTCACCTTCCGTTACATTAGCATCAAGCACAACCTGATCTGTGCTTTCCAGGGCACTGGGATTAAAACTTTGAACCAGAAGTTTCCATTTGCTTTGGTCTACACTGGACATCGAATACAGCAGAACAAAAAAACACAGTAATAGCGTAACCATATCACCATATGTATCCATCCAGTTTCCAAGTTCTCCCTGGTTCTTATTCTTCTTTACCATACATTCACCTGTTCATGAGACCTTTCATTAATCAGACGGTTTACTTATTCAGAGGTTTCTGCCCCACCGCTGCTTCCGGACTTCTTCTTTAGGATCTTATTCTGCTGTCCCTGGGATAGATAAGACAACAGCTTCTCTTCCAGATATTTAGGATTATCCCCTGCCTGAATCGATAAAACACCTTCTATAATAATTTGCTTATAGAGAAACTCCTCATCATTTCTAATACGAAGTTTCTTTGCCATGGGACCAAAGAACAGATTGGCAAGGATACAGCCATAGAATGTGGTTATCAGTGCTACAGACATATCCTCTCCCAGGCTGCTGGCTCCTCCTCCGTCCATGTTCATACTTTTTAGCATGTTCACAAGACCGACCAATGTTCCGATCATACCAAACGCAGGAGCTACAGAGGTACCTTTTTCATATAGGCTGACGTCCTGATCATGCCGTTCAGACATAGCAGACACTTCACTTTCCAGCATCTCTCTTATCTTTTCTGCATCCATTGCATCTACTATCAGCATAATGCTTTGCTTTAAGAAGGGATCCTTGATTCCATTTGCCTGTTCCTCCAGAACCAACAGTCCTTTCTTTCTGGCTGTTTTAGCCATCTCAACCAGTATATCAATCACCTTTTCAGCATCATACCTTTTAGGATTCAGCATAATTCCAATATGTTTGGGGATTTGTGCCAGAACTTTAAATGGATAGCTTGCAACCAGTGCTGCCAAAGTTCCTCCTACTACTATGATCACACTTGGTATATCAATAAAGTTACCTAGCTTCGCCAATCCGATACCATTTATGATCAAAGCAATCCCTACTATCCATCCTATAATTAATGATATGTCCATGAATAACCTCCAATAGTCCAGGCAACTCCCGGTTTAATCTTTCATCTTATGCGCGCATGCATATATTCGGGCGTTATATTCAATTACCCGGTCAATAATTTCTTCTACGCTTTCTTTTACCACATAGTGTTTACCACTAACCAGCACTACATTAGACTCCGGTATGGTCTCGATCCTCTCAATCTGTCCGCAGTTAATTACAAATTCCTCATCGTTTAATCTAGTGAGACGAATCATAGTTATCTCCCATAATCCGGTGAGGCGGTATCCGCCTCACCAGATGCATTCAGAAGCGCCTTAACGCTTCATATTAACCAGTTCTTCCAGCATTGTATCCGTAACTGTAATGATCTTGGAGTTCGCCTGGAACCCTCTCTGCGTAGTGATCATATCGGTCATCTGTGTTGCAAGATCTACGTTTGACAATTCCAGATAGTTACTTTTAATCTGCTTGCTTGCTTCCATTGCACTAACCTGACCAGCATTGGCTCCAATGCTGTAATAATAGCCTGAGGTTTTTTCCAGACCATTGGGGTTCTGAACATTGGCAAGGGCAATTTTTCCCAGAATGTATGTTTTATTATCCGTTCCGGTTCCCACAACCGTTCCATCCTGCTGAATAGAATACCCCGAGAACTCCACAAGTTTGCTGGTAGTAGAATCCGTTGGTATCTGTATCGTGGACAAGTTGTCAGTATCAATTGAGGCATCTTGTGTTGGATCAGCAGCGTTGGCGTTTTTATAGCCATATACATATTGACCAGTTGAATCTACCAGATAGCCATTTGCATCCACAGAAAAACTACCGACTCTTGACAGAGACAATCCACTGCTCGCTATGGCGTCATCATCAGACAGAGAAACACCGCTGGTCAACATAGAACCCACAATAAAAAATGCATTATCTGAATCAATCATACAGTCAAGCCCGCTGGAAGAGGTTGCCATTCCACCTGTACTGTAATCGTAGCTGATGCTTCCGGTTGTAACACCATAACCAACCTGATTTGTGTTAGTACCACCCGTACCGCCATCTGTTGTAGTACCGCCGGATCCGGTAGAAGTATTCTGATACATGGTATCGATAAATGTTACACTTGCCGCTTTATATCCAGTTGTATTTACATTGGCAATATTGTTGCCGATAACGTCCATTTTGGACTGATGAGTCCGAAGACCCGCTACTGCCGCAAACATTGATTTAACCATATTGTTAAATTCCTCTCTTT
>Ga0316613_10002615_pt1 | contig 11567 bp, 10 predicted proteins | sample OWC_soil_day10_C_2_FD_207647 | JGI IMG/M metagenome (GOLD analysis project Ga0316613, IMG submission 207647) | Wetland soil microbial communities from Old Woman Creek delta, Ohio, United States - OWC_soil_day10_CT_b | ecosystem: Environmental > Terrestrial > Soil > Wetlands | place: USA: Ohio... | reverse complement strand
AGATAAATCTGGTAGAAGACATAAGGCGCAGCAAGAAGAAGTCCGGCCACGAGGGCCGTCTTGATGTAGACAAGGAACATCTCGGGTAGGCCCGTGTAGACCAGCCGATCCCCGGGAGCCATGTTGACTTTCAGGGGGTAAGCCAGAATTTCGAAAAGCTTCTCGGAAAACCCGTAGGCAGTGGCAAACCCGATTCCCACTGCGATCGCAGCACGAACCAGCCTTTTCCTGATGTCCCCCAGACGGCTCAGGAGAGGCGACTTGTCATCGCTCCCCATCTTCCTTTGCCTCCGCTGCAGGGGGCACTTCGGGAGAAGCGGTCCCTTCCGGCTTAGACGGGTCAGAGATCACCTGCGGCTCAAGTTCCCTTTTCTCTTCCGCTTTGAGCGCTTCTGATCCTTCCCGTTCTACCTGCGTCTGAATGCCGCTGATCGAGTCGGCCAGGTCCTGTTTCGCTTCTTTGAGAGTCTCATCCTTTTCAAGGCTTTCTTTGACCTCTTCCGTGGCTTTCTTCAGTTCCGCCATTCCCCTGGCTAGGCTCTTGGCAAGGTCCGGCAATTTCTTGGGGCCGAAAACAATCAGAGCGATCACCATGATGACGATCAGCTCGGGCATTCCTATACCAAACATGACTTCACCCTCTTATTCCTTAAGAATACACAAGACAGAAGACAGGAGACAGAATAGGACCCAAACAATAACCTCTTGTTCTTCGCTTGAGCTGCGTCTTTGCGGCGGATTTTCACAGGTCCAGGACCATGGCCGTTTCGTCGCACTCCGGGAACTTGGCACACTTCAAGCAGTCGGACCAGACTTTGTGAGGCAACTCCGATTTCTCTACCGTTCTGAAACCCAACTTGCCAAAGAACCCTTCCACGTAGGTCAGCACAAAGACGCGCCTGATGCCCAAGGATCTTGCTTCACCGAGACAGGCTTCCACCAGCCCTGTCGCGTGCTTGTTCCCCTGCCGCTCTTCCAGAACCGCAAGGGAGCGGATCTCTGCCAAATCTTCCCAACAAATGCCCAGAGCACAGGTCCCAATGGTTTTCTGCTCCCGGTCATCACTGACCAGGACAAAAAAATCTCTCAAGTGATCATACAGCTCGCTCAGGGGTCTTGCCAGCAGCAAACCCTGATCCCCATAATGGCTGAGCAGCCTGTGAATCGTTTTGACGTCCTCTATTACCGCTTTCCTGATCATGGTCTCACTCGATGGTGACGACCCACCACTTCGTCCCTGCTTCTTTGGGAAGTTTCTGAGCGTACCCGTTGGCTTCCTCTTTGGTTACAAATCTACCGCATCTCACTCTGTAATAGGTTTTCCCTTTGACAACCGTCTCCTGCAGGTAAGCATCCACGCCGCGTTCGGATAGCTTTCTGACCATATCCTCTGCTTTGACTTTGTCATCCACGGCCGCGATCTGGATGACGTATCGGAAGGGAAGGCCTGCACTCTTGGCCATGTCCTCCTTCTTGGCCGAAGATTCCGTCTTGGCGATTTCAGCCTTGCCGCCCGCGAGGGTCGTATCAGGGGGCTTCACCGCTTTTTCCTTCTTGGCAGGCTCGGGAGGCAACTCCGGGAACGGCTCTCTCTTGTCTTCCTTCTTGCTCTCCAGCTTATCATAAAATCCCAACTTGGGATCGACATCCTCCTTATCCTGAGGCTTTTGATCCGCCCGCTTGTTCCTTGCCACAATCTCCTGGAGCTTGGTCACCTGTGCTTTCAGGTCGGCGATCGCCGTGTTGGCACCGGGCAGAAAACCTCGCCCGACCAGGACTCCCAGCACAAAGATCCAGAACATGAAAAAAACGAGACCTACCGCCCAGAAAACGAGAGACGTGGAGGACAGTTCAAGCTGGTACTTCGTCTTTCTCGACAGGTTGGTTTTCTTAATCATCCCGAACTCACATTCTCTCCGGCGCGTGAATGCCGAGAAGACGCAGCCCGTTCGAAAGTACGGTCCGAAGGCCTTGGATCAGACACAATCTCGCCTGGCTCAAGGCTTGATCTTCGCCCACAATCCGCTTTTCCGAATCCTTGGTCCCGAGGTTGAAATACTTGTGAAACAGCGATGCCAGATCAGCCAGGTAGTACGTGAGACGGTGCGGCTCCAAGGTCCGGCCAATGTCTTCCAGGAGATTGGGGAAATCGGCCATCAGGCGGATCAGCGCCATCTCTTCATCCAACGCGAGCCGCTTCAGGACCGGTTCAGGCACACTCGGCAAAAAAAACGCTTCGGATGCCGCCTTCCTGAAAACGCTGGAGATCCTTGCATGAGCATACTGAACATAATAGACTGGATTGTCCGCATCCTGTTTCTTCACCTGATCAATGTCGAAGTCAAGCGGAGAGTCGTGGTTCTTGGTCAGGAAAACAAACCGCGCCGAATCCACTCCGACTTCATCCACCAACTCTTTCAGGGTCACGTATAGCCCTGCCCTCTTGGACATCTTCACCTCTTCTCCGCCCCTCCACAGTTTCACGAGCTGGAGCAGGAGCACAGAAAGCCACTCTTCCTCGATCCCGTTGCTTTTGAGTGCCGCCTTCATTCTCTGGACATACCCATGATGATCCGCTCCCCAGATGTTGATGGCCTTGGTGAAACCCCTCTTCCACTTCTCGATGTGGTAGGCGATATCCGGGGCGAAGTAGGTGTACTGGCCGTCACTCTTTTTGATCACCCGATCCTTGTCATCCCCGAACGAGGAGGTCTTGATCCAGAGGGCTCCTTCCTCCTCATAGAGATCCCCTTTCCCCCGCAAGGACTCCAAGGTTTTCTCGATGAGCCCGGAGGCGTAGAGGTCGCTTTCTCTGGACCAGTTGTCAAAGCTCACTCCGAAATCAGCCAGGTCTCTTTCGATTTCCTCTAGCATGCGCGCTTTGGCAAATTGTGCGCATTGGGCTATGGCTTCATCGGGGTTCAGCTTTCCAAGATCGACCTGGCATGAAATCTCCCGGGCCAAATCAACAATGTACTCGGCGTGATAACCATTTTCCGGGAACGGGTATCCGGGATCAGACATCTGTTTCCAACGGCTGTAAACCGATTCCCCGAGAAGGTGAACTTGCAGGCCTGCGTCATTGATGTAAAACTCACGCACCACCTGGTGGCCGGTGAAGTCCAGGATCCTGCAGAGCGTGTCACCCAGAGCCGCGCCCCTGCCGTGTCCCAGGTGCAGAGGCCCGGTGGGATTGGCGCTCACATACTCCACAAGGACCTTCTGACCCACGCCCATGGCACTTCGGCCGTAGTCGGGCCCCAGAACCAGGATGTCCGCCAGGAACTTCTGCCAGTGATGCGCCGTGATCGTGAAGTTGATGAAACCGGGTCCGGCGATATCCACTTTTTCGATCAGCTTGTCCCTGTCCTCCAGGTTGTCCACAATCACGGTCGCCAGATCCCTGGGACGCCTTCTCTGCGAAGAGGCCAGCACAAGAGGCAGATTGGTGGCGAAATGGCCGTGGCTCGAGTTGTTCGGGACTTCAATGACGTACTCTGGCAAAGAGGTCTCTTTCAGTTTTCCGGCCTCGAAGCATTTCCTCAGAGCCTCTTTGAGCAGGATATCCAGCTTCCTTTTCATTGAACATATTCCTTAGGGTTTCGCTGCCCTATGGAGCACAGGATCTCGTAGGATATCGTTCCTGCCCAGGACGCCAGGTCATCCGCGGTGATCTTCTCTCCATCCTGAGCCCCAAGAAAAACCGCCTCATCCCCGGACCTGAGATCCCTCAGGCCTGTCACGTCCACCATGGTCATATTCATGCAGACCCTGCCGGTGATCGGCGCTTTTTTCCCCCTGATCAACACCTTCCCTCTGTTGGACAAATTCCTGGGCAGCCCCTCCCCGTAGCCCGTTGAAAGGACGGCAATCCTTCTGGGTCCTTGGGTGTAGTAGGTCCTGCCATAACTCACAGGCGTGTGGTCCGGAAAGTCCTGCACCTGGATGACCTCGCCACTGAAGCGCATGACCTGTTTAAGCGGAACAGGAGGATCGAAGTCAGGTGACGGGAGCCCGCCATAAAGCATGATACCTGGTCTCACCATGTCAAAATGCGCGTCCTTAAGTTGCATCAATCCCGCGCTGTTCGCCAGATTGTTGAGCGGGAGGTCCAACCCCGCGGCGCGACCCATTTCAATCGCTTTCCTGAAGCCGCGGATTTGATGCTCCGTGAACGCCTGGTCTGCATCGTCCGCTGAAGAAAGATGCGAGGTCAGCCCCTCTATCCGAATTTCCTTGAACCGGGTCAGCCGGTTCAGGAAGAACGCAAGCTCTGAAGACGGCACACCCAGACGGCCCATACCGGTGTCCACTTTGATGTAAACCTTCACAAGGGTTTTCTTTCTTGCGCTTTCTGCTGCGAGCAATTCCGCAGCAGCGGGATCAAAGAGCGTCGGAATCAGTCCGTTGGAAACCACGGCTTCCGCTTCTTCTCCTGTCCGAATCCCGCAAAGAATCACGATGGGAAAGGAGATCCCGCTGTTTCTGAGCTCCATGGCCTCGTGAAAATGCGCCACTCCCAGACTGTGAACCCCGTGTTTCTGCAGAGTCTTGGCCACGGCAACCATACCGTGCCCGTAGGCGTCGGCCTTGACTACTCCCATGACCTTGGTTTTCTGGCCCACAATCGTCTTAACCTGGGTGAAATTATGGGCGAGAGCTGAAAGATCGATGCTCAGACGGTTCATCCCCGTGACGTTCCTATCATGCACAAATTGTTAAAATTTAGTCTTTATGAAAAAAGATATCAAGGCAAAAACGGGGCGCTGAAATAAGTTGACAAGCCCTGCCGGATCTTATAGCTAGAATTTTCGGTATGTTCCATTAATGCTCAACATTGAAGACTACGACTACGACCTGCCTGAGGAACTGATCGCTCAGGTCCCTCTCCCGGACCGGGATAAGTCTCGCCTCCTGGTTGTGGACCGCTCCTCCGGGTCTATGAAAGACCGGCTTTTTCTTGATCTCCCTGAGCTGCTCTTGCCCGGCGACCTCTTGGTGGTCAACAACACCAGGGTGATTCCGGCGCGGATTTTTGGTCGCAAAGAAAGCGGTGGCCGCATTGCGATACTGGTCTTGGAGCATCGTGACAAAGAAAACAAGACGACCGACACCCGCTGGTGTCTTCTCAGGTCATCCAAGCGACCCAGGAAGGGAAGCCGGTTGTTCTTTGAAAGAGATCACTCTGGGGTTGTTGAAAACCTGGGAGAGGACGGCTTGATTCAAATCACTTTCCAAGGACCTCAGTCGATTGATTCGCTGCTGGAAAAAAACGGGAGGATGCCCCTTCCTCCATACATCAGACGAAAGGAAAAGGACACTTTTTCCGAATTGGATCGGGAACGCTATCAGACCGTGTTTGCCGAGAAAAAAGGGGCTGTAGCTGCACCTACAGCCGGTCTTCATTTCACCGCCGAGTTGCTGACAAGGCTGCAACAGGCAGGCATTTCCCTGGTTCACGTTACCCTTCACGTCGGACACGGGACTTTTCGCCCAGTCAGAACTCCGGACATCCGGGATCACCAGCTGGGCTACGAGGAATATGACCTTGATCCGGAAACCGCAAACGTTATCGCGCATTCGAAGAGCGAAGGCAGGCGAGTAGTCGCCGTGGGAACGACCGTCGTGAGGACACTCGAAAGCGTGGCCGGGCCCAAGGGAGGATTGAAGAGCGGCAAGGGTAAAACCGATCTGCTCATTACACCGGGGTATCCCTTCAAGGTCGTGGATGCCCTGATCACCAACTTTCACTTGCCCCGCTCTTCCCTGCTCTTTCTCGTGTCTGCCTTCGCAGGGCTGGACCTGATCAGAAACGCTTACCAGAGGGCTATTGCAAAAGCTTATCGGTTTTATAGTTACGGGGACGCCATGTTGATTCTGTAGCCGGATTAATGATCAATGTTCATTTCCCATTGGACATTTGTCATTGACCAAAACCAAATGGTCCCTCCTCAATGTTAAATGCTCAATGATCAATGTTCAATGTTGATGGGGGTCCCTTTCTTAAAGGACTTACGAACGTTGCAATTCAAGGTCACTCATCAATGTTCTTCCGACGGAGCGAGACGGGGTGAAATCATCACGGCTCACGGCCGTTTTGAAACCCCTGTGTTTATGCCTGTCGGGACTCAGGGATCGGTCAAGGCACTCTCTCCGGAGGACTTGGAACATGCAGGAGTGGGCATTCTTCTGGCCAATACCTATCATCTCTACCTGCGTCCCGGTCACGGTTTGATCGAGAAATTGGGTGGCCTTCACCGCTTCATGAGCTGGAAAGGGGCCATTCTCACGGACAGCGGCGGATATCAGGTTTACAGTCTTTCCAAGCTCAGAAAGATCTCTGAGGAGGGGGTCACGTTCCAGTCCCATGTGGACGGATCCACCTACTTCATCGGTCCTCGCGAGGCGATGGAGATCCAGAGGGCTCTGGGTGCGGACGTGATCATGGCCTTTGACGAATGCGCGCCTTATCCTGCGGACTACGATTATGTGCGGAACTCTGTCCGTTTGACCAGCCAGTGGGCCAGGGTTTGTCTCGAATGCCCTCATGGTGATTCTCAAGCCCTTTTCGGGATTGTCCAGGGGGGAATGTACCCGGAACTGAGAGAGGTGAGCGCCAGGGAGGTTGTGGCCATGGGTTTTGACGGCTATGCTCTGGGAGGCCTCTCGGTGGGGGAGGACAGGGTAACCCGCCGACAAGTGATTCAGGAAACCGTGCCTTTCCTTCCTAAGGAGAAGCCCCGTTATCTCATGGGCGTCGGCAAACCTGAGGATATCCTGGACGGGGTCACGGCCGGAATCGACATGTTCGACTGTGTCCTGCCTACCCGCAATGCAAGGAACGGAGCACTTTTCACAAGACAAGGCCCCTTGGCCATCAAGAACGCCTGTTACGCTGAAGACGAGCGGCCGGTGGAAGAGAATTGCTCCTGCTACACCTGCAACCACTTTTCAAGAGCCTATTTGAGGCACTTGTTCATGGCCAAGGAACTTCTGGCTTACCGGTTGAACACGATCCACAATCTGCAATACTATATGAAATTCATGGCCGACATCAGACAAGCGATCCAGGAAGATCGCTTCACGGGCTTTTGTCAGGCCTTTTTTGCGCAAATCCGGGAGTAAATCTTTGGTTGTTTTACGAAAAACACAATGGTATAAGAATCAGATTCTTTCAAGAAGGATGCCTTAGTAAGAAGCCCGAACGCAGCCTCATCTGTCATTCCGGCGAAAGCCGGAATCCAGGGACACCAAGGAGTTCTGGACCCCGGCTTTCGCCGGGGTGACGCCTGGAAGACTTCTTATGAGATCATCAAAAAGGACACTACGAAACTGCAAGAGGAGGGTTTAGAATGGATTCTTTAGCATACGCCATGGGAACCGGAGGCACCGGGGGCGACGCAGGAGGAATGAGTGCCTTTATTCCTCTGATCCTGATGTTTGCGATTTTCTACTTTTTGCTCATCAGGCCCCAACAGAAAAAGGCGAAGCAGCAAAAAGCCATGCTATCTTCCATCAGGAAAGGTGACAGGATCGTCACTTCCGGAGGTCTTCACGGGCTGATCACCGGCGTGGCCGATGATGTGGTGACCATGGAAATTGCGCCCAAAATCAGAGTGAAGGTCTCGCGAGGTTCTGTGGCGGGAATTCTCAAAAGAGACGAATCCGTGCCTACGCAGGAATGACGTTGAAGGAGTAGACTGTAATGAAAAGACTGGGCTGGCGCGCGGGCATAGCCGCAGCATTGATCGTTATCGCATTTGTGTTCCTGATTCCTTCCATGACCCAGGAGCTTCCGGCCTGGTGGTCAGGGGTTCTGCCCAAAGACAAGATCCATCTAGGCCTTGATCTTCAAGGGGGAGTGCACCTGATTCTCGAAGTGGAAGTGAAAAAGGCAGTGGAAAGCTACCTGGAAAGGGTTGTCGAAGATCTGAAACCCGATCTGCGGAAAAGCAAAATCAGAATTGTGGACTTGAAGCGGCGAGGGATCGAGGGGGTGGAGGTGACTCTTGCTCCGGACCAGGAGGCGAAGGATCTTGAAACCCTTGCGGGAACAACCTACCCGAGCTTCAAACTGGAAACCGGCGTGAGGGACGACAAAGGCAAGATCTATTTTCTTTCCCTGATCGAACAGGAAAGGACTCAGATCTATAAGATGGCGGCGGATCAGGCCCTTGAAACCATCCGGAATCGCGTGGATCAATTCGGAGTCACTGAGCCGGACATCCGTCCCCAAACCGGGTACAGGCTTCTCATTCAGCTCCCAGGCGTCAAAGATCCCAAGAGAGCCATTGACCTTATCGGCAAGACCGCGCGCTTGGAATTCAAGCTCGTGGATGAAGAGAACAGCCTTGAGGAAGCGCTGAAAGGCAATGTGCCTGCTGGAAGCGAAATCCTTCAAGAAACCGCCGTGGACCGGAAGACAGGCCGGAAAGCGACTGTTCCCTATCTTCTTAAGAAGAGAGCACCCCTCACCGGAGAATCCATCACAGATGCAAGGGTCCAGCTCGAACAGATGGGCGAGCCTTATGTTTCCCTCTCTTTTGATTCCAGGGGGGCTAGGGTTTTTGAGCGCATCACCGGAGATAACGTCGGAAAGAGGCTGGCCATCGTACTGGATGACAAGGTCTACTCGGCTCCCGTGATCCGGGACAAGATTTCCGGCGGAAAAGCCCAGATCACCGGCGCCTTCACCATGGATGACGCCAAAGACCTTGCCATCGTGCTGAGAGCCGGGGCCCTGCCGGCTCCGGTCAAAATCCTCGAAGAGAGAACGGTGGGTCCCTCCCTTGGAAAGGATTCCATTGACCAGGGGTTGAAATCCATGCTCATCGGGGGAATCATTATTCTCATCTTGGTGGCCTTCTATTATCGATTTTCCGGGCTGATTGCCGATGCAACGCTCGTTCTCAACATCCCGCTCATCATGGCCGGACTCGCCATGTTCGGGGCGACGCTCACCCTCCCGGGTATTGCAGGCATCATCCTGACCATCGGCATGTCCGTGGACGCCAATGTGCTCATCTTCGAGCGCATCAGGGAAGAGCTGAGGATGGGAAAGCCTGCGCGAGCCGCCATGGAAGCGGGGTTTGCAAGGGCCGTGGTGACGATTCTGGACTCCAACATTACCACCATGATCGCCGCCCTGGTGTTGCTCCAGTTCGGTACGGGGCCGGTGAGAGGGTTTGCCGTGACCCTGATGATCGGGCTGGTGTCCAATGTGCTCACGGCCGTGTTTATGGCAAGAATTGTCTTCGATTATCTCTATGCCTACAAGAGATGGAAGACGATCAGCATTTGACCTCTTCAAAAATGCTTTGGGACTTCTTCTTAGGGAAGGTTTGATCAGATACGGAGTGATAGAATGGAAATTTTCAAGTCCAAACTGAACATCGACTTTCTAGGAAAAAGACATTTCGCCTACACCGTCTCGGGATTGTGCATTCTGGCGGCCCTCATTCTTCTCGTGTTGAGGGGTGGACCGAACTATGGAGTGGATTTCACGGGTGGTGTGGTGATCCAGGTCAAGCTGGAGAAAAAACACGCTCCTTCTGAAATCAGGGAAGCCCTGGCGGGCACGGGGTTCGATGACAGCATTATTCAGGAATTCGGAGAAACAGGCGCCTTTGAGTACTTGATCCGGGTCACGAACCCGGACATTCAGGCGGCAGGCCTGGGAGAACAAACGCAAAAGGCTTTGAGCGAAAAACTCGGGGAAAAGGTCGATATCCGGCAAGTCGAGATGGTAGGGCCTCAGGTGGGTGAGGAGTTGAGAAAAAAAGCGCTTTACGCCATCTTCTACGCCCTGCTCATCATGGCCGTATACATTTCAGGTCGATTCGAGCACAAGTGGCTCATGGCGATCATTATGGCCGGTTGTCTCATCGCTGCCACCTCCTTTGCCGCGATTTTCGGAGTCGGTGTGATCTGGCTGATCTTCATCGCCCTGTTCGTCACGGTTGCCCTGTGCTGGTTCCTGACCTTGAGATTCGCCATGGGAGCCATTGTCTCCCTCATCTTTGATGTCCTCATCACGTTGGGGGCCTTTGCCCTGACGGACCGCGAAGTGTCGCTCTCCATCGTTGCCGCTTTGCTGACCATTGTCGGGTACTCGATCAACGATAAAATCGTCGTGTATGACCGGATCCGCGAGACCCTGGGCCGTTTCCGAAAGATGGCCTTCAAGGACATCATCAACCTCAGCATCAACGAGACCCTGAGCAGAACCGTCCTCACAGGCACAACGACTCTCATTGTCCTGATCGTATTGCTCCTCTTCGGGGGTCCTGTGATTCACGATTTTGCCTTCGCCTTGCTCATAGGGATTATCGCCGGCACCTATTCTTCGATTTTCGTGGCCAGTCCCATCCTGCTGCTCTGGGAGGGCAAGATCACCCAGTCCGGCAAAAATTCCAAGCCCAAAGGTTAGGATTTGGAGAAGCGGAAAGGCAAACGCCCTAAGCGGAACAGGACGGCCTTTGCCGTCGCCCTGCTTCTGGTGGTGGGCGCTTTTTGCTTTGTCTGGTGGGTCTGGCCAGGCCTCTACGATGTCTCCCCTCAGTTCAACTACATCCTCCTCGAAAATAACGACCAGCAGCTGAAACTCCTCAAGGGGGAAACTCTGCGGCTCCATCCCCAGGACCAAGCCAAAATATTGTCCGTCTCTACCAGCATTGCGTTCAATGTAGGCGTCAGATTGGTTGCGAGCGGCATGGATGTCGAAGCTCTGACGTACGAGAAAACCCGGCTGGCCACCCTCTTCCCAAAGGAAACCTTGCTCCAGAAACACAACGTCAGGGTCTTTGTGAAAGTGAAAAACCGGGACATGGGGTATGTGGACCTGGTGATTGAACCGTACGTGGAAGACTGGCTCGACAAAGTGGAAAGAACCATCGACACTGAGCGGCGGATCGCCATCTTGGAAGAAGCGCGGCACATGGCTCCCCAGGACGACAAGCTCAGAGAGCGACTGATCCAGGAGTACCGGTCCCTAAAGCAATGGCCCCAGGCCGCCAAACTTCTTGAAGAGATAGTGAAGGAGAAGCCTGACGAACAGAAGCTCTTCGAACTCTACGAAGTCTACGAGACCATGCAGGACACGGGCGGAGCCGTGTCCGTCTTGAAACGTCTGCTACAAAAAACCCCTGATGACGTGGAACTCCGGCTGAGGCTTGCAAGAACTCTCGAAAAAGCCAAAAAGCTCCCTGACGCCATCCGCGAATATGAGGCGGTCCTGACCCGCCTTGACCGGAGAGAGAGGCTCGCTGTGTACAAGACCCTCGGGTTTCTCTACACGGAAACGGCTGATCAGGACAAGGCCATCGCCTCTTACCTGAAGGCTGCGGAACTGGACAAGAAAGACGTGAACCTCTATTACAACCTGGCCACCCTCTATGAAAAAACCGGGGACAAAGAAAAAGCCAATCACTTCCTGGCTCAGGCTGTGGCCCTGCAACCGGAAGACATCGAGAGTCGCCTGAACCTGGCGGAGAGTCTGTTCACCAAAGGGAACTTGGATGAGGCACAAACCTATCTCGATGAAGTGATCCGCCGAAAGCCAGACTCCC
>Ga0316613_10002609_pt1 | contig 11574 bp, 10 predicted proteins | sample OWC_soil_day10_C_2_FD_207647 | JGI IMG/M metagenome (GOLD analysis project Ga0316613, IMG submission 207647) | Wetland soil microbial communities from Old Woman Creek delta, Ohio, United States - OWC_soil_day10_CT_b | ecosystem: Environmental > Terrestrial > Soil > Wetlands | place: USA: Ohio... | reverse complement strand
TTGTCAACCATTTTTTTCATTTTCTTCAAAACTTTTCTCATCGGTCATCGATGTGTTTTGGAAGAAGTTTGCCGCCGTTTTCAGCGGCGAGGTATATCATACCAAAGCTTTCGACAAAAGTCAACACTTATTATGAAAATTTTGTCGATAACTTTTTAAGGTTTCAAACTATGTTTTTTCCCATTAAAGTAACCAAAAAACATTGATATGTGTTATATTATTGGTACAAACTGCCGATATAAATGTATATTCCATAACTATACACAGAAGGAGGTGCCCTCTGTTGCCTGCTTGTTTGGGTTATTTTGTAGTATTTATTCATTATATGGTACATCTATATACCGATTTAATAAACTAATCCAGACATAATGTAAACTGTAAATAATCTATAAATATCTATTTGACCGGCAAATGTAATATGTTGTAACTAGGGGATTGCAGTCTCATATATGATTGCTTTCCTTATAATAGCGCATTTATGGGGACTAATTATACTCTATTTACTGACACCAGATACGATATAACTGTCAGTCCATATGTTAGGGGAGAAAAAAATGAAAGATAAGAACAGAAAAGGATTCTTCGGCCTTTTTCAAAATGCAAAACGAACTTCAGAGTCTTTGGATGAAACCGAAATACCACATTCTGAACCGGTTGAATCATTAGAGAGTGATAAAAACATGGTTATCGATAATAATTTATCAGCAAATTCCAATTTGCCAACAAATCCTGATCTAGCAGACGAACTAGCTCTCAAAGTAACTGCTGCACCTGCATTAATATGGGAACCTTCCGATGATCCTCAGATTCTTCGGGTTAATGAGGACCTTTTGGATGTGGAACGCAGACAATTTGCCATGAAGATGAAGACCCTTTCCAATATTTATAAGAAGAATGCGGAAACTCCTTCAGAACCAACTGATGAACCACAACCAAAAGCAGCTCAGCCACAATTACATATTTCCAGGGATTGCATGGCCGCATGGATTTACATCATTCCGCCTTTGAACGGTGGTCCGGATATCACTGAAGAGAATTTAAGGTCTTTTCTTTCACAAGATCGTGTAAAAATAGGAGTATTGGATGAAACGTTAAAATCAATTGCAAAAGAACATATTTATGATCAGGTATTGTTGATTGCCAGAGGTGTTCTTGCTAGAAATGGGATTGATGGATCTATAAAAGATTACTATGAACGAGTGATACAGTTGGAGTTTATAGAGGATGAAAACGGTTCTGTCAATTATAAGAATCTGAATAATATACAGGCCGTCAAAGAAGGGGAAGTCATTTGTGAAATCACTCCTGCCATTCCCGGAGAAAACGGAATGACCATAGATGGTCAGGTATATCCTTGTACTATAAAAGGAAGCTCCATAGCGGTTCCCGCCGGACGCAACACATTATTAACAGAGGAAGGAACTCTTCTCATTTCTCAGAAAACAGGACATGTTACGTTTTTAAATGGTAAATTTCAAGTTGATCCATTGTTAAAAATAAATGGTGATATTGATAATAATACAGGAAATCTGGATTATGACGGAGATATTTTTATTTCAGGAGATGTAAGAAACGGATTCTCTGTAAAGGCTACTGGAGACATTGACATTCGCGGATCTGTGGAAGGAGCTCAGATTTCAGCACAGGGATCTATCACAATCGCCAGCGGAATGTCTGGGAACGGACGAGGGACTCTTACTTCTGAATCATATATCAAATGCCGTTACCTGGAACACTGCACAGTAAATGCCGGGGGCAATGTTTATGCAGAAAGTATTATCAACTCAAAAATCCAAAGTGGTGAAGATATTGTAGTGACAACAGGAATCGGTGTCATTATCGGAGGTTCCCTGCTTGCAGCTAATAATATAAAAGCACGCATTATTGGTTCAAAAGTAAGACGCCTGGTTACAGAGCTTATCATTGCCTCTGTTCCAAAAAACATAGAAGAATCAAGTCGGCTTACCAGAGAGCTGGAACAACTCCATCATAATCTGGCAGAAATAAGAAAAAATATTAATTATTTAGAATCCTCTCAAAGAGCTGACAAACAGCAGTTGTTAGAAGACTTAAAACAGGCTTCAGACTATTTAAATATTCGTGAACAGGAAATTATAAGCCGACTAGATGAATTATCTGTAAATGAGGCGGAACAAGTCGGTTTAATTCAATGCCAGCAGCTACTGCCTGTAGTTCGAGTGCGTATTAGCTCTTCCACTCTATTGGTTCAAGAAGAATACTCCAGTAGTATTCTATACAGAAACAGCGAAGGCGAAATTATTATTGGAAGCAACTAATTGCGATTTTGGGGAATATTGAGGAATCATGCTTCAGATACTATAACATCACAATGGCATAAGGCGGCAGTACCACATCTTTCTTGAGCGGTGTCTGCTGTTTTTTACTAAAAAATCTAATTTGCATGTTTGCTTGAAAATTACTTATAGTTTTAGCAATTCAAATGTTTCAGGTTCGGAGATGCAATAATACAATCAGGAGGTAAGTTATTATGAAAAAAACAATTATGATTGTCGATGATTCAATCATGACAAGAAATGAAATAGAACATTTTTTAAATGGAACTAATTTTGAAGTCATCTGCCAATGCAGAAATGGAGAAGAAGCGCTGGAGACTTATGAAACAGTTAAGCCCAACATTGTGACTATGGATATTATAATGCCTGGAATGGATGGAATTGAAACCTCAAAGTGTCTAATAGAGCGATATCCAGATGCGAAAATTGTAATAATTAGCTCTCTGGCTTACGATAAGACACTGGAAATGGTTAAGGATCTGGGCTCTTCCATACCGTTTGTGTTCAAGCCTATTGATAAATCATGTTTTATTGATGCATTACTTAAAGTTGCATATTCCAGCCAAACAGCATAACCGTCCCGAAGGGACGGCATGCCATTCCGCTTTAAACTGCACGTTGCTGCGTTTGTTACTTTCTCATGTCTCTCCCATTGCATTCAAGGCGGTACGCCTTGGATGTCACCCTGCTTAAGCAGGCATCCGCATAAGTGTTATCTTTGAAGAGATCCCACCACTTGATGACGGGAAGCTGAGATACAATCATCGTTGCCTTTTTACAGTCTCTTGTCTCTATGAATTCAAAGAGATCTCGGCACTTATCCATGCTTAGTTCCATGAGACCAAAATCATCAATTACCAGCAAGTCATAGAGCGCCATCTGATTTGTATAATCGTAGGCATGACCAAGCTGACGTGCTTTTTCGCTTTCTTGAAGAAGCGCATTGGCTCTAATATATTTTACGGTTCGAAGTTGTTGTAAAGCTGTAATGCGAAGTGCATTAGCGATATGCGTTTTACCTGCCCCAGCACTACCAGTAATCAGAAGATTTTTAGGTTCGTCAATCCATTTGTATTTTTGTAGTAACTCTATGGCATGAGTATCCAGCATGCGATCCGGTTCGTACATCCCGGTATCAATGTCAGCAGTCGGATATTTCAAGGATGCTTTCTTAAGTAGCTTATTGAACTTTGTGCTCTGACGCTGATCCCATTCATAGTTAATAATCTCGGATATGCGGGTATGAAAGTCCTCGAGTGCTGTGTTGGGATTAAGGAACTGTTTTTCCAACGCCTCTGACATGTGAGACAGTCGAAGCTTACGTTGTAGATATAAGTCCAGCACACGCATTGTAGGCTTGTTCTTCATGCTTAGAAGCTTTCAGTAACCGTCGATACATTCTTCCATGTTGGATCCGAATACAGAAGCCCAGCGCCTGTAGTAAGCACCATCCTTTTCATTGACTTCCTTGTAGTAAAGGTGTTCTGGTCTAATATGACTATCCTCTGTGATGTATTTGGGAAAGTCTTTGTAAGACCGTTTGTGTTTGCAGATTAATCTGTTGTATCCGTCACAGATACGAATCTCTAATGCTGTTGCCTTAATAATTGCAGGTTTTCCGCAATGAGTATACACTACTGAATAGTAGTGGTCATCATACTCGATGTGGTAATTATCAGGAATTCTTGTGACTGTTTTGTAATCGCATACCGTGAAGCAGCCGCCTGGCAGTGGTTTCATACACGGTTTGTCGTACTTTACAAATGCGTCGGCTCTTGAGTAATTCTTGTTTTGAAACTTCCTGGAGTTGAGGACCACTACTATTTTTTGTATATCAGCGTTCAACGCTTCCAAAGAGGTATATATTTTCTCTTTGAGTTTTTCTACAAGATGGGTTTCGAGGTAGCGCACGTGATTTTCCACGGTTGGTTTCCCTTTGGGTTTCCGGGGCGGTGGAGGGAGTACGATTGTATTGTAGAAATCTTCCAGATCAGAATAAGCAGACTGTAAAATCAGCTCATCCCTTGTATGCTTTGTAACAGCAGCTTTTAAATTGCCAGGAACAAGATACTTTGGTATGCCTTTATAGAACTGAAGTGCATGGACCGTTCCAGTCGAGAAGCTTTGCAGCCTTTCGTCTAAGAATGCTTCCGCATAGAGGTAACTGCTAAGTCCCATCGTGGTTACGAATAAATGTACCTTTTGAATTTCGCCAGTTTCCGTATCTGTTAGTAGTTCTGGCTGGTCGCCCACCCAATCGATGTACATTTTCTCCCCGGGAATGCGTTCCACTGCCATCTTGACATCACGCTTTCCAAAGTTTTTTTCTACGAAGCGATTAAAAAGCTCATAGAACTGGGATTGTTCGTATCCATCAGGATGGTCCTGCTTGTATTCGATCCAACAGTAAGATACATTCACCCTGCTTCCTTTGGAATGAATACGATCGAAATAATGTTGGAAGTCTGGAAGTGGGATGTCTTTCCGTTGAAGATTCTCGGGTGGATAAAACAGCATCTCCTCAGGTGGTTCCATGGACTTTAGTTGCTCCAGGGCGAAACCCGAAGCATTGTAACGTTTAAGAATAAGCTGCACCGTTCCAGAACCGATATGATAACGGTCTTGAATCACACTGATTGAGCACTTATTCTGGCGCATTTGAATCACGCCCATAATTGTGTTGTAGTCTTGCATTTGCATGCCTCCTTTCGTAGTTTAAATTGTGACTACGAAAGAACTATAACACTTAGAAAAAATTTATGCAGTTAAAGTGGAAAAGCATGCAGAACCTGTCGGAAGTACCATGCAGTTGCTATCGGAATTGGCCTGCATTTTGACCGTAATATGCAGCTTAAAGTGAGCGGCAATATATAAAAATCAAGACAAGGGTGCCAATGTAAGCAATCTATATGAAAAGATGCCAAAAACATTTTCGCGATAGTAAATTTAAAATGTACATTAATTCCTAACCACGATGGGACTTAAAAGTTTCCTCTATGTGGAAGCATTCTTAGGCAAAAAGCTGCAAAGCTTCTCGACTGGAACGGACCATGCCCTTCAGTTATATGAAGGGCATGGTCCGAAGTATCTTGCTCCTGAAATTTAAAAGCTGCTGTTACCAAGCATACCAGAGATGAACTGATTTTACAGTCTGCTTAATCTGATCCGGAAGAATCCTAAACATAAAAATCAGACAGTGATAAGTACTTTACCTCAGTAATAGCATATTAAAGTTATACAATTACAAATTATTATAAATAGAATTATCAGAACCACTTCCAAGTTCAGATATACTTGATGATGCCATCTGCATCCTCACTTTCATAAGTTCAATCAAATATAAATAGTTAGATTTCTGTGAAACGGAGTCATCACTATCTGTTATATCTGTTTGTCCCATTAACGATTGCAATGCACTAATAAAATCTGAGGTCTGAGAAGACTCCTGTGAAGAAGGTGATGAAAAATAATTTATATTTATTTGAGAAGTATCCGATGATCCCGATAACGCAGGCGATTCGTCACCCTCTTCCATATACCCCATTACCTTTTTAACATATTCCTGCGTCTCTTTAAACGGCGGAATTCCTCCGTATTTGCTTACATTATTACTTCCGGCATTATATGCTGCCAATGTAAGTTCCACATTCCCATCATACTTTTCTAAATTTTCCCTTAAGTATTTTGCTCCACCCATTATATTACTTTTTGCATCATATGGATCATCTACCCCCAAGGATTTAGCTGTTGCAGGCATCAACTGCATGATACCTGCTGCACCTTTTTTAGAAGTCGCTTTTGTATTAAAATTTGATTCTGCCTTTGCGACAGCCTTTAATAGTTTTTGAGGAACGCCATACTTTTGAGATGCCTCAGTAAAGATTTGCTCCAAACTTTCAGGGACTTTTAGTATCGAATCCAACACATTTTTAAACTCACTATTGGAAGTCGAAGTCTTGATATTACCACTCTGCGTTGCGTTCGAAAATGCAGATAACTGTAATTGGTTTATGCTAGTCAAAATTATATCCTCCTAAAAATTCCCAATAATCACGAAGATCTCTTTCCTGTAAAATCCAGCCAGTATCCATCTACATAAGTACCGGAAGCCATACTTCCGTCAGAATTCATATAATACCATATCCCTGGTGAAGGTTCTATCCAGCCTGTCAGCATCTCTCCTCCACCAGGATTTAAATAATACCATTTATTATCAACTGATTGCCAGCCTGTGAGCAGCTTTCCATCCTGGGGATTTAGATAATACCACCTTTGCCCCGATTGTATCCAACCAGTCTGTCTAATTCCATTTCCATCAAAATAGTACCAGTCATTCAGTATCTGCTTCCAGCTGTTAGTAGGCGTACCTCCATCTTCCTGAATATATGTGTTTCCTTTCCATGTTCCTGTTGTATCTCCTGAATATTCAAGAACAACGTCTTCGGAAGTAACATAATCCCCTTCCTTCATATATTTCCTGTCATCAGATGTATATCCGATAGCCCTTACCTCATAATAGTAGACTGCATCCTGTGTCATATATTCTGAAAGATCCACTGTGTTTGTACTAACTGATACTTTTGTTTTCAGCTTATCATCTGCATACAGAGCCACCTGATATCCAGTTGCAAATTCAACTTTATTCCAAACAGCTTTTGTCATTTTGCTATCGCTCCACCCAGCCTGTGTTGTTTTTCCCAGATTTACAACTGGTACATAGTCAACTTTAACTTCCAAAGTATAATTATCCAACGATTTAGCTGATACAAACTTAACACCTGTCACTTTGCATTCAGATCTATTATAAGATTCTGCAAAAATCATGCTGTCTGAAGTAAGTGTGACAGTTGCCCGTTCATTTTGTGCCGCCTTCCATTTGCTGATATCGCGTTTCCAAACTACCCCCTCAACAGTTATTCCTGACGTGGTAGTGGAAATTTCAGGCATAAGGATTTCTTCATCACCGTATGTACTGGTAAACTTTAGGTTTAAGCTACGGATTACCACCGAATCATCAGCATAAACTCTGAAAGGTGCTATAACAAATAAAGCTATGTAAAATATTGTAAAGAATATAAATAACTTATTTTTCTTAGTGTTGCTTGTCATTGTTTCCATATTCCATCCTCATCCAGTTTGTAACCACTGATCACGGTATTAACTGCCATCGAACCATCTTCATTAAAATAATACCAGTTTCCATCAATTTTCTGCCAGCCTGTCATCATAACTCCATCTTCGCCTGTAAAGTAAGTATATCCATTACGGATAATCCACCCCTTTAACATCGCTCCTTCCAGATTTCCTGCGATAGAATTGAGGTAATACCACTTTCCAGTTTCACAAATCCAGCCCTTCTCCATGGCTCCCTGACTTGTAAAGCAATAATAATACCCGTCAATGACCTGCCATCCTGTAGCGGCAGCTCCCATGGGTGCTTCATAACCATTATCCGGGTAGAAATAATACCATGAGTTATCAATTTTTTTCCACCCTGTAGACATTACTCCCTGTGAATCCATATAGTAGATATCTGAATCCAGGAGAAACCAGCCAGTTACCATCTTTCCATTTTCATCGAATCTATATGAAACATTATCAAGAACGAGCCAAGAATTGGTCTGAATACTTCCGTCTGCATATTTGTAATACCATACACCAGACTGCTCTTGCCAGCCCTGGGTCTGAGTAGCACTTGTTGTACCTGAGGCAGTTTCCTCTTCTTTTCCCGTTCCGTCAGATACATCCCGATCTCTTATAACCAACTCATCGGACTCTACCCAGCTGCTCTTTTTTCCGCTATTTAATTCTTCCTGTTTAAAGGGAACAGATCGGATCTTATATGAATAAGTACCTTCTTGCGTCATATATGGATAGAAATTATATGTAGTAGTCGTTATCATCTCTTTCTTTAACAGGATTTTCTTCCCGTAATAAAGCCATACCTCATAAGCACCTGAAGTATTGTCTCCCTTTGACCATACAGCTTGCCCTAACCGTGTATCCTTCCAGCCAACATCTTCCGGTTCGGCATATGTTCCCTTAATAGCTTTGGCTCTCAAAGTCACAATCAGATTGCTACCGCTCCGCTTAGCGCTTACATAGGATCCCCCGGTAATTTTCATATTCGAGGCCTCATAGGAAGATTTAAAATATGCATCATATTCATCAGACGGAGTAAGTGTTACACTCAATTTAGGTTCTTCTCCTACAGTCATATCTTTTGTTGTTGAAGTTACCCATTCTGCTTCCTTAACTGTATATCTTTTATCTCCTGAAGTTACATAGCAATCTCCATCAGTAGTATTAATGCTTATGTCAGGCAGACGGTCACCCGCCTGTATATCCAGTCCCAACTTAACGCTGACAGAATTAATCGCATCCGTAGCCATTGTTCTTTCCGGTGTAATTAAGAAGCAAAACACACTCAGTATTAATATGACTACAGCTTTCTTTTGTCGCTTCATGAAATCGCTCCTTTATTCTTAAATTGAAATACCAAAACATCCATTATTATACTATCGGCTGCTTTTATACGATGTTTAGATATTATTGTATTTTTCGCCTCTTTAGCTGTTCCTGGAATGCAAATTTTCTAACCATAGATTCCTTCATGGAGGTCATATTGCAAAATCTACAGCCATAACGATAGACAGGTGTATCATTTTCTGCGGATATCTTTTTCCCCCATAGAACAATACCTTCCAGCATAGTATTACCGGCATCCGTATCGAAACTGAATACAAAATATTGACCGTCATTCATATTTACTTTGGATTCCAGTCCCACTCCACCCGCACTGATATCTTTTATTTTGGAAGGAATCTTTACATTCTCCCCTGTTTCATCCTGTGTCTCTAACATAATTCGAAATGAAACTTTTACTTTTAAATCCTGACGCCTTTGATCCACACCAATCAATTCATCAATATGACACGGCACTTTATATATCGATCCGCTGTCTTCACCGCTCTCATTACCACTAATTTTTACTCTGCCTGATAAACTGCATTTACAGGTTACCAAACCCTGAATTCCGTCATAAAAAACAATTACCGTTTCTGTCTTCACCTTATCCATATCTTCTTCTTCAAATATAAGGCCCATACTGTCCTTATCAGAATCAATCACTTTAACCTCTGCAAGAAAGACACCATCAAAAGAATAAATACATGCTTTTTCACAATCATTAAACATAATCCTACTCCACCGTCTCCTCTTTCAACATTTCTGCTTCATCTTCTTTTCCCTCTTCAAAATCGGCGCTATTTTCTGTCACCGGAACATAATTAAGAAAATAAAGATAAATATCCACAATCATCCGATAAAATTCTTCCGGTACCTGGCTGCCCAACTCAAGTTGGGACAACATCGTTGCCAGAGAATTATCTTCATATACAGGAATACCATTTTCATTGGCAGTTTCAATTATCTTCTCAGCAAGATACCCCATACCAGAAGCCACAATAACTGGTGATGTATTCTTTGTCTCGTCATATTTAAGCGCGACCGCTTTTTGATTTAATGTATTTTTAAATTCTGACATCAACTGAATTTTTCCTTTCATGTATTTTGGGAAATACCTCAATTGGCGAAGTGGGACCTTCTCCAGCCTGCAGGTATATGTTCTCTGCCCTGAAATGGTGTTTCTCCAGAATGTGTTTCATTTCTTTCTGAATTCCCGACTCAAAATTCTTCATATTTTCCGGATAATATAAATGTATATTTGCTGTATTGCTCCCGCAAAGAAGCAGAAGTTTGAATTCCCCCAGCATAGCAATATCAAACTTAGCAAATATTCTTATTATACGATCTACTCCTGACTGGGTGCTACTCCCCTCCTCATCCGGATCAATCCAGAGCTCTGAGAACATTTTACGTCCATTAATATCCATAGGAAATGCAAGATGCAGGAGAGGCATGTATACACTTTCATTTATTACCATTGACTGAATGATCGACTGAAATATCTGTTTATTCTCCAGTCCAGCCTCTCCGGAGACTCCTGTTTTAATAAAATCCAGAAACGCATCCGAAAATTCATTTTTTCCTGTTGCTTTTTCAATATCAACCTGACTGATTAACTGACCAAACTGATCAGCCGACATGGTTCCAAATAATTTACGAAACCCCTGATAACCCATCAGTTTAGAAAATGCCCCCAGCACTTCCTGTTTACTGCCATTTTCATACCTGGAGATTAACACAGTCAAGAGGGAAACTTTGTCCCGAAGAACCCCCATGTCATGATTTGCAGAGATATATCTGCCAAGAAAAGGTAAAATTTTCTCCTTAAGCAAAGCGGCGTTATTTTCTGTGTCACCTTCCCGTGCAGACATATCCAATTCTTTTAGAAGTCCATCCAATTGTTCCCTTGTCTGACGGAAGACTTTTGTCTTCATCTCTTTAACTGTATTAAATATATCATGCATAATATGCTTTCCAGAAGACATATCATTAAACTTTTTAATAAAATTTAAAACGTCTGACTTTAAATCAACTGAATTGGTATCTTTCATAACACTTCGAAGTTGATCATATATTCCTCCATTGAAGCGCGCGGCTGATTCGGCCTGCTCTTTTACAAAGTCCAGAATATCTGATTCACTCAATTTCGATGCCTGAAAAAAAGTTGCAATCCGCTGAGCAGCTTTTTCATCCATAACACTTCCTGCCAGTGTTTCTTCTCCTTGGAAAAACATCTCGGATAAAATTTTCGAACTGTCCGATATGTTTTTTATTAAATTTAAAAATGCGCTGAAGTTTGATCCATATTGGAATGCCAGATTCTTCTCTCCATCTTCCCCTGAATCTGAACGGTTGTCTGCTCTAGTGACTTTTGAAGGATCAATGGGATTTTGTATCTGTACCCCCTGACCCGCTTGAGGATTGTTTTTTATAGATGAATTGTCATAGCCGGAAAGCGGCGTTGAGACTTTCAGAATATCTGCCATATTTTGCCTCCATTTGTCATTGGGTGATTCTGATATTTTTTGATAAGGTTCTTGATTTTTGCTATTATTTTTTTATTAAACATACCGATAAATAAATATATACTATACTAGATAAGGCGGTGTAAATATTATGGATAACGGCATGGACAATATGCTTGACATGTATCTTTTTGAAACCAACTCTCTGCTGGAGCAATTGGATGAACTCCTGATAGAAGCCGAAAAAGCAGGAGATTTTACAGTGGATGATGTTAATGAGATCTTTCGTATCATGCATACTGTAAAAGGATCTTCCGCTATGATGG
>Ga0316613_10002606_pt1 | contig 11579 bp, 12 predicted proteins | sample OWC_soil_day10_C_2_FD_207647 | JGI IMG/M metagenome (GOLD analysis project Ga0316613, IMG submission 207647) | Wetland soil microbial communities from Old Woman Creek delta, Ohio, United States - OWC_soil_day10_CT_b | ecosystem: Environmental > Terrestrial > Soil > Wetlands | place: USA: Ohio... | reverse complement strand
GTTTTTCGTTTTTAAAAAATACCTTTACATACTCTTCTCCCGCTTTGACTTTTACAAGATTGGCACTGGTTGGAATTGGGCTTGACGGCAGTAAATTTCCCCCCACCAAGCGATTAATTATCGTTGATTTTCCTGCAGAAAAATGTCCGCAAAATGCAATGGCAAATTCCTCTTTTAATAATTTGCCTGCTAATTGCTTAACCTTGACCGCATTTTCTTGATCATTGTGTTCTACTAAATATTCATAAGCAGCTAAAAGCTGCCCCTTTAATGATCTAATTGTCACTTGACGATTCGCAGTTTGAATCATAAACTAATTCCCCTTACAACAAACTTTATAATACGTTCTATTTTATACGATACAGCTACTAATAGGCAACGTTATGTTCTCCACTACGCGCAGTATCTTACATTAATTATAAAAATCAAGATCAAGAAACCCGCGGAATTCGCGGGTTTCTTGACGATATATAAAGTAAAATTTTCATAGAAAATGTTACTTTGATGGACATGCTTCCAATGACAGCAACTATAGCCACTACTGAAGAACACTGACTTGTCTTTTCAGTAAGGATGTTAGGTGGAAAGTTGCAATCCAATGACACCGACTAAAATTAAACTTAAAAAAGCTAATTGTAAGGCATTCATTTTTTCTTTAAAACGAATGATGCCAACTATTGCAATTCCGATAGTACCGATTCCAGACCATGTAGCATAAGCAATGCCAGCAGGAATTTCCTGCATCGCTTCTGCTAATAAATAGAAACTAACTAAGAAACCAATGGCCATTACGGCAATTGGTTTCTTGTGTTTTAATCCGTCCACATATTTCATAGCAATGACACTAATGACTTCCTCAAGTCCTGCCAGTAAAATAAAAAACCAAGCCATTATTTCGGTTCCTCCTTTGTTGTAAACTTAAGACCAATAATTCCTATTAGTAAAAGAACCAAAAAGATAATTTGCCATGTAGAAATAGATTCTCCAAGAAAAGTTACACTAACGGCATAAGTACCTATTGTTCCAAGACCAACGAATACGGCATAAGCAACACCCACAGGAATGACCTTATAAGCTCTAATCAGTAGTAGAAAACTTACCATAATCAAAACGAATACTAGTCCCCACATGGCGACAGAGTCGGCATACTTAAGCATAGATGCCCACATAATTTCTAAGACTGCGGCGACTAAAACGAAAATTCAGCCCATTGTTAACCCTCCTGTAAATTAATTTTATAATAATGAATGAACGTCAGTCATTATTATGCAAAAAAATCATCGATGCTCCAACGCATGATGAATAAAAGAAAATAGTTGTTCTTGCTGCTCGGGAAGGGGTTTTTCTAGTTTATTAAATAGGTACATTTGCTCAGCAAAACTTTCAATTAACCCAATCACCATTCTAGCTGCTACCATAGGCTCCACATCTTGACGAATGGCTCCTTGCTGGATACCTGTTGCAATGAGATCTGCCAACCAAGAATAATAAGGATTATAGATACGCTCCCACTCACTAAGGGTATTTTCAATGGCGAGTCCAGAATAGCATAGAGCTAATACTTCTTTATAGGAATTAGTAACCTGAAAGGTTACAGCGATCATTTTATGAAAGGTATCCCAAATATCATGGGAAAGCATCTGCTCTTTTTTTATTTCATGTAACATGGTCTGTAATAAGTCGTTAGCAATGGCAGGAATTAACGCTTTTTTAGAAGAAAAATATAGATAAAATGTTCCTTGAGCCATGCCAGCTTTTTTTACAATTTCAGAAATTGTAGTTTTATCTAAGCCTTTTTCGGCAAAGACTTCTTTGGCAGCGCGGAGTAGACAGCTTTTTTTATCGTCCAAATTTTTCACAACTTTCTCTTACGGAATGATGAATTATTAAATTCAAATCAAATGACTGACTATCATTCATTATATCCTGGTTTTTGAAGTATGTCAATTTTTCCTGTTTTTCTATTATATTTTAAACCTAAAAAAAGTGTTAGTAACTTTCTGTTCCGCTAACATCTTTTTAATTATTATCGTACTTGTAAAATTGCTGTTGTCTTCACTTCTTCCAGCAATTTGAAAAAATACGAAACTCTTGCAAAAATTCATTTAAGTCTCGCAAGAGTTTACGCTATTTTCTTTGATTATCAGTCCCCTAATTTTGTTATACCGAACTATCCCTCATTCCCAAATCTTAATACAACATTTTGCTGTTTGACGTGCTAGGTGCTAGAGTTGTATCCTTCTTCGTATTACCTCTAACTGTGCAACACTTGAGTACAAGTGACTTTTTTACTTCATAACGCTCTTAAAATTTACTTTTCTTACGCAATTCAGGACTTGGCGGTAATTGATCAAGAGTTGGAATTGTGGCCGGATCAATCTTAAATCTTTTATCATACTTCTCCGGGTCTATAATGTCTTCATCTTCAGTTGATCTCCAGGAAAAACAGCAGGTATCGCAAATATATACTTCCCATGCATCATCAACAGGCGCTTTTGTCAAAAGCTCCACCGTTTTAGAATTGCATCTTGGACAAATCATTATTTCTCCTCCTTTACATTTTTCATCAAATTTCGCAAATAACTCAACCAATAATCAGCCTTGGCAGGGATGTCTAACAGCTCGGTATTTCTAGCCTTATCTGGGGCAACTGGCGTAGTTGCGTCAATGATAAGTTTAGTATGCATCCCGGCCGGTTCAGATGAAGGATCTAAAGGCATCCCAGGGGCGTATGGGATTAGCACGACATCCTTATCAGGCCGCACACGCGTGGTTAGAGCCCACATCACCCGCTCTAAATTAAATGGATCTACAAACTCATCAACTATGATAACGATCTTGGAATAAGGCATGCCATGAGGAGTAGATAAGAGCCGCATGGCCACTGCTTTGCCATAACCACCAAACCTTGACTTAGTTGAAACGATTACGCCAATCCCATGAGTATACATCGCATTAACAGCAACAACCTCAGGAAAATCCCGTTTTAGTTGCCGGTATAACGACAGACTAGTGTTTAATGCTACCAAATAATCAACTTCCGTCCAGGGCATGCCTAAATATAAGTTTTCAAAAATAGGATTGGTTCGATGCGTAATGGTATGAATTCTAACCTCAGGTTGCAGCCTGGCTCCGGAATAACTTCCCGGAAACTCACCAAAAGGTCCTTCAATTCTTCTTGTTCTTGGTAAAATATAACCTTCGAGAACAATTTCACTTCTTGCTGGAATATCCAGATTTCCTTGTTCGCTTTTCGTCAGTTCAATTGGTTCTCCTTTTAAGGCACCGGCAAAATCATATTCGGATTGAGCATATTCGATCGGCGTACTTGACATGAAATTAAGCACTGGATCATTGCCAAGACAAATAGCTATCGGCAGCGGTTCATTTCTTTCCTCAGCGTTGCGGATATGAACACCTATATCATGGAAGGATACTGGCTGAATTCCAAGTAAATCCTTGCCCTTTACCTGAATTCGATAGGTACCTGCATTCTGTGTTTCATAATTATCAGGATCATCAGGATCTCTGGAGACAATTAAAGCTTTAGATAAATAAAAACCGCCGTCATATTTATTAATCCGAAACAGAGGCAGCAAATCAAAAAAGTTAATATCTTTTGTAATCTTTACTTCTTTTACCGGTGCATCTTCTACCCATATCGGCTTAATAGGGTAATCTGACCACTTTCTATCTAGTTCAAAAAACTGTTCTTTTAGCGGGGTATCTTTTGGCATCCCCAGCATAAGTGCATGATTCTGCCACGATCCATGTACATTTAGGACTACACTATTTCTATAGCCCTTTACTTTTTCAACAAAAACCGCGGGTCCGTTTTCTAAATCCGGAGCTGCTCTCCCTATGGCGCTTAAGTCCGGCTCCGGCATTACTGGTTCTGTTATTTTCAACAACTGGCCTTCTTTTTCGAGTATTGCCAAAAACTCTCTTAAATCCTTATAAGACATCTCATATCTCCTCCTAGGTAATAGCCTCCAAAGTCATTCTTATTCTGCCGCTCTCCACAGTTAGATGCTGCACTGTATTACCCTTAACTTCTTCCTGTCAACTCACAGTACCCCATCTCTTAAATCCTGATACTTCAATTTATTAAATTTAATAACCCTTACAAAAACATCTTAGACTGTATACCAACTATACAGTCAATAGTTAAAATAAAATTTTTAATTGACTTTTTCTACCGGAATTTGCAACTGGCAAAGTTCTCTATTATTACTCTCATCATAAAAGGTATTATCCAGAATACAAGTATCAACGATATTCCCTATAACTCTATAATTATTCTTAGAAACCCATTGTAAAAGACTGTATAAAAACTGGGTATCATAAGGCATTCCATACTTATACATGCACGCATACTTTCCGGCAGGCAAAGTAACAACATTTTGAATATCAGCATCTCTTGCAGATAAAGATATAAATGCTCCCGCACCATCAAAAATATATTTTTTCTCCAGGCTGCCTGCCATAATAATCGTGCCAAATCCAGCTGAAGGAATCATTCCTTGTTTAACGAGAATATTCCATACTCCCATCAACGCTAAATGTAGCTCCTGCCTAGTTATTTCATTTTCAAATGGGAAAAATGCTACTTTTCGTTCAGGAAAGTCTTCTATTATCGATCTGTATAATTCATCTTTATAATTGTTAATATTGGCATAGGTAGTTAACCTGTTTTCAATAGATTCACGGGTTGCTAATAGATTTTGTATTTCTTTATCTATAAAATCCTTGTGATATTCTAGCAAAGAAATGGCTGTAGTAAGGTTTCTATTTTTTATATGAGTTTTTATATCTTCCAGCTTGATGCCAACTGATTTCAAAAAACAGATTTCTCTTAGAAAAGGAATTTGAAATGGACTATAATATCTGTACCCATTTCCATCAACTTCTTCAGGTTTAAATAACCCTATTTTATCGTAATAAATTAATGTTTGTCTTGAAACATTATATATTTCAGCCATTTCGCTAATTGATAAACATTTTTTAATAATTATCTCCTCCATCGACAATTGGCTAGCTCTGTGTACATGTACAGTCTACTGCCTTTATCAAAAAGCCCGCCAATTTTACAGGCAGGCTCCAGTCTCATTTAGTTGCATCAAGCAATAGCTTATTTTATTCCCTTTACATGGTTTTGTGAAGTCACGCTACTTCCAAGAGGTTTCATTCCAAATAATATACGTAACAAATTAAACCTCATTATAATAAAATAATATATTGCAATGATAACAATGAACGATGAAGAACTTATGGCAATATATTTAAACCATGCATTAATATGCCATTGTATGATTTGAAAACCTATCAGTAAAATAACCGTCTGATGTAGCATATAAAATGGCATCACCGCTTCATTAATCCTACTCAACCATCTAGTTCGAAAGTCCAGGAACACTTTACCTGCTCCCAAGAAAAACATCAGCCACGACCAAGTTGTAATAGCCCACATTATATGAAATAATATGCAGCCTAAAGAATAGTCTGGGTGATCCCACCAGCTCTTCAAATAATCCAAAAAAAATGTAAATAGCACTAATAATACTACTAGAAATAACATACCAATACCTAATGAAATGTATTTATGTCGTTCAGCGCTTCCAACAAACTTCTTATCATAAAACAATATGTAACCAAAAATAAAAATAAAAAACCAAAATGTAAAATCTGCCCATGATAAATATTTCGGATAGATTGGCTGTAATAATATCTTAGCACAGGCAAGCGGTACCACAAAAAGATATATGCCTCCTATTTTTTCACAAGCTGCCCCAAGAAGTTTCATAAGTTTCTCACCGCTTTCACTTCTCAGATAGCGAATAATAGGCAAAGCAATTACCGAAAAAATAAACAGAAAGGCCAAAAACCATAAATGAGTCCCTGGTTCTCCAAACCACACCGGACTAAAGCCAAAATTCCCAATAAGCAACTTATGTTCCGGATACCACGGTAAAAAATCGAGAAATGTCCCAGAAAACTTCCCATTGCCCAAACATTCCACATATCTCTGCGGCGGTATAAGAATTAATATTCCAAATATATACGGAATGGCCAATCTCCAATATCTATCCCGAATATACTGATTTTTCGTTTTGGTTTTTAATGCAAAATTAGTCCCTATACCGGCTAGCATAAAAAATAGTGGCATTATCCAAAAATTAACGAACATAACAAAGATGGTAGGCTCTAAAAAAGTCTCTTTATTTTTGAGTTCCCAATCCATAAGATCAAAGAATCTAGTATTATGAAAAAAGAACACACAAATCATTCCTAGTACTCTCAACCAATCAACATAATAGCACCGCTCTTGCTTAACGCATTTTCCCATATTTCTCACAACCTTAATATTGCTGATTAAATGGATAGACAATAGTCAAAGTAAAATAGTAAAAAAGTACAATGAGATAATGTTATCTATCTGTAACTACTTAAAATACTGTTTACAACTTTTGAAAAGCCAGCAAATTCAAGTTCTATAAGGCTCTGCAATCTGTCCATGACATGCCACGAAGTATAATCAAACATCCAAATAGGCATTAGTTAGATCCCTTAAATAAATGATGGTTTGGTGAGATTAATGTTTACAATGAATAATAGGGGTCATTATTCATTGCACGTTAAAAAAGTGATTCATTTCATAAAGCATCAATATCTACAGTATATTCGATTTTATTGGCAACCTCTTTTGCTAGAATGCTGCCAAATAGAATCTTAAGGATATAAAAGCCTAGTTCTAAGCCAGAGGTCACTCCTGCAGATGTAATAATATTATCATCATGTACAACTTTGACTTTTTCTATGATAATGGTATTATAGCCTTGCAATTCTGCGAATGCAGAGTGATAAGTAGTAGCTTTCTTACCTTCGAGCAAGCCCGTCTCCGCCAAAATAAGTGCACCTGTGCAAACAGATGCAATATATTGCGTCTGTTTTGACTTATTTAGGATAAATTCTTTGATCTTAGGATTATGCATAGCGTCGAGGCGGCCTTTGCCACCAGGTACAATTAAAATGTCCAAAATCGGACAATCTTCAAATGAATAGTCGGGTAAAATCTTCATTCCATTATGGGCTCGTATTAATTCCAGTTTTTCAGCAATAAGAAATACTTGAGAACTATTGGCCTCAATTTTATTGATATAACTTAATACTTCAAATGGGGCTACAAAATCCATCTCCTCTACTTGGGGAAAAATAAGAATACCTATTTTAATCATACGAAGTGCCTCCAATATTTAACTAATTTCACTGTAAGACAAAAATATAACTAGACTATAGAAGTTATCAAGAAAAACTCGTCTTTTCAAAATCAAGTCAACTATTTCAATGAAAATTCAACTGCAGCTGTAGCATGTATTTGAGTTGTATCGAAGATTGGCACCATACTATCTTTTTGGCTAATTAACAGAGGAATCTCTGTACACCCCAATACAGCACCTTCTACTCCAAGAGTATGCATATGCTCAATTATTTTTACAAATGATTCACGTGACGATTTTAAGATTTTACCCAATACTAATTCATGGTAAATGACAGAGTGAATCACTTCACGCTCATCTTGGTCTGGTATAACTACTTCAATACCATGTTTTTGAGCTAAACGTCCTTTATAAAAATCTTGTTCCATGGTAAACTTTGTTCCTAGTAAAGCCACTTTACGCAGCCCCTTTTTCTTCACTTCATCCGCAGCGGCATCTGCAATGTGCAATAAAGGAATGCCGACTTGACTTTCAACCGTATCTGCCATTTTATGCATCGTATTCGTGCAGATGACTATAAAATCTGCACCACCGTTTTTCAAGCGCATCCCTGCATCAATCATTAGTTCAGTAAGCTTATCCCAATCGCCCTGATGCTGAAGCTTCTCAAATTCAGCAAAATCAACGGAATACATTATGCTTTTTGCTGAATGAGTACCGCCCACCTTCTCTCTCACTAATTCGTTAATTATACGATAATAGACAGCCGATGATTCCCAACTTAATCCACCAATCAAACCAATGGTTTTCATAACACTCTCTCCTTTATTCTCATATAGACTATATTGATTAATATATTTAATTGATTTGTAATTATCTAAAAGCTGAATCCTGCCATCTTATTAAGATTCCTTTACAAATATATTCTTCTATATCCATTTTTCTCCTGTTGCTAACTATAAATAAAATCCTGCACCACTTATCATAAGTAATGCAGGATTTACGCTATTTTGAGCAGATTAGTATCACTGTGATTCTCTAATGAGCTTTATGAGATCCATTACCATTCAATTACAAGTCCACCATGAGTCAATCCAGCACCAAATCCATATAATATCATTTTATCCCCGGATTTGATTTTTGATTCTTCTACAGCCATCCAAATGGCAAGAGGAATTGATGCAGATGACGTATTTCCATAAAACTCATTACTTATTAAAGTTTTCTCTATCGGAAAATTAAGTCTGTCACAAATAGCTTTTATCATACGCAGATTAGCACTATGAGGAACAAACCATTTAATATCATCAAATTTCATATTACTTTTTTTCAATAAATTACAAACACCTTCTGGAATATTTTTAACCACATATTCATATAAAAATTTTCCATTCTGCTGAAATAGTCGTTCCTTCTCCAACTCTTGTCCATTTACTTTTATCGATAAATTGCTGCACGCAACATTTTGCGCCAACTTTCCATCTGAAGCAAAATATGACGCAATAAAACTTCCTTTTTCATTTGTTCTTTCAATAAGCATAGCTACTGCAGCATCACCAAAAAGTACACATGTATTTCTATCGGAATAATCCAAAACTTTAGATGCTACCTCTGATGCAATAACTAATACCTTATTACTATGCCCAGCTGTTATTAAAGAATCAGCTACACATAATCCATATACAAATCCTGTACATCCAGAGTTTATATCCATTGTTCCAGCTGTTTCCATGCCAAAATAACCTTGAACTAACGCAGAAACAGTTGGAGTAAAATGGTCAGGAGTAAATGTTGTTACTATGACCATATCCACATCATCAACTCGAACATTATGTCTTTCGATTAAGTTTTCAACGGCTTTTATTGCTAAATCACTTGAAAACTCTTCTTTTTCTGCCAATCTTCTCTCTCTTACACCCGTACGACGGACAATCCATTCGTCACTTGTATCAACCATCTTTTCAAGATCATAGTTAGTCAGCTTTCTATGCGGTAAGTATGTACCCAGTCCTATTATTTTTGACTTGCTATTCATATTTACCCCCTCCAATAGTAATGTCACTAGACATTAGCACCTGGTACTAATATCTAGTGACATTACTATACCATAGATTAGAAAATCTTTCAAGATTACAATCTTTTATGCAGAGAGTCATCCTTTCAATGGTTCCCTAGTCTACACATGTTAGAAACAGCCTTCGCTCTTACCAATGACATGACGCTCCTATACCAATTTTCTGTTATTTTTATGGACAGGTTACCACTATCATTTAAACATGTTAATAAAATTCAAAAAAATCGTTGTTCCAAATGACTCCTTTTAGGCACGCCGGCAGCAACATATGCAGTGTTTGTATGTCTTCGAGAGCTCCATATTTAAAATTGCAATCGCACGCGATACGATATGGCCTTTTGTTTGCATATTTTTTTACAGTCTCCACAACGTTTACATTTTTGATTATGAATTTCCGGCGTACCTGTTTCCGTCATCATGATAGCTCTTACCGGACAGACCGCCAGACAACGCTGACAGCTCGTGCAACACTCGAGACGAATATAATATTGTTTAAGATGCATAGGTTTCACCTTGCCATACCAAGGATAATTCAGCCTGATCTTTTAGGTCATGGCAGCTGGTTTGCGCATTGGTTAAGGCCTCTTTGATTTTTATGGTTTTCATAACATCATACAACAACTTAATCTTGTTCATGAAAAATAACCTCCTTGGTTTGTCTAAGTCTATTATAAAAAGAGAATGTAAACCCACTTTAAAGTATTCTTAAAATTTTTATAAAAAAGGCTTAATTTTTTTGATTCTTTTAAAGAAAAGCATACTCAGTTAACGTTCTGTTTGTAATTGCTGATAGCTTAGCAGTTGATGTAATCCAAATTTTTATGTCAATTGATGAAGAAAGAGAGTAATAGCGATACCTCCGGCTCATACGAGATATTGCTATTACTCTCTTTCTAATATACAAAGACCAATTTTAGTCAGCAAATTGATTAAGTTGGCTTAATCTTTTTAACTAAAAGGACTCACTAATAATAAGCGGTGACGTATTTTCCACACGAAATACGGGTACTTTAATGAAATATAATGCTCAGAAAGCGAGGAAAACGCGTGTACGCAGAAAACCAACGGAAAATACTCCTAACCGGTCTCTTTTTAGCATTGTTCTTTTCGTCACTAGACCAAACTATTGTGGGAACAGCAATGCCTAGAATTATCGGTGAGCTTGGCGGGCTGAGCATCATGACATGGGTAACAATAGCCTACATGCTGACTTCCACAACGATAGTACCCATTGCCGGCAAGTTGGCAGACATATACGGACGACGCATGATTTACGTAGCGGGTCTGGTAACCTTCATGATAGGGTCCTCTCTATGCGGTACAAGCACAACTATGCTCCAGCTCATTATATACCGGGCAATACAGGGAATTGGTGGCGGAATCATGATGCCTTTGGCAATGACCATTGTCGGTGATATATTCTCTCCCGAGGAACGTGGTAAGTGGCAGGGATATATGGGTGCTTTGTTTGGCCTTGCCTCGGTCGTAGGCCCAACCATAGGCGGCTGGATTGTGGACTATTCGTCCTGGCAGTGGGTATTCTATATTAATCTGCCTATAGGTATTATGGCAACAGCCACGATCTATATCGGTTTAAGAGGAGAAAAAATTTTAACAGCTCAAGTCGTTATTGATTATGCAGGCGTGATAACACTCATTTTGGGGACAGTTGGCTTGCTATTGGCTCTTAACCTCGGCGGCACGAATTATTCTTGGTTGTCTTGGCAAATTATTGGCTTATTAGCTACTTCGCTGATTTCCTGGCTGCTCTTTATCAATATCGAAAGAAAAGCTGCTGACCCTATACTCAGTCTAGAGCTATTTAAGAATCAAGTGTTCACTGTCACAAATATTGTAGGTTTTCTTATGAGTCTCGGTATGTTCGGCTCACTTATGTTTCTACCGTTTTTCTTTCAAGGCGTCCTTGGAATAAGCGCTACCAACTCGGGCAATACAATGTTGCCTATGATGATTGCTATGATGACTACTAGCATTGTAGCCGGCCGGTTTTCCATGAAGGTGCCGTTTCGCTCCATGTATATAGCTGGCATGTCCTTAATGGCATTGGCTTTTTACTTGATGAGCACACTGACTGTTTATACGACTCAATTCATGGCTATTATATACATCATTATACTTGGCGTTGGTATGGGAACTATTATGCCAATTCTTACAATTGCTGTGCAGAGCGCCTTTGGACCAGAAAAGAGGGGTGTGGCAACCTCGGCGACACAGTTCTTCCGCAGCATTGGCGGAACATTTGGCATGACCATTCTTGGGATCATCTT
>Ga0316613_10002605_pt1 | contig 11582 bp, 10 predicted proteins | sample OWC_soil_day10_C_2_FD_207647 | JGI IMG/M metagenome (GOLD analysis project Ga0316613, IMG submission 207647) | Wetland soil microbial communities from Old Woman Creek delta, Ohio, United States - OWC_soil_day10_CT_b | ecosystem: Environmental > Terrestrial > Soil > Wetlands | place: USA: Ohio... | reverse complement strand
AAATCCGGTCTGCCGATCATCTCTGCCACGGGAATGTCTGATGCTGCTAAAAAAGCGGTCAGCGCTGCGGAGGGTAAATAATCATGTCAATTCTGATCAACAAGAACACCCGTGTCATCGTACAGGGCGTAACCGGCAAGACTGGCGCATTCCATACGGAAATGTCGCAAGCCTACGCATTCGGCAAGGAATGCTATGTCGGTGGCGTTACCCCCAAGAAGGGCGGTACCACCTTCCTGAACATGCCGGTATTCAACACGGTTTCCGAAGCCAAGGCGCAAACGGGAGCAAACGTATCCGTCATCTATGTGCCGCCGCCGTACGCTGCTGCTGCAATCGATGAAGCGGTCGAAGCCGGCATGGACATGGTCATCTGCATTACCGAAGGCATTCCTGTTCGCGATATGATCCGCACGCGTTACAAGATGCAGGGCAAGAAGACCATTCTGCTCGGGCCGAACTGCCCTGGCATCATCACGCCCGATGAGCTGAAGATCGGCATCATGCCTGGCCATATTCACCGGAAGGGTTCGATCGGTGTTGTTTCGAAGTCGGGAACGTTGACCTACGAAGCAGCCAGCCAATTGGCAGAGTTCGGTCTTGGCCAATCCACAGTGGTTGGCGTTGGCGGCGATCCGGTCAATGGACTGAAGCACATCGACGTGCTGAAGATGTTCAATGACGATCCAGAAACCGAAGCGGTCATCATGGTTGGCGAAATTGGCGGCAACGATGAAGAAACTGCGGCACTCTGGGTCAAGGACAACATGAAGAAACCAGTTGTCGGCTTCATCGCCGGCGTGACCGCACCGGCCGGCAAGCGGATGGGCCATGCAGGCGCCATTATCTCCGGTGGCAAGGGTACGGCTCAGGAAAAACTGGCTGTCATGGAAGAGTGTGGCATTACGGTTACGAAGAATCCTGCCGAAATGGGCAAGACACTTAAATCCATACTCAAGTAATTCCTTGCGCTTCATGCGCAAACAAAAAGCCCTGTCCGAAAGGATGGGGCTTTTTACATTTGAGAAGCGGCAGATTCGTCTGGCTACCCTCAAATGGATGAAACGACTTTTTCCTTCGAGAAAAACCTCGGTTAGACGACTGACCCCAGCTTGAATATGGGCAGATACATCGCGACGACCAGTCCGCCAATAACGACGCCCAGGAATACCAGAATGATGGGTTCCATCAGGCTGGAAAGCGAAGCAACCGCCTCATCGACTTCCGCTTCGTAAAAGTCAGCCACTTTGCCCAACATGTCGTCCAGAGAGCCCGATTCTTCACCAATCGAAACCATTTGCGTAACCATATTCGGAAAGACATTGGCGTTTTGCATGGCGACTGTGAGGCTGGTGCCAGTGCTGACTTCGGTCTGGATCGTTTTTGTCGCATCCAGATACACAGCATTTCCCGATGCGCCGCCAACCGAGTCCAGGGATTCAACCAGAGGAACACCGGCCGCAAACATGGTCGAAAGGGTCCTGGTCCACCGGGCTACAGTGGCTTTCCGAACCACATCGCCAAAAATGGGTGCTTTCAGCAGGATTCGGTCCATGGCGCGCTGCATGTTGAGAGAACGCTTCCAGGACTGGAAGAAGAAGTATAGTCCGCCAAACAGTAAGCCGAATATAAGCCACCAGTATTGGACGAAGAAATCCGAAACAGCCATCACGAACAAGGTAGGCGCAGGCAGATCGGCACCGAAGTTCTTGAAAACTTCCTTGAAAGCCGGGACGACCCAGATCATGATGACTGCAGTTACGATGAAAGCGACAGCCAGAATGGCGACCGGGTAGAACAGGGCGGATTTGATCTTTCCTTTGATCGCCTGTGTTTTTTCTTTGTACGTTGCCAGTTTGCCCAGCAAATCGTCCAAAATACCGGCCTGCTCGCCTGCACTGACCAGATTACAGAACAGCGCATCGAAATACAGAGGGTATTTCCGGAATGCTTGGTTCATGCTTGTACCGGTCTCGACATCGGCGCGGATATCCTGGATCAATTTGGATACGGAAGGGTTTGAGTGCCCTTTCGCGACAATATCGAATGCTTGCAGTAGCGGTACGCCAGCTTTCATCATGGTGGCAAGCTGACGAGTGAAGAGAGTGATATCCTTGTCTTTGATCTTCTTGCCGCTGCGAAACGATTTTTTCTTGATTTTCGTGACGCGGATGCCCTGGCGCCTGAGAGTAACGTTGATGACAGTCGTACCGCCGGCGCGCATCTCTCCTCGCACCAGTTTGCCGTTCTTGTCCGTGCCTTCCCATAAATACATGGAATCCTGAATTTTTTGTGCGCTTACGGGGGTCCGTGCTGCAGTTGCCATGCCGCCTCTCCTATTCGTTGGTGCAGCCAAGAACTTCTTCAAGGCTTGTCATGCCCTGCTTGACCTTCTGGAGACCTGATTCGCGCAAGGTTTTTACGCCCTCCTTACGTGCCTGGTCCTCAATATCAGCCGTGGTTCCTTGCTGAAGAATGATGCGCTCTATCGATTCAGAAATGGGCATCAATTGATAAATACCGACACGGCCCTTATAACCGCTTCCGCCGCAACGATCGCAGGAGCCGGGTTCATAGGGGTGCCAGGAACCGTCAAGCTCTTCCTTTTTGAATCCAGCCTGCAAAAGTATTTCATCCGGAACCGTCGCCGGTTTTTTGCAGGTACATAGCCTGCGCGCAAGACGTTGTGCCGTGATCATGATGACGGACGAAGCAATATTGAACGGTGCGACCCCCATGTTCATCAATCGAACCAGGGTGGAAGGGGCATCGTTCGTATGCAGCGTGGAGAAAACCATGTGACCGGTTTGTGCTGCCTTGATGGCGATGTCGGCCGTTTCCAGGTCACGAATTTCGCCGACCATGACGATATCCGGATCCTGGCGCAGGAATGATCGCAATGCTGCTGCAAAAGTAAGGCCCGCCTTTTCATTGACGTTGACCTGGTTGATACCAGGCAAGTTGATTTCTGCAGGATCCTCTGCAGTGGAAATATTGATTCCGGGCTTATTGAGCAGGTTCAGGCATGTATAGAGTGAAACCGTCTTGCCCGATCCGGTCGGCCCCGTGACCAGCACCATGCCATATGGCCGTTGGATCGCATCCAGAAGGAGTTCCTTCTGCTCTGGTTCGTAGCCCAGCGAATCGATCCCGAGCTGCGCCTGAGATGCGTCCAGAATACGCAGAACCAGTTTTTCACCAAAAAGAGTCGGAAGCGTGCTGACCCGGAAATCGATGCTTTTTGTCGGAGAAAGCACCAGTTTCATGCGGCCGTCCTGAGGAATCCGCTTCTCTGATATATCCAGGCGCGACAGCACTTTTATGCGCGAAGCCAGCTTTTCCTTGATCGAAACTGGTGGCAAGGATACCTCGCGCAAAACCCCGTCAACACGGAAACGGATACGATAAAATTTTTCGAAGGGCTCAAAGTGAATATCCGATGCGCCTGAATTGATCGCGTCGAGAAGGATTTTCTGAAGGAAGCGTACGACAGGCGCGTCGTCGATCTCGGTGGATTCGGCCTCTTGCACCTCCACCCCTGCATCTTCAGCGAACAGATCGACATCGAGACTGTCGCTTACCATCTCGTTCAGGCTCTGCGAGGCGTCCTTGGTAGCATTTTCAAGAAACTGCAACAGGACATCATGCTGAACAATAACCGGTTCAACATTCGACGCTGTCTGGAACTTGACCTGATCCAATACATGAATCTGCGTCGGATCTGAAATGGCAATCGCAATCCGATTGCCGCGTTTTGCAATCGGAAAAACGCGGTTCGATTGCATCATCTTCGCATCCAGCACTTTGGTGGGCAGCAAACTGACCTCCAAAGCCTGCAAGTCGATCAAGGGGTACCCGAATGTCTCGGAGCAGAAGACTGCAAGATCTACCGCACTGATCTTGCTGCTTTGCAATAGCAGGTCGATAAACGGTTGCTTTGTCGACACACTTTGCTTGTGGATGGTTTGAATGTCCACTTCAGACACGCGGTCTGCCTGCAGCAAAGCGCGGGCCAGCCCCGAGATGGAGGTCTGGTTTGCAGGATCATTTAGAACAGCAGCCATAGTGTCAGATTAAATGTGCAGACAACAAAATACGGACAGCAAATAGACTATGCGGATTTGCTAAACGCAATCCAAATAATGCACACAGGCAATATTTTTGTAAAGCACCTGCAAGAATGTGTTACAGATGCAAGCCGCCTGAAATGGCGGACACATCGAATATGGTACGGTCCTCAGGGGGATGAGAGAAAGGACGCAGAGAAAAGTAGTTTATTTGTGTTGTTTTTTTATCGCATCCATGCCGGTGACAGTCTGGTCCAGCCGGATACAATCATTCCTTCATTTTTAACGCTCGTTCATAGAGCAGGTTCTTCTTGGCGCCCGTTATTCGGCTGGCGAGAGATGCAGCTTTGCTGACTGGGAGTTCTTTCAGAAGAATGGACAGGACACGCTCGGCTTCGGCATCTTGCGTTCCAACTGTCTCATGCGCGCCTTCAACCAGCAATACGAACTCGCCCTTGATGTGTTTCTTGTCCGCATTCAACCAATTTACGGCCTCCGACATGGGGCATCGATGGATTTCCTCGAATAGCTTGGTGAGCTCGCGCGCAATGACGATTTGCCTGACTGGACCGAGAATATTTGCCATTGCCTCAACGGTTTCTACAATCCGGTGAGGGGCCTCATAAAAGACCATGGTTGCGTTTTCATCTTTCAAATCCTGTAAAGCGCTGTTCCGCTGCGAGGCCTTCGCGGGCAGAAAACCAACAAAGTGAAAATGGTCATTGACCAGACCACCGGCGGACAGGGCTGTAACGACCGCCGATGCGCCTGGCAGGGGTACGACTCGCAACCCGGCCGAAAGCACGGCATCGACAATTCGAGCGCCTGGATCGGAAACGCCCGGCGTGCCGGCATCCGATACAAGGGCTATTCTTTCACCTTGGCGAAGACGTGCAATGAGCCGCTCTGCAACTTCACGCTCATTATGCTGGTGTGCCGCTATCAGAGTCTTCGACAACCCATATTGTGCAATCAGGGTGCCTGTATTTCGCGTGTCTTCGCATGCCACGGCGTCTGCCAGAGAGAGCACGTGCAGTGCGCGGATGCTGATATCCCCAATGTTTCCGATAGGGGTTGCAATCACATATAATGTTGCTGGCGGGAATCTCTGCTGAGCCATGCAATTCATGGCTCTCATTGCTACGGTATTGCAATCAAGGGAAGAGGTCATTTGCAGTCAAATAAGTGTCTTGCGCGGTTTCATCGGTATGTGCGCCGATGAGCGGGCGCTATATACACGGATTGTGCTTTCCAACCCATCTAAATACAAGCGTTGATGCCGGCTATTTTTCGATTTGTCGGCACGATGGGCTGCTTAATCCGAAGCATGCCGGACTGGAGTGTTAATGTTCAAGCTGCCTCGAAAATTGCTTGCCGATGGCAACCCTTCCAGCGGGGCGGTTGCAGAGGGGAAAGCGGGGGAGGACAGGGCCTTGATATTTCTCCGGCGTCAGGGATTGACGCTGGTGGAGCGGAACTTTCGCTGCCGATCGGGGGAAATCGATCTTATCATGCAGGATGGCAAGGAGATCGTATTCGTCGAAGTAAGGAAGCGAAGAAACTCACAGTATGGCGGTGCGGCGGCAAGTGTCACTGCTGCCAAGCGGAAGCGGCTGATTCTTGCTGCCAGTGTTTTTCTTCAATCTTGCCGGGGGTTGCCTGCGTGCCGGTTCGATATTGTTGCTATCGAGGCGGATAGCCTTTCATGGCTGAAAAACGCGTTCGAAGCTTGAATTTATCGGGTGCCAGGGCATTTGTGCAGAAATCATTTGTAACCGTAGGCGAGTTCTATTTGCCTTGCAGGCACATCCGGCTATAATCGCGAGCAATATGAAAAACCAACGCATTCTTGGACACTTTAACGAGAGCGCCGAGCTGAAAATCCAGTCGGCAGCGGTTTTGGCGCAGCCTATTGCGCAAGCAGCGGAGTTGATGTTTACTGCATTGTCGCATGGCAATAAAATCCTGGCATGCGGCAATGGGGGATCGGCAGCGGATTGTCAGCATTTTGCTGCTGAATTGATTGGACGATTTGAGCGGGAGAGGTTGCCTCTGCCCGCCATTGCGCTCACGACGGATACGTCGATACTGACCGCAGTCGGCAATGATTACGGATACCGCGACATATTCAGCAAGCAGGTACAGGCGTTAGGGCAATCGGGCGACATATTGCTGGCAATTTCGACATCCGGGAATTCAGTCAGTGTGGTCGCCGCGGTTGAAGCGGCGCTGGAACGAGAGATGAGGGTGGTCGCGTTGACGGGAAGAGGCGGTGGCGCCGTGGGTGAATTGCTCACAGACGCAGACGTGCACATCTGTGTTCCGCATGAGCGCACAGCACGTATTCAGGAAGTGCATATCCTGGCCATCCACTGTATGTGCGATGGCATCGATGTCGCTCTGTTTGGAGGAGATGTTAATGATTAATTCGCGTTTTGGTTTGCAAAAATGGATGCGCCCGATTGCCACTGCAATCGTATGCGTTGCCTCAGCCATGAGCTTGCAGGGTTGTTTTGAAATGTTCGTGGGCTCGGCAGTAGTCGGCACGTTTGCCGCCTCGGATCGGCGCACCTTGGGAGCGCAGACGGAAGACAGGTCGATCATGATCAAGGGTGAAATGCGGGCATCCGATGTGGTTGGGGAGCGCGGGCACGTGAATGTGGCCAGTTTCAATCGCAAGGTTCTCCTCACCGGTGAAGTGCAGGACGAGCAGATGAAAGCCGCTGTCGAGCGTGAAATTACCGGCATCGAAGGCGTGAAGTCAGTCGCCAATGAGCTCGAAATCGCTGGTCCGTCGAGCTTTACGTCAAGAGCCAGCGACTCGTTAATTACCAGCAAAGTGGCAGCAAGTTTCTTTGACGCCAAAGACTTGTTCGCCAATTCCTTTAAAATCGTTACCGAGCATGGCACCGTTTTCTTGATGGGGCGTGTGACGCCACGTGAGGGCGATCGCGCAGCCGAAATCGCGAGCGGTATCAGCGGCGTTCAACGCGTAGTGAAAGTATTTGAATACATTTCAGAAGACGATCTGAAACGGCTTACAAACGCCCCGCAGCCGACTCAAAGCCGGTAACGGGAAATCATCGCGGATGCCATATCCGGGCATCGGTTTTTTATCCATGAAGGGAATCCTGTCTTCATCAATTCGGGATTCCGATGTTAACTATCTGAACGAGGTGCCATGAAAGATGACGTATTCCAAAGACGCGTCCGTTTGCCGCAGTTGAGGGAAAAGCTGATGAGCGCTGCAACTGCAGCGGAGTTCATAAAGGAAGGCATGACCATCGGCATGAGTGGATTTACGCTGGCCGGAGGTGCCAAGGTTGTTCCTCGAGCTATTGCCAGCCGTGCCGATGCTAATCAGCTAAAGCTCACTCTGCTAACGGGAGCTTCTCTCGGCAATGACGTTGACGCTTCTCTGACAAGGGCGGGTGCTTTGGCTAGACGATCTCCTTTTCAGACGGACCGGGTCATGCGCGATGCGATCAATCGCGGCGAAATCATGTATTTCGATAGTCATCTTTCCGAAACCGGCGAATTGTTGCGCAGAAAACAGATCGCTCCGGTCGATGTCGCCATCATCGATGCGGTAGCGATTACCGAAACGGGTGCCATCGTTCCAACGACATCTGTCGGCAACAGTGAAATTTTTGCCATGCAAGCCGACAAGGTCATTGTCGAGATCAACCTCGGGTATTCGACGGATCTGGAAGGTGCGCATGATATCTACTGCGCCAAGCATTATCCTAACGCCGAGCCGATCGGCATCATGACGCCAAGCGATCGTGTTGGCAGCACGGCTATTCAGATTTCGCCTGAGAAAATCGTTGCGATTGTTGTTACCGATGAGCAGGATACGCCTTCGCAGAATCTTCCTCCCGATGAAGAAACAGCACAGATCGCCAGACATCTGATCGAATTCTTCAAGAGCGAGATCCAGCATGGACGTCTGACTAACAGCTTGCGTACGTTACAGGCGGGTATCGGCACGATTGCGAACGCGGTCATGTCGGGGCTGGCGACCGGTCCGTTCCGGAACCTTACCATGTACTCGGAAGTGCTGCAGGATTCGACTTTCGAATTGATCGATGCAGGCATGATGGATTTCGCATCCTGCACGGCGATCACGCTGACCGAGAAAAAGGGCAAAGAAGTTTTCGAGAATTTCAGCCGCTACAAAGACAAGGTGGTGATCAGGCCGCAACGGCTCAGCAATCATGCCGAGGTGGTTCAGCGCCTGGGGCTCATCACGATCAATACTGCGCTCGAAGCAGACATTTACGGTCACGTCAATTCGACGCATGTTATGGGAACACACATGATGAACGGGATTGGCGGCTCCGGCGATTATACGCATAACGCCTATATGTCCGTGTTCGTCACGAAATCCGTTGCAAAGGGTGGCGCCATTTCCAGCATTGTGCCGATGGTGTCGCATGTCGACCACAACGAGCATGACGTCGATATCCTGGTTACCGAGGTGGGGTTGGCCGATCTGCGTGGACTTGCGCCGCGCGAGCGGGCGCAAGCCATCATCAACAATTGCGTCGAAGGCGAGTATCGTGCAATGCTTCAAGAATATGTTGCCGAAGCCAACGAGCGTGGCGGACATACGCCGCACGTGATCGAAAAAGCACTCTCGTGGCACCAGCGCTTGCGTGAGACAGGCACGATGTTGCGCGACGTAAAGATGGAGCTTGTTGCCTAAAAGATTGAGCATCAGCTAGTTCCAAACTTGCAGCACGCCCTTGTTACGAAAGCCGGACAAGGGCGTGTTTTGTTTCGGCCTCAAAATGGAGAACAACGACAGGTATCGTATCGGACGAGCGAGTCAGTTCGAATCAGAAGGGTGGTGTGCGGGAATGTGGTGGCAAACGCTTTCCTGAGCGCGGAAGGGACAAAGTTTGCCTTGCATGCAATGGGCTCCCTTGTTTCTGTTCTTGCAGTGGTTCACACGAACGTTTTATGTCTTTTTGCAAGGTTGATTGCGAGAAACAGATGTACGTACTACAATTAACTGATTGCAAGATTGTAAAGAAATGTAAATGAACTGGTATCTCATCCATACAAAGCCACGTCAAGAAGAGCGCGCTCTGTTGAATCTGGCAGAGCAGGGCTATGAGTGTTATCTCCCGGTCATGTCTTCTGAAAAGCTGAAGCAAGAAGGCATTGCGACAGTTGATGAGCCCCTGTTTCCTCGATATCTCTTCGTTCGTTTGGGAAAAGGCGATTGCGCCAAAGGGTGGGGGCCAGTTCGTTCGACAAAAGGGGTAAGCCGGCTCGTGATGTTCGGTTCGGAGCCAGCCAAGGTCGAAGACAGACTGGTCAGCATGCTTCGCGCCCAGGAGAGCCGCTGGCAGGAGCCGCGCACCTTGTTTCAACAGGGTGAACGTGTATTGTTGACGGAAGGTCCTTTTGTCGGCCTTGATGCTATCTACGACGTGCGTTGCGGAGAAAGCCGCGTCATGGTGCTGATAGAAATACTCAGCAAGCAGATCCAGCTCAGCGTTTCGCCATCAAGCTTGCGCAAAGTGGGTTAGGCTAGATGTGGCAAAGATGGATCCAAAGTATTTGATTTCATTTTTCTAGTACGGTCCGCTATTGGAAAGTTTCCATACCGTAAGTGAACTGTGGCAGAATCTACCTCCTAAGTAACTACTAACCTATCTCCTTTTACATTCAGAAGGCGCTTGCTGATCGTTTTACGGCATGGCGGTAGCGTGTCTGCATGTCTTTAAGGCAGGTGTGCCCCCGCTTAAAAGAAGATTGCAGTCCTTCTTGAGAGTTAACCATATCTATCGTATTGCAGTTGGAAATGCTGTCATTTTTCATGTTTAGATGAAACATCAAGCAATTACTCCAGTTATTTTGTGTGGCGGATCGGGAACTCGGCTCTGGCCTCTTTCTCGCAAAAGCTTTCCCAAGCAATTCGTCCCGTTGATTGAAAACAAGAATTTACTGCAGTTGACGCTTGATCGCGTTAAGAGAATTGGCGCTCATTCTCTGATTATTGCAGCAGAGGAGCATCGATTTATGGTGACGGATGCGCTTCAGGATGCGCAAGTATCCGCTGATGTGATTCTTGAACCGGTGGCGCGAAATACAGCAGCAGCGATGGCTCTTGCTGCATTGCAAGCTACGCATTACGGACATGATTTATTGTTGTTTTGTCCCGCAGATCATCATATTCCGGATGTCCAGGCTTTTTTACGCTCCATCAAGGATGGTATCGAGGCGGCCAACTCTGGCGCGATTGTAACCTTTGGCGTTATGCCAACTTTCCCGAGCACCGCTTACGGCTATATAAAACAAGGCGCAAAAAGATCTGATGCGAGTTACTGCGTAGAGTGTTTTATCGAAAAGCCGAACGCAGAAAAAGCGCAAGCATTATTGTTGTCCGGAAACGTCTTGTGGAATGCCGGGATATTCCTTTGTAAAACTTCTACACTGATTGGCGCGCTTGAGCGGCTTGCTCCGGATATTTTGCGTGCCACCAAAATGGCTATGTCGGAGTCGACTTCGGAAGTATTGTCCGAAAGCGCTCGCTTTATCCGGCCTGATTCCATATGTTTTGCCGCCTGCCGGTCACAGAGCATTGATTATGCCGTGATGGAGCGCTATGAGAATGTTGCGGTTGTGCCCTTTTTGGGCGGATGGAGCGATGTTGGTAGCTGGAATGCCGTAGCTGATCTGACGGAAGCTGATCCTGACGGCAATCGCATTCATGGACAAGGTTTGTCACATCAGGCCAGGAATACCTTCATTCATGCCCCCCATCGGCCCGTTGTGGCGTTGGGCACGAAAGATCTTTTTGTGGTCGATACGCCAGATGCCATCTTGGTCGCGCATCGGGATTACGCGGAACAGGTTAAGGACGTTGTGGGACGGCTTGAAAAAGCACAATGCGCCCAAGCCGTGACACATAGAAAAGTGGCTCGCCCCTGGGGATGGTTTGACAGTGTGGACTCTGGCGACCGGTTTCAGGTGAAGCGTATTGGAGTCAAACCGGGTGCTTCGCTGAGCCTGCAAAGACATTTGCATCGAGCCGAGCATTGGGTTGTTGTCAAAGGAACGGCCGAGGTGACATGCGGAAAGGATACTTTCTTGCTAAGCGAAAACCAGTCAACTTATATTCCAATCGGTGAAATCCACCGCCTTAGAAATCCAGGAATGGTGGAATTGGAAATAATCGAGATACAGTCCGGAAGTTATCTGGGAGAGGACGATATAACGCGATATGAAGACCGGTATGGAAGGGAGTAATTAAGAGTTTTGCTGAAAGTGGGATGTATCAATAATCGATGTTCCGTCATGTTTTCAATTTGCGCGGGATACTAACGAATTGCTACCAGTAAGAGATGCAGTGTAATCATTAATGTGTGACAAGCGGATTAACTATGCCAATTTCAAATAGAAAAAGAGTGTTAGTAACGGGCGGGGCTGGATTTCTGGGTTCTCACCTTTGTGAGCGGCTTTTAAGGGATGAGTGCGATGTGTTGTGTGTCGATAATTTTT
>Ga0316613_10002602_pt1 | contig 11589 bp, 7 predicted proteins | sample OWC_soil_day10_C_2_FD_207647 | JGI IMG/M metagenome (GOLD analysis project Ga0316613, IMG submission 207647) | Wetland soil microbial communities from Old Woman Creek delta, Ohio, United States - OWC_soil_day10_CT_b | ecosystem: Environmental > Terrestrial > Soil > Wetlands | place: USA: Ohio... | reverse complement strand
ATCGTGCTGCCCCCGGGCGACACCGATGAGATCCGCAGCACCCACCACCTGTTCCTGCTCCAGGTCAATCCGAAGATGATTCTGGGCGACGTTCAGGACCTCAAAGCAAAGCTCAAGAGCAAGGGCGTCACCGAGATCCAGCATTTCGCGCCGATGTACAAGTTCGAGATCATCCGCGAGTTGGGCTACGACCAGGCTGCCATCGCCGAGACCTGCCCCAATACCGAACAGGTCTTCTGCCACAAATATACCCATCTGCCTCTCTATGGCCTGACGCGGCCGCAGCTCGAGTACATGGCTGATGCCGTTCTGGCAGCGGTGCGTGAATTGAAGGAGGGGAAGTAAGGCAGACCCTGCGGATTCACTTACGGAGCCATGTGCACGGGTGTGGGTTCCGGGGCGGCGAGCCTCGGAACGATACTCAGCTTCTCCAGCGTCACCGGATTCGATTCCGACACAGGCCTCTGTTCCGCAGGAATGCTGCACAGAGCGTGGCGCCGGCGCCTCGCTCGGCCGTGTTGAATCCCGCTCAGATCGAGTATTTGGAGGGACACCGTGCTGACTGTGTTACCTCGATCCGCGCTGTCTCAACGGAGGCTGCCGATCTGCCTTCAGCAAAGTGTGTTCAAGATGGTTCGATATCGTTGATAGGCGCTTTGGTAACGCTCTCGGCGATCCCGATTGGGGACGAAGACGCGCTCGATCCTGTAAATGCTGCTGCACGCTTCGAGACTCGAAAAGTCGCCATTCCCATAAGCCGCAAGCATGGCAGCGCCAAGGACGGCGGCCTCGGTAACAGAGGGTTTCTCCACCGGCATTCCCGTCACGTCCGCGTTTATCTGCAACCACAAGGCGCTCCGGGCTCCGCCGCCGATCGTGCGGATAGTATCCACGGGGAAGCCGTTCGCGACAAGGAGCTCCAGGTTGTCGCGGAGGCTGAAGGCAAGCGACTCGAGGATGGCCCGGTACATGTCGCCACGCGTGTGCTGGAGCGTCAGGTTACAGAAGGCACCACGGGCATTTGGATTGGGGACGGGAGAGACCACACCGTCAAAATGAGGCAGGACCGTGACGCCGCTGCTCCCTGGAGGGCTCTGGGCAGCTTGAGACTCCAGTTCCTCGAGCTTCAGGCCCGGGCCGAGTTCGCGGCGAAACCAGTCGAGTACCAGGCCCGCGGTCTTGGCAAACGCCAGCAGAAACCAATAGGGCCGAATCGGAAATCTCCCGGGAAAGAGGCCTGGCGGAAGAGTCCCCGGTTTGGTGCGGGTCAGAGTCACCAGTGCAAGGCAAGTCCCGGCGGTTGCGGTGACGATACCTGTCCGGTTGTTTCCAGCTCCCAACGCCCCCGCATACTGATCATTCGTCCCGGTGACCAGGAGCGCGTCCGCCGGCAGACCCCATTCCTCCGCCATCTCAGGCCTGATCTTCCCGATCGGCGCTCCAGGATCCAGTACTCTGGCGACCTGCAAAAGATCGATTTCGGCCGCGGCCAGCGCAGCCGCACTGTAGCCGGGAGGGTCTTCGACATACAGTCCCGTGCTGCAGGCCGTGCTCGGGTCGGTTGCCGCTTCGCCGGTGAGTCGATAGCTGAAGTACTCCGGCAGGAGCAGGTAGCGGGTTGCCAGCGCCATCGCCTCCGGGCGGCGCTTGCGTAGCCAGAGAATCTTCGGCGCGGAAGAGATTGTCTCGATGTCGGGGCTCGGTTCTCCATGACCCGCCTCGCTCACTCGCGCCTGCAGCTCTTCCACTTCCTCACGGGCCCGGCTGTCGTACCACAGGATTGCCCGATGAAGAGGCCGGTTCGCGCCATCCAGCGAAACGAATGTCTGCCCCTGCGATGACACCGCCAGGGCAGCGATCCGCGCGCCGCTGGCCTGAATAGCCTCCCTGGCTGAATCGCGCGCCGCAGCATAGATCGTCGTGATATCGATTTCCGCCTGGCCTTCGACCGTCACAACGGGCTCGTAGGTCCGGTGGCCGAAACCGAGCAATTCGCCGTCGCGATCGAATACACCGGCCTTTGCGCCGGTCCCGCCGACGTCCAGTCCCAGGTATCCTCTCGATCCGGTATTCATTGGAGATCCCGACCGGTGTGAGTAATTGACCACGCCTGCACAGCGGGGCGAATCGGAGCTGGCCTCGGGATCAGTTTCGGAATCGGGGTCGGTATCAATATCGACCGGGAGTCACATCAATCCCGAGGCCCGTCGCCTGATCACGGTTTCGAACGCCAACAGCGACTGCGACCCCGATATCGACGCCGAATCAGTCCTTTAAGCCGTGCGCACGCGCCGCATCCGCAGGAGACACCCCCTGTTTGACCACTTCGCTCAAGGCCGTTTGAAATTCGATCGGATCAGGCACCTGGATCGCATTGCGTCCGAACACCACACCCCCGGCTCCATCTTCAACCTCACGCGCGGCCAACTGCAGCGCCTGAATCTGCGTGGGCAGTCTTGCCGCGCCGAGCCCCAACACCGGCACCGGGCAGCTTCGCGTTACCGCCCTGAAGTCCTCCGTGTAGAAGGTCTTGATTAGGTCGGCCCCCAGCTCGCTGATGATCCGCGCGCCGGCATAAACGCTCGCATGCAGCTGCTCGGGCGTGAGCCGCTCCGCCTCAACCGGGAAGTACTCGCCAATCACGGGCAGTCCCAGGTCTTTGGACTCCGCGCACATCCGCCGGAAGACCTCGACGTTTCGGGCGTCGGTGCCCTCGCTCCCGGTCTGCAGTGTCAAAGAAACAAGAGCGATGTCGGCGCCCAGGCGAAGGGCCTCAGCCGGGCTGAACGCGGGGACGGTACAGGCCTCCCGGTAGTTCCATTTGAAACAATAAGTAGTGCTCCAGTTCAGCCGCACAACCGCCATCGGTGCGCCCTTGTAGTTCAGGGCATGAGAACAGTGCGGGAGCATTCCCGGTGAAAGGAGGATGCCATCAACGCAGGGCGCTATCTTCCGCGCCGTCTCCCGCAAATCCTCCATCCCCGGAATCGGGCCATCGAACAGACAATGGTCCATTGCAATGATCACGCACCGCTTGTCGCGGTTGAAAAGCCTTTCGAGGCGAATGTTTGCCATCCATTGCTCCTTGTGATCTTGCTGCATGAATTAATCAAGGCCCACGGTCCTGCCCTCCCGGTGGGATTCGAGTGCGGCCGTGAAGACCTGGTGGCTGAGCGCCGTTTCCTCCGGCGTGACGCACCCTGCGAATTTCTTCAGCGGGCGCCCGTGCTCCAGCTCGTGGAGAAACGCGGCGAACATCTGCAGGATGGCATCCGGGAAACCGAACTCGAAAATGCCTCCCGTGATCGACCCGAAGGCCGGCTCATATCCCGTGTCGATATGGCGCCATTCCTGCTGATGCATCCGGTATTCCAGAACCTGGAGCAGTTTCGGGTTCTTCGTGGAAAAGCGGGCGCAGGCCCTGGTGCCAAGTATCTCCAAATACCAGGTGTTCTTCTCTCCCGGGGCGATGCGTTGCATCTTCAGGATCCACGGAAATTCGCTCCCGCTTCCCGGGTCCACTGTCCGGCACAGCAGCGTCGCGTTGTCCCAGGTGAGGCACGGCGCCCTGCCCCCCTTGCCGTCCGGCCGTTCGCTCACGATGTTAGACAGAACGGCGCGGACGTCCCTGGGCTGCCACCCGGCGCGAAAGGGGACGTGACACACATGCATTCCGAGGTCCCCCATGCATCCGTATTCCCCGTTGAACTCGATCATCCGCTTCCAGTTGACCGGCTTCTCCGGATCCAGGTCGCTGGAATGGAGGAAGCCCGCATTGGCTTCAATGATCCGGCCGAACGCCCCCTCTTCGATCATTGCGCCCAAGCGCTGAACCGCGGGAAAGAAGGGGAACTCCGAAGAGCAGCGCACCAGACACCCCGGTTGCCGGCGGCAGGCATCCAGGATCGCCTCGTTCGCCGGCCGGTCTATGCCAAAAGGTTTCTCGCCCAGAAGGTGTTTGCCGGCATCGAGCACCGAGACGCAAATCTCCCGGTGCAGGTGATGGGGGACCGCACAGTAGACTGCCTCGACACCCGGATTCGCCATCAGTTCCCGGTAGTCGGCTGTCACCTGCCGGACGGTGGCGATGTTTTCGGTAAACCAGCGTACCTCTTCACAGTCGGCGGTGACGAAGCGCCGGTCACATATCGCAACAATCTCAGGTCGAGTCCCGCAATCCGTGAGGTGATGCCACCTGGCCGCGGCGCTCGCCATTTCCCTTCCCATCAGGCCGCATCCGATGATGCCGAAGCGAATCGTCTTCATCCCCCCTCCCGGGAGCCGGCTCCGCGTAAAGCGAGTGTGGCAGGCAGATCAGCAGTAACCGAACTCTTTTTCGGTCTCCCCGATTGCCTCTTCGATGATGTCCATGCATTTGGCCGCGACATCTAAATCCATGACGATCGGCGGGCTCATCCGAAGGATGTGCCCCGCCGGTATCCACGCCAGCCCCTTGCGAAACGCCAGCTGGTACACGAGCCTGCCGGCCTCGGGGAAAGGCTCCTTCGTGTTGCGGTCTTTCACGAGCTCGACACCCATCAGGCAACCTTTGCAGCGCACGTTGCCGACGATCGGATGGCTGCTCATGATCCTGGTAAGGCGGGCGGTAAAGTACTCCTCCAGCCGCCGCGCGTTCTCGAGCAGCCCCTCCTCTTCAATCGCCTTGATGGAGGCGAGCGCGGCGGCGCACGCCATCGGGTTTCCGCCATAGCTCGTCGAGGCGCTGATCTTTTCAACCGAGTCGGCAAAAGGCTTGCGCACGACCATGGCTGTGACCGGAAATCCGTTGCCGAACCCCTTGCCCAAGGTCACCACATCCGGCACTACATCCCAGTGTTCCATCGCCAGAAACTTGCCTGTCCGGCCCATGCATGTCAGCACCTCATCGGCCACCAGCAGGATCCCCCTCCGGTCACACCACTTGCGGAGCTTGGGGAAGAAATCGTCCGGCGGGAAGATCGATCCGGCCCATCCTTGTATGGGTTCCAGCACAATCCCGGCGATCTGTCCGACCGTCGCTTCGGCGACGAACTCATCGAAAAAGTCGATATAGGCATCCGTGTCTATCGTCCCGTCCGGCTTCTTGAATAGCGGCCGGTAGGGATTCGGCCGCGGCAGCATATAGAATCCAGGCGCGCGGGAGGATCCGCTGGTCCGGTTCATCCGGGCCAGGCTGACGGAATGACCGCTCTTCCCGTGGAAATCCCCGAAGCAGGAGAGAAACTCGCTCTTTCCGGTGGCGGCACGGCAGACACGCAGGGCTGCCTCGACTGCCGTCGTGCCGCTGTCATAGAGCTGCACGCCGGAGAGGTCTCCGGGCAGAATCGATACCAGCTTTTCCAGAAGCTCCAGCTTTACCGGCGTCGTGAAGTCGTGGCAGTTCATCAGCTGTCCCGCCATCTTCTTCACGGCCTCCGTCACCTTCGGATGGCAGTGCCCCAGCGTCGTAACATAGATGCCGGACGAGAAATCCAGGTAGGTGTTGCCGTCCACGTCGGTGAGCGTGCAGCCGTAGCCGCTCTCGAACACCACCGGAAACAGGGTAACCTGACTTGAATAGCCTTTCATGATCGCGGAGGCCCGACTATGCATTTCCTTCGATGTTGGACCGGGAACTTCCGCACTCACGATTCGAGGCAGCCTGGTCAGATCTACTCTGGCCCAGGCAATGGAATCATTGATCGCCGTAGAACTCACCGTACCGCCCCTTTTCTTTGATTAGAACGACATGGTCCTGATTCGCGATCATCTTAATCGCGCACTCTGCAATATCAATGCAATTCTCCGTATTTGCGGCTGAGACCTGAAATCAAGGTCGAGAGTCGCACTGCGACAAGCGAGGCTCAAGGTCAAGGCCGAGGTCCACGGTTACTTGAGGTGCCGCACCGTCCAATCCATGAGCTCGCCCCATGCCGACACTTCTTGAAGTGTGGCACCGTAGACCATAGCCAGATGGTGTGTGCCGCCGGCGCGGCTATAGTCCGTCAGGAATTCCGCCACCGGTAACCGGGGCTGGATCCAACCGTGGACAGAGTCCGTCCAGCGATCGTCGTCATTGACGGCAAGCACCGTGACCGGAGCCGCTATCAGCCCGTATCCGCCTGTGCCGGCCGGAGCGATGTTCAGCAGCATGGCCTCCCCTGCCTGATATCTGCCCACACCGATGACAGGCGGGGGTACCTTTGTAAAGGGGAACGGACATGCGATGAGCTTCGGGCTCTGCATGAGCGTGCGGAAATTTACTTCCCCCATGTGGCTCAGGAAGATGTGCCCCTTCTCCCAGTCGGGACAGAACATCTCCGTGAACGTCGTCTCGGGATAGACTGCAACCAGGGATCCCACGAAGGCGGCGGTCAGAACGTCCCCTTCGCCCGCGTACCCCATGCCGCGCTCCATCGCCTTGCTCGACTCGAGGAATGGGACCGTGGGCAGCATCTGTTCCCCATCGATATCCATGAAATTGAAGGAGAAAGCCGTGATCTCCTTCTCCTCACACCATCGCCGCACCGCCAACCCGGCAAGAGCGGAGCACCGGTGGACCTCGGGATCGAGACCGTTCAGCAGGAAGCGCGCCCGGTCGGATTCCATCTCCGCCGATACTTCCTCCTCCCCCACTCCCTGAACTACGGACGCCAATTCCCGGCGATCTGCTTCCACCACCTGAAATCCGATCGTTTCGGCCAGTAATTCGGCCGGTACGGCGAAGTCTCCCATCCCGATAAACGACTTGCCGATGCGTCCGACACGCGCCGAACGCATGCCGTTCGCGAGCCGCGCAGCCCGGACATCCGCGACCACGCGCCTGAGCACGTCGGACTGCTCCCAGTGCCCTGCTTCGATCAGGAATCTCTTCCCCCGGCGAAGAAGCAGGTTGCACAGGTCCTGCACCCCATGAATCCCGTGATTGTAAAGGAGCCTTTCCGGGTCCTGGCCCGGCCCGAACCGGAAATCCGGCGTCGTATCCAGGACGACGACCGGGATACTGGTGGAGGCCAATACATCCGCGGCTTCGAGCGACGGCGAGTAGGCGAGATGCAGCGTCACAATCGCATCCACCTGCTTGCGCTCGAACAAACGGACGGCATCTTCAACCTCGGACCGGAGGCGGCAGATTCCAGCCGCGACAACTTCGGCGCCGAAGGCAGTCAGGCCCCGCCGGATCGTCTCGAGAAAACCCGTGAACGGGACACGCATGTCGGGCAGCACGCGGTCGTAGAGTTCAAGGTAGAGCGGGAGCAGGCCGGTTTTCAAAGGCTTCATTCCTGGATTTCTCCTCACACAGTGAAAGGATTGTTGACACCGAGTCCGGACAGGATGCGGCGCGCGTTTCCGAAAAATATGCAGTCGGTTTCGGTGCGCGTCAGCCCTGCCCTGGCAGCAGCACGCCGGAGGGCGTCGATTTCTTCGTAAAGAAAGAATGTGAGCTCGTCAGCCTCGCCGGCCGCCACCTCCCGCATGTGTTCGTCTCCGGATATATCCCCGTAGAGGCCGGGGGGTACCAGGTTGACGTAAGTCCCGTGATCACAGATGCGACGCATGCGCATGCGGAGGATCGGCAGATCACTCCCGAAGAGGACCCGTTTTGCGCCAACGGCCCGGATCAGTTGTTCGAACACCTCGTCGTTGGTGTTAGCCGAAATGTCGAAACAGGCACGGCGGGTTTCCGCAAGGACCTCGAAGGCATTCCCCACATCTTCCGGGCAATAGGCACGGCCTACATGCGCAATGATCAGTCTCACATTCGGAAAGGCGCGCTCGATCTCGAGTATCTGCTCGAGGTTTGACGGGTCCCGCAGCCTCCCCGCCCTCGGGACGTGCAACATGGCAATCCATCCGTGCCTGTTCATCACCGCCAGCTGATGGCGCGGAAGGAAATCAAAGATCTCGATTGCATCCGTAGCAATTTCCGGCGGCGCCCAGGTGAGGTAGACTTTGGCTCCCAGGAAACCTCCGGCAGTCACCCTTTCTTCAAACTCTGCGGCACCCCAGCCAGGCACCGCGAAGATCAGTGCCGGCAGGCCATGCTCGGCGGCGCAGCGCCGGACGTAATCGTTGCCGGCGTCCAGGTCATCTCCGGGCGCGAGGGTCATACCGAAGATCAGAGGCAGCACCTGCTTTCCGGGCAACAGGAGGCGGTAGGAATCGAGAAGATCCTCGATCGGATTCTCGGAGGCTACCCGGTCCGTCCAGCTGACCGTGCCTCTCTCACCTCCCTTGCTCCGGCGGTGCGCCTTGAGACAGACGTGAGCATGCATGTCGATGATGCGGTTCGGCAGGAAGCCAGAGAGCCGTTCATGGTAGAAGACGGCGTCCCTCTCAGTCACATTCATAATCATGATTTCGAACAAAAGCCTCTCCGCCGGTGACGGATTTTCCCGGCCGAAATTGGCAGAACGCTAACCTGACACAGATTTTCCCGGCCCCCAATACTGAAACCACAGGACGTATGCGTAAAGGGCCGCCATGATTCCCACAAACAGCGCCCACCAGAAAAAGAGGTTGCGCAGGCCGCGGTTTCGCTGCCGTTCGGACTCAGGCATCCGGGCTGTCTTCCAGGACCAGATGATCCCTTCGACCTTCTCCGTGTCCGGGGCCCGGGTCAGATAGGAGGCCAGCACCATTGCGACCATGCAGCTGATCCATACCAGGAAGGTGCGGTTGAGCCAGTTATCGTAAGGCCTGAGCCAGGCCCACTGTTTGAAGAGCACGTACTCGACCAGCCAGGTGTAGGGAAACCCAAAGATCAGGACAAAGGTGGCTGCCGTTGCCGTCGCCCGACGCCAGAGCACACCCAGCAGAAAGACCACCGAGATCGGCGCCGCTACCCAGGCGCCAACATTCTGGATCAGGAGGAAGATCGAGTGCTGGCCGCGCGTGAAATAAAGCGCGAGTGCGGTGGCGATAGCGAGGATCCAGAATGCACTCCACCTGCCGACGCGGACCAGGTTCCTATCCTGCCCCTCCTTGTGGAAGAACGGACGGTACAGATCCATGGTGAAGACCGTGCTCGAGGAGTTCAACACCGAACTCAGGTGCGACATTAGCGCGCTCGCGAGGCCGGCCATGACGATGCCGCCAAGTCCCCTGGGGATCAGCTCCCGCACCAGGATCGGATAGGCCTGGTCCGGATCGGCCATGCCCGGGTAGAGCCTGAAGGCGATGATGCCCGGGATGACGACCAGCAGCGGGAGCAGGATCTTCATGTATCCGGCGAATACGACGCCCATGCGGCCGTCCCACTCGCTGCGGGCGCCGAGACAGCGCTGCACGATGAACTGGTTGGTGCAGTTGTACCAGATGCCGATGGAGATGAAGAGCGTGTACAGGCCGAACCAGGGGTAGTTGGGATCCGTGGCCGGATAGATGAACTTGAACTTGTCCGGAGCTGCCTGCATCAGCGCAAGCGGCCCCCCAACCCGGTCCAGCCCGACTATGGCGACGATCAGGCCCCCGACCATCAAGACCACGAACTGCAGGAAATCGGTCCAGGCCACGGAGATGAGGCCGCCGTAGATCGTGTAGCTCCCGGCAAGCAGCGCCAGTCCGAGGATGGTGAGGATCTGGTTGAAACCGAACATCCCTTCCAGGGCCTTGGCGCCCGCGAGCATAACCACCGCCATTTGGGCAATGATCCACAGGATCAGCGAGGCGACGGCGAACAGATACCGGCATGTCTTGTTGTAGCGTCGCTCGAGGAACTCGGGCATGGTGTAGATGCCGCCCCGAAGGTAATAGGGCAGGAAGATCCAGATCAGTACAGAAAATGTGAACCAGTTGCCCCATTCCCATTGCGCGAGCACAAAGCCCGCGGCGTAGGCGGCGCCGACCATGCCGATGAAATGCTCGGTGCTGATGTTGGCCGCGATGATCGAACCGCCGATCGCGTACCAGGGAAGACGGTCTCCGGCAAGGAAGTAGTCACGGGCGTCGGACATCTTGCGCCGCGCGACCCAGAGCCCGAGCCAGATATTGAAGATCAGGTAGCAGACAAAAACGCCAAGATCGAGGTGGTTTCCAAACACGCCCTGGTCCTCAGGTTCTGCGGAGGCGCGAACACCGATCGCTTCGGTGAAGCGCACCCACTCCCACCCGCCAGGTCCCGACCAATTGCTGAGGCGATGCGGTCCAGATTGAAACGGTAGCGCCTAGCGTGTCGGTATCTTCTCTCTCTTGATAATACCGGCGCCTTCTTTGATGGTGAGAATCTGGCCCGCTTCAATCTTCTCAAAGGTTTCCGTTGCCTGAGTCGTGGGCCACTTGACTTCGATCACATCAACCACCTTGGCGTCTCCCAGTCCGAAGTGAAGCCGCAAGTCACTCTGGGACATAACACTCCCGCCACTGTGAACTTCATCGATTTGAGAGTGATTGCCCGTCACGACTCGAACTCTGGTCCCGATGGCGGTTCGGTTGCATTTAGTTCCGATCAGTTTGACCTTGATCCAGTTGTTCCTGTTCCCGCCTTCGTCGCGAAGAAGAGAGGGCAGATCGTTCATGTTCAGGACCAGAACATCGATATCGCCGTCGTTGTCGTAATCCCCGTAGGCGCTACCGCGGCTGGAGTATCGCTGACTGATCGCGGGGCCCATTTGAGCAGAAACATCCTGAAATTTACCATTCCCCTGGTTCCGCAACACCACGCGGGGCGACCGAAAAGTATCCTCGTTGTTCTTCTTGAAGCCAGGGTACACGTGGCCCGTCACAAAAAAGATATCGGTCCAGCTGTCATTGTCATAATCCATGAAGCCGGCGCCCCACCCCACATATTGGGTCAACTCGGCCAATCCTGCGAAGGAAGTCATGTCGGTAAAACTGCCGTCGCCATTGTTCTGGAAGAGCACATGGCTGTCATCCTGGAAATGAGTCTTGAAGATGTCCAGCCAGCCGTCTGCGTTGTAGTCTCCGATGCCAAGCCCCATCCCGGCCTGCGCCCGGGCATATTCATTGTAGGCGCACCCCGCAACCAGCCCGATCTCTTCGAACGTTCCGTCGTGATTGTTATGAAAGAGCATGCTGCCCATGGAATCCACGGCCACGTAAATATCCGGCCAGCCATCGTTGTCGAAATCGTAAGAAACCGGTGTAATGGTGTAATGAGGGCCCGGCATGAGGATTCCGGACTTTCTCGAGACATCGGTAAACGTACCGTCCCCATTGTTGTGATAGAGAATGTTCGTCCCCGCCGGTAATCCAAGGGGACCGCAGACCACGGGTGCACCTCGCCAGAAACATCCTCCCGGCTCTCCTGGAGTCTTTACCTTGCTTGTATCCAGGTCGATAAAGTTTCCTACGTAAAGATCCAGGAACCCATCCCGGTCATAATCCAGGAAGGTAGAGCCGGAGCCCCATCGAACCCGCTCTTCATACATGCCCGCCTTACGGGTCACATCCGTGAAGGTCCCGTCGCCATTGTTGTGATAGAGGATATTGTGCCCCCAATAAGTGCAAAAGAGGTCATCCCACCCGTCATTGTCGAAGTCGCCTATGGCCACGCCGGTTCCCCAGCCCGTTCGCCCTACACCGGCTCGAGCCGTCACATCGGTAAACGTCCCGTCACGATTGTTTTTATAAAGTTGGGAGACGGGGGCG
>Ga0316613_10002601_pt1 | contig 11591 bp, 15 predicted proteins | sample OWC_soil_day10_C_2_FD_207647 | JGI IMG/M metagenome (GOLD analysis project Ga0316613, IMG submission 207647) | Wetland soil microbial communities from Old Woman Creek delta, Ohio, United States - OWC_soil_day10_CT_b | ecosystem: Environmental > Terrestrial > Soil > Wetlands | place: USA: Ohio... | reverse complement strand
AGATTTGAAAGACAAACTAAAATCGGATTCAAAGATCAGAGTGCTGCTTCTGGTTGATGATGAAGAAACGGCATGGGATAAAATGTCGATGTCTCAGTTTCTGAAAGGATATTCAGAAAAAGACACGATCTATGACAACTTATAACTTCGGTGATATTGTCCTCATAGGGTTTCCGCATACTGATCTCCAGGGCACATCAAAAAGGCCAGCCATGGTAATGTACGATTCCGGTGATCAGGATGTCCTCCTCGCAAGGATCACCACTCAAGAATACACCACTGAAACAGATTATAGAATCCTCGATTGGCAAAAAAGCGGACTTCTTGCTGAGTCATATATTCGACTTAGCAAACAAGCCACAATTGAAAAAAGATATATAGTAAAGCAATTAGGGACATTGCCTGCTACACAGATTAATTCCTTAAAGACAATGCTTCGGAAAATGCTTCAGTTGTAATGAACCTCTTGCCAGGAAGCCTGGGGTTATCCGTAAAAAAGTTTGGCCCTTACAAATGCACGCATAGCTCGTTGCGCGAAGCGTGTAAAGCACGACGGAGCTCAAAGCAAAAAGATCGGGGCAGGAGTGTAATGTCTGACTGGCCGGCAAGGTGCGCTGCCGAGCGCACAATATGAAATGCTATTAACCTTTCAGGGAAGCATAATGTTATTCGGTGCTTCATTTTTCAGTCAAGTAGTACACTCTTTTCTGATTTCCCCTCTTCAATCGCGTTGGACTGATTTCTTGGGCTAGTCCGGTCACATCCAGGCCCAGATCATTCCTTCCTTCTTGACCCGTTGACTGAATTTTTCAGTCAACATATAATAAATATCGACGCCAATGAAGAACAGAGATCGTACGGAAGAAATGATGGTTAGACTCTTTGGATCCACATCAAGGCCAAGAATCCTAGACCTCCTTTTAAGTCGTTCTCAACAGGCGTTCTATCAGCGAGAAATCATGCATGAGACGGGACTGTCTCTTCAGACGGTTCAAAGAGAATTGGAGAACCTTATCCGCCTGGGGATTCTGAAAAAACGAGAGACGAGGGCGAGGGTCTACTACCAGGTCAATTCGGCTTCGCCATGGTTCAGGCCGTTGAAGCAGATTTGTCAACCGGTGAGAAGAGAATCGTAACCTTCCTGACTGGCCGGCAAGGTGCGCTGCCGAGCGCACAATATGAAATGTTATTAACCTTTTCGGGAAGCACAATGTTATTCGGTGCTTTCATTTTTCAGTCAAGTTTATGTTCGTTTAACACCTAAGGGAACTTCTAATCATTACCAATTTATCAACCCCGTGCAGGCGGGAGGCTAGTATTCTAAGGACTTCTGGATTCCTGCTTTCGCAGGAATGACATTTTTAGGGGTAGACGCAAATCTGAAGATTCGACAGAGTCCTTTCGAGTCGGAGGAAATACTATGAATCGGGATCGGCTTAAAAAACTTGCTTCGGACGGGCGATTCATCGCAGGAATTTATAATTATTGTGATCGATGGTGTGAACGTTGTCCGCAGACCTTACGCTGCTTAAATTTCTCCGTTTCGGAGGAGGAATTTTCGGATTCCGAAACGCGGGATATCAGGAATGAGGCATTCTGGAAGAAATTATCGGAAACCTTCAGGGAAACTCTTGAACTGCTGAGGGAGAGTGCGAAAGAATGGGGGGTAGATATTGACACATTGGATTCTGCAGAGGGTGAAGAGAATATAAAGGCGAAGGATGTGGCCGCAGAGAACCATCTGCTTTGCCGCGTCGCTAAGAGGTACAGCCAATTAGCGGAGGATTGGTTTGGACGGAAAGAAACACTCTTCTTTGAAGTTGCAGCTGCCGCAAAAGAGGGAGTCAGTATCGAGGAAGCGATAGAGGTGATCCGGTGGTACCAGTACTTCATCGGTGCTAAGGTGATGCGGGCCGTTCGGGGAAACATCGAGGAGAAAGAAGAGAGATGCGATGAATTCCCAAGTGATTCGGACGGTTCGGCCAAGATCGCGCTCATCGCTATCGATCGCTCGATCGCTGCCTGGGCAGTAATTCAACACTATATGACCGATTGTGGTCAGGAAGTGATCGGGATCATCGCCTTTCTCGACGATTTGAGGCAGGCCATGGAGGAAACATTTCCCAAGGCGAGGTCATTTATTCGCCCTGGATTCGACGGAGTTGACGCAATCGGATAGGATCGGGGGTCTATGTGAGAAAAAGGTTGATTTCGGGCTTAGACCGCCGGCAATGGCAACTTACCTTGATCATTCATGAAAGCTTCAAAAGGTCACCGCCCTGATATTACCCTTTTTGGAGAAATACTTGGCCTCGTTCCATTGTGGAAGGACCTTTGACCCCTTTAATTTCCTGTCAAAAAAGAGAGATAAGAGCTGAGCAAAAAATTCAAAGAGAAATTTGACAATGGGCTGAAAATCAATTAATATTCAACGATTATTTTAATGTGGAGGCGTCTCATGTATGCGGTGGTGAAAACCGGCGGAAGGGAATATCGGGTCTCCAAAGGGGACCTCATCCGGGTAGAGAAATTGGAAGGGAAAGTGGGAGATCAGGTGGAATTGAAAGAAGTCCTGATGGTCTCCAAAGAAGGAGAGGCTCAGTTTGGAACTCCGCATCTGACCGATGTCGTCATCAAAGGAGAGATCGTCCAGGAGGGCAAGGGAGAGAAAGTCCTGACCTATAAGATGAAGAGAAGAAAGAATTACCGGCGATTCAAAGGACATCGCCAAACGTATACCACCCTGAAGGTCAACGACATCGCATTTAGCTGACGGACAACCCAAATGGAATAATGGGGTAAATCTAACGTTAGAGACGTAGCGTCGGCATTTATTGCCGACGGAAATTCGCCCCCGATAAACGGGGGCGCTACAGCACCGTAAAGGATTTGGAGGCAGTCATGGCACACAAAAAAGCAGGAGGAAGCTCTCGCAACGGCAGAGATAGCGCCGGACAGCGATTGGGCGTCAAACGATTCAGCGGGCAGCAGGTCCAGGCAGGCAGCATCCTGGTCCGCCAGAAAGGGACTCGAATTCATCCTGGGGAAAATGTGGGGTTGGGAAAGGATTACACCCTTTTTGCCAGAATTGATGGGATCGTCAAATATGAGAAGAAAGGAAGAGATAAGAAAAAGGTGAGTGTCTACGCCCAGAATCTTTAGCCCCAAAGGTAATGTAATTTGGGGCCCTCCTCCATTTGGCCTGTGAGAAGATGAAATTTGTGGATGAAGCAAAGATCCATGTGAAAGCGGGCGATGGTGGGAATGGTTGTATCAGTTTTCGGAGAGAAAAGTTTATCCCCAGGGGAGGTCCGAACGGCGGTGATGGAGGAAAAGGCGGGGATGTGATCCTTCAGGCCGACGGTCAACTGACCACCCTTCTCGATTTAACCTACCCAAGACAACTTCGTGCCCCCAAGGGAAGTCACGGTAAAGGAAAAGATCAAACCGGAAAGAATGGAGAGGATCTCATCATTCGAGTTCCGGCCGGCACCCTTGTTCGAGATGATCAAACGCAGGAAGTCCTCCAGGACCTTCTCTTCGACGGCCAACGATTTGTGGCGGCGGAAGGAGGTCGGGGGGGGCGGGGAAATGCCCGGTTTGCCACGTCAACGCTGCGTGCTCCCCGCCGGGCGGAAAAGGGCGAGAAAGGACTGGAGCGTCATCTTCGACTGGAACTGAAGCTCCTCGCCGATGTGGGACTCATCGGCTATCCGAACGTCGGGAAATCCACTCTCCTCTCCAGAGTCTCATCTGCCAGGCCGAAGATCGCGGACTATCCCTTCACCACCCTTATTCCCAACCTGGGCGTGGTGGACCGAGAGGGACACCGACCCTTTGTGGTCGCGGACATTCCAGGGTTGATCGAAGGCGCCTCAAAAGGAGCCGGCCTCGGTTTGACCTTTCTTCGGCATGTGGAGCGGACGCGCCTTCTCATTCACGTGTTGGATGTCTCGGAAGGACCTTCTCGCGATGCGGTGAAAGACTTTCACGCACTCAGCGAAGAATTGAAGGCCTACGACCCTTTGCTTCAGAAAAAAACTCAGCTCGTTGCCCTCAACAAGATCGATCTTCCATCGGTGCGGGAAAGGGCAGAGAATATTGAGAGTCAATTCGAGAAGATGGGACATCCGCTCTATTTGATCTCCGGCCAAACAGGCGAAGGAGTGGAAGCATTGATGGAGGCAGCGTTCCGGATATTCGAATCGATTTCGGACCAAGGGTATGGGCAACAAAGATATTCGTAAAAAGATACTGGGGAAGTCGAGACGAATTGTTGTGAAGGTGGGGTCCAGTATTTTAGCCTCTGTCGAGAAAGGGCTCCTTTACGAGGGTTTTTCCCATTTGTCCAGAGAGATTTCGGACCTGAAGCGTCAGGGCTATGAGATCGTTCTGGTCTCCTCGGGCGCCATCGCCGCGGGAATGGAGAAATTGGGTTACAAGACCCGTCCCCAAAATATCACACAGAAACAGGCCACGGCAGCCGTGGGGCAGACTCGATTGATGAACATCTATGAAAGTTATTTCTCCCGCTACCAGCAGATGGTGGCGCAGGTTCTTCTGACCCATGATGACCTGAGCCACCGACGGAGATTCCTCAATGCCCGCAACACCCTGTTGACGCTGCTCGAACTCGGAATCATCCCGGTCATCAACGAAAATGATACCGTCGTCGTGGATGAGATCAAATTTGGCGACAATGACAACCTCTCCGCTCTGATCACCAACCTGATCGGGGCGGATCTCCTCATTATTCTGACGGACATCGATGGTCTTTGCGATTCGGACCCGAGGGTGAACCCCCATGCCCGATGCATTCCTCTGGTCGAGGATATCGATGCGAACATGGAGGGGATCGTCGGGGAGACGAAAAGCCAGATGAGCGTTGGAGGAATGATCAGTAAGATCCAGGCTGCCAAAAAAGCATCCCGCTTCGGAATTCCCACCGTCGTTGCGCGGGGAACCCAGGAGGGAGTCCTCCGTCAGATCTTAAAGGGGAAAGAAGTCGGGACGCTGATTCTTCCGAAAGGGGAAGCCTTGAGCAGCCGGAAACACTGGATTGCCTTTAACCCGAAACCGAAAGGCGACGTCACTGTAGACGACGGGGCGAAGAAGGCGGTTGTCCAGAAGGGAAAGAGTCTACTCCCATCGGGTGTGGTCAAAATCAGGGGGAGTTTTGATCGGGGGGATTTGGTCACCTGTCTGGGACCCCGCGGAAGGGAGTTCGCCAGGGGGTTGGTCAACTACAGCGCCTCGGAACTCGAAAAAATCAAAGGTCTTCGGAGTAACCAGATCGAATCGACCCTGGGTTACAAGTATTCGGATGAAGTGATCCATCGGGATGACCTGGTCGTCTTATGAAGAAGCAAACGGATTTTAGGGCAGAGGTGAGAGAGATGGCAGGAAAGGCCAAGAATGCCTCCCGCCAACTGGCCCAGCTTTCCACCACCTCAAAAAACAAGGCCTTGCTCGAAATGGCAAGGGATCTGGAGCGGCATCAAGAACGGCTGATAAAAGAAAATCGAAAAGACCTTGCCTCGGCAGAAAAGGACCGTCTTTCTTCGCCGTTGATCGACCGTTTGAGATTGACTCCTCCGGTGATCCACGGGATGGCGGAGGGGCTTCGGGAAGTAGCCCGTCTTCCGGATCCGGTGGGTGAAATCGTCAAAATGTGGAAGAGACCCAACGGCTTGATGGTGGGAAGGATGAGGATTCCCATCGGTGTCATTGGGATCATTTATGAGTCGAGGCCCAATGTCACGGCCGATGCTTCAGGCCTCTGCCTCAAATCGGGCAACAGTGTCATTCTAAGGGGAGGGTCCGAAGCCTTCCATTCGAATCAAGCGATTGGACAGATCCTTCGACAGGTCCTCATCCAGATGGAATTCCCTCAGGACGCAATCCAGATCTTTCCTCATACCGAGAGGGAGGCTGTCCGGGAGATGCTCCAGTTGGAGGATGAAATCGATCTGATCATCCCCAGGGGGGGAGAAGAACTCATTCGATTCGTAACCGGTCATTCAAAGATCCCTGTCATCAAACATTATAAAGGGGTCTGCCATATTTTCGTCGATGAGACGGCTGATCTGGAGATGGCGACCCGGGTCTGCCTCAACGCAAAAGTACAAAAACCAGGGGTGTGCAATGCCGTCGAAACTCTGCTGGTTCATGAAAAGGCAGCGCGTCGATTCCTTCCAAAGGTCGCGAAAGTCCTTCAGAAAGAAGGGGTGGAACTGAGGGGATGCCCTCAGACAAAAAAGATTCTTTCTCATATCAAGAAGGCCGTGGAAGAGGATTGGTCTCGAGAATATCTGGATCTCATTCTCTCCGTGAAGGTGGTGAAGGGAATCGAAGAAGCCATCGAACACGTTGCGAGGTATGGCTCGCTCCATACGGAAGCCATCCTCACGTCAGATTATCAGAATGCCCAGAGGTTCTTAAGAGAAGTCCACTCCTCCTGTGTCCTGGTCAATGCCTCCACGAGATTCAATGACGGATTCGAGCTGGGCCTGGGCGCGGAGATCGGAATCAGCACCTCCAAGCTTCATGCCTTTGGCCCGATGGGGTTGGAGGAATTGACGACCACTAAATTTATCGTTTATGGAGAAGGACAGGTAAGAGAATAATCAAAATGTCAAATTTGAAGCTCCCCGGCCACAGGCCGGGGCTTCCCGGGAAGGAAATCATAGTTTTGATTGTGCCCCTTGACCCCGCCTACAGGGCGGGGCTTGCGGGGCACTTGCCGGTCAAAATCCAAATGTCAAATGAATGTCAAACTCCGAATTAGAAAAGTCTTAACGTTTGAACTTTGGATTTGATTTGACATTGATTCACCTTCGGTTCATCGCTTCGCGCGAACTTTGGCATTTGACATTCCAAATTTAGGATTCAATATAAGGGAGGATTCAAAAATAGGAAAGGAGCCCAAAGGCAAAAGAATTGGGTTATTTGGAGGGACCTTCAATCCCATCCATCTCGGCCACCTCAGGGGTGCGGAAGAGATTTGGCAGGCCTTCCAGCTCGAGGAAGTCATCTTCATCCCTGCTTCCATTCCGCCCCATAAAGTGACAGAAAAAATCGTCGAGGCAAAACAGCGGCTGGAAATGGTGAAGCTGGCTATCTCAGGCAATTCCCATTTTTCTGCGAGTGACCTTGAACTCTCAAGGCCTGGCAGATCCTTCTCCATCGATACCATCCGATTTTTTCAAGAGAGACAGGAGGACACCTTTTTCTTCATCCTGGGCGGGGATGCCTTTGCAGAGATTGAGACATGGAAGGATTTTCAAAATCTCTTTTTTCTCTGTCATTTTATCGTGATGGCCCGACCGGGATCTCAAAAAAACATTTCGTCCTCGCCTTTCCCGGGGACCTTGATCCCAGACTTTCGGTATGCCCCCGGAGAGAAAGCCTGGGTTCACCACTCCGGCCGCCGAGCCTATTTTAAAGAAATTTCGTTTCTCGATATCTCCTCCACAAAGGTGAGAGAGTTGATTGAGAAAGGAGAGTCGGTGAAGTATCTGATCCCAGCCCAAGTGGAGGCATATATTCAAAAGCATCGGCTTTATCGAAAGAGCCGTTGATTTAAAGGATGTATTTTTTTGTCATTTTTTATTTGTCATCTGGGTTTTTTCTGGTATAATGCTGTTTTCAAAAAACCCTTTAGGAGGATATGGTCACCGATTCGAAAACAAAATCCCTTCTCTGCCTGGAGGCAGCGCTTGAAAAGAAGGCCTTGGACCCGGTTCTTCTAGAGTTGAAGGGGATGACCTCCTTCACTGATTATTTTCTCCTCTGCAGCGGGAAGTCTGATCGCCAGGTCCAGGCCATTGCCCAAGGGATTGAGGAGGCTCTCAAAAAAAAGGGGATTCGGCCCCTCGGTCAAGAGGGAATGACCGGGGGAAAATGGGTTTTGATGGATTATGAGGATGTCGTCGTCCATATCTTTCTGGAACCTGTGAGAACGTTTTACGATTTGGAAGGGCTTTGGATGGACGCCCCCCGAATGGATCTCCAAAAAGGAGGAAATATTGGTTAAAGGAAAAGTTAAACCCCAAGCGGATCAGAAAAAGGAAATGGATAAACTGGATAAGAAGGCGATCGCAAAATTTAGAAAAATTCTTCTCAAGGAGCGGGAGCAGATCGTCGGTGATGTCAAACAGATTGTTGAATCTTCAAAAGAAATGGGGCAAGATGGTATTCAGGACATCGGGGATGAAGCGGCCAATATGTATAACAAGCAAGTCTTGCTCAGCCTGAATGAGAATGAAAGAATGAGGCTCAAAGAAGTGGATGAATCTCTAGATCGTATTGAAAGCGGGACCTACGGGATCTGCGAGGAATGTGGGGGCCCGATCAGTTTAAAGCGACTCGAGGTTCGGCCGGTGGCGAAATATTGTGTCCCTTGCTTAACCAAACTGGAAAAAGGAAAGTTGTAGAAAAATGTTGGCGAAAATATTATTGAGTTTTCTTTTTATCGTGATGGGTTTCTTTCTCTGGCTTTCATTCGATAATCCCATGGGTGTGGAGGAATTCCACTTTTTCGGGAAAACCATTTCTACGAATCTCTCCACCCTGATGATCTCCTCTTTTGTATTGGGGGCGATGCTGATCTTCGTTGGCTTCTTGGCGAGGGATGCCAAACGGGCCATCGAAGGCTATCAGAAATCTCGTCAAAAAAGGAAGCAAGAGTCTGTCAAAGAGGAATTGAATAAGGGGATGGATGTCTTCCTTCGAGGGGATCTGGCCAAGGCCAAGGCACACTTCGTGGAGGTATTAAAAAGAGACCCCACCCAGATCGATCTCTATCTCCGGCTTTCGGAGATTGCCGTCCACGAGGGGAACGAACAAGACGCCCTTCATTGGTTGGGAAGAGCCGAGTTGATCGACATGAGGAATATAGAGATCCTCCTCCGTCAGGCGGGGGTGTACCAGCGCATGAAGCGGTTCGATGAAGCCATCCGGACCTTGAACCGAGCCATCGGTTTGGATGAGACGAATCTCAACGCGCAGAAAAGTTTGAGGCAGATCTATCTGGACAGCAGAAGATGGGAAGAAGCAATCCAAGTCCAAAGATCCATTCTCAAATTCATTAAGGGAAAACAGGCGGAGGAAGAGGAGACCCTTTTCTATTTGGGGCTGAAATATGAGCGTGCCAGAGATCTTTTGAGCCGTGGGGGGGAGCGAAACCTGGAGAATGCTCTGAAAGAAGCCAAAGAGATTATTCGAGAACGAAAGACTTTTCAGCCCGGATTTGTATTGCTGGGCGATATCTACCTCCAGATGGGAAAATGGACCACTGCCGGGAATGTGTGGGGAAAGAGCTTCACCCGATTCAAATCTATTGTCTTCGTTCTTCGTTTGGAAGAACTCTATCTCAGCCGAGAAGATCCGAGTACCCTCTTCCGCATCTATCAAAGGGCCCTTCGGTACGACCCCGAAAATTGGGTCCTTGCCTTCTTTTATGCAAAGCTTTGTCTGAGGCTGGAAATGCTGGACGAGGCCCTTGAGGAAATCAACGAAATCAGTCTCAGGGTAAAGGATTTCCCGGCCCTTCACAGGCTTCTCGCGGAGATCTACCTCCACAAGAAAGACTTTGGCCGTGCAGCTCAGGAATTTGAGAGGACGTTTGAGTTGAGCGGGACGTCCCACCTTTCCTTCTTTTGCACGACCTGCGAAAGGGAATCCAAGGGATGGATTGCTTACTGCCCTCAATGTCATCAATGGAGCACCTATACGATTAAGGAAGGCGAGAAAGCGGTTCCCTCCGCTTCCCCTTCTTTTCCTGAAAGGCTAAACCTTCCATTTTAATTTTCTACCGTCCATCCGGCCGTGAGGTTTGCCCTCCGTCTCCTGCTCGCCGGCAGGCGTAGGCGGGCACGCACTGGAGTCAGCCATGGGATTTCGACCCGCAGCGTTCCAGTTTGTTCTTCCCCCACAGTGCCCCTGCTGCGGAAAATTCTTAGAAGAAGGTCAAGAGGGGTTCTGCTCAAATTGTCTCTCGGAGATCCACTGGATCAACCCTCCCTTTTGTTCCGCATGCGGCACTCCCTTTACCTCTGGAGAGATCCGGAACCATCCTTGCGGCGCTTGTATGATTCGCAGAAAATATTTTAAAATGGCAAGGGCCTTGGGAGCCTTCGAAGGGTCTCTTCAGACGGCCATCCATCGCTGGAAATATGAAGGGAAAACTCACCTCACCCCTTTTTTTGCGGAATGGATGGCCGAAGGGTTAAACCGTTATTGGGAACCTGATTCTCTCGATCTTCTGATTCCTGTCCCACTCCATCCCCAGCGATTGAGGGAAAGAGGATTCAATCAGGCGCTCCTCCTCGCGAAGGAGTTAAGCCGTCGGACGGGCATTCCTTACTTCAAAACAATCCTTAAGAAAAAGAAACCCACCCTTCCTCAAGTGAATCTCAGCGGGGTGGAAAGGGAAAAGGGGTTAAGAGGGGCGTTCCATGTGGTCGAGAAAGAAGCACTATTGGGGAAGTCGGTTCTGCTCGTTGACGATGTCTACACCACTGGGGCTACGGTAAATGAGTGCTCAAAGGTGTTGGTGAAGGGAGGAGCAGGAAGGGTGGACGTCCTCACGTTGGCCCATGCGATCAAGGGTTCCTAGCTTGGAGATAAGAAAATAAAAACTCCGAACGACCTGCCTGACGCGCAGCCTTGCTTTGCGGGATGAAGGCAGGCGAAGTCATTACTCCGAAGTTTTAAGCGAAGTTTAAAATCTGAGGTTCAAAAAGAAGAATGCGTCATCGCGGAAAGTGGTTCATTCTCTGGATATTGATTCCGATCGCGGTCGTCGGAGCTTTCGTTCTTATATTCATCCATCATCTCCTCGACCCGAATGTCTATCGGAATGTCCTCCAGAAGTCCTTGACGACTTTCCTGGAGAGGGAGGTTTCCATTGGGAAGGCAAAAATTGTTTTATGGGGAGGCGTGGGAATGGCCTTTGAAGACTTCCGAATCAAAGATCGCTCTCGGGCCTTCGATCTTCTTCAGTCCAAGAGACTGACCTTAAGGGTCAAGCTTCTTCCTCTCCTCAAAAGGGAGGTCAAATGGAGACGAATTGTCGTCGATGGGCCCACACTCCGAGTCGTCAGGGATAAAAATGGTCAGTTCAACATCTTCTCCAACGGTCCCTCGGCCGGTGACAAACAGGAGGTAACGCAAAAGAAGATCTTAGAGGCGCTCTCCTCTCTCTTGGGGTGCTCCTTAACCGTACGGGGTGGGGAGATTTTTTTCTCAGATGGGGGCTTGGACAATTCCCTTTTGAAAACGGAGATACGGTCATTCAATGTTGAACTCTCCAAGATCGCCTTTCGCGAAGTCTTCCCGTTTCGGATCAATGGGAATATCATTCAATCCAAAAAGAATGGCCAGTTTTCCGTCAACGGGACCTTTCAAAATATTCCTGAGGATATGGATTTTTCAAAAGGAAGCGTGGAGGTGGAGGTGAAGATAAAGGGGGTTGAATCGCTTCATTTCTGGCCCTACCTTAAAGCGGTCCTTCCGATGAAAATGATCTCAGGGGTCCTTGACGTGAATGCTCATTATCGAGGAGCCCTCCAGGGGCCCTTTAAAACGTC
>Ga0316613_10002598_pt1 | contig 11599 bp, 8 predicted proteins | sample OWC_soil_day10_C_2_FD_207647 | JGI IMG/M metagenome (GOLD analysis project Ga0316613, IMG submission 207647) | Wetland soil microbial communities from Old Woman Creek delta, Ohio, United States - OWC_soil_day10_CT_b | ecosystem: Environmental > Terrestrial > Soil > Wetlands | place: USA: Ohio... | reverse complement strand
CGATCCGTTCAAGACGATCGGCAACCGACGACGACTTGACGATGCCATAGCTGCGGGTGTCGGCCAGCGGCACATCAAGCACGCCGATAACCGAGCAGCGGTAGTAATCATAGACATCGGCCATCTGCTTCATTACCGGTGGCTGCCCATCGAGCAGATCGTCGGCCAGCAGGACGCCAAACGGCTCGTCGCCAATCACCGGCTTCGCGCAAAGGATCGCATGCCCGAGGCCGAGTGCTTCCGGCTGCCGAATGTAGATGCAGTTGATGTTTTTCGGAAGCAGGTTGCGCACGAACTCAAGCATCTCGGTCTTGTGGCGCAACGCCAGTTCGCTTTCCAGCTCATAGGCCTTGTCGAAATGATCCTCGATCGCCCGCTTGGTCCGGCCAGTGACAAAGATCATGTCGGTAATCCCTGCCGCTACGGCTTCCTCAACCGCATACTGGATCAGAGGCTTGTCCACGATCGGCATCATTTCCTTCGGACTGGCCTTGGTCGCCGGCAAAAAACGCGTGCCCAGGCCGGCGACGGGGAAGACGGCTTTTCTGACTTTTTTCATGACTACGTCCTTTCAGGCATCAATGAGGAGGCGTAATTGTGCCTCATTAATGACATTTAGATTCAACTCCTTCGCCTTTTCGAGTTTGGAACCTGCTTCCGCGCCTGCTACGACATAATCCGTTTTCTTTGACACCGACCCGCTGACCTTGCCGCCGCACGCCTCGATCAGGTTTTTGGCTTCATCCCGGGTCAGCGATGGCAAGGTTCCCGTAAGAACAAAGGTCTTCCCGGAAAGACTGCCCGAGGCCGTTGCTTGCGCATCGCCTTCCTTCCAGCGAACCCCGGCATCCCGTAGTTGACCGATGACATCGAGATTGTGCTGTTCGCCCAGGAACTGGCGCACGCATAGAGCAACCACCGGGCCAACGTCAGCCACTTGCATCAGCGCAACCTCATCGGCAAGAATCAAGCGGTCGAGGCTGCCGAAATGGCGAGCCAGATCCTTTGCGGTCGCTTCGCCCACGTTGCGAATTCCAAGGGCGAAGATGAATCGGGCAAGCGTGGTCTGTTTGCTCTTTTCGATCGCATCCAGAAGATTGGCCGCCGACTTCTCCGCCATGCGTTCGAGATTGACCAAGGCCGGCAAATCAAGGCGATAGAGATCTGCGGGAGTGTGAATGATCTCCTGTTCGACGAGTTGATCGACCAACTTATCTCCAAGCCCCTCGATATCCATCGCACGACGCGAAGCAAAGTGGATCAGAGCCTGTTTGCGCTGCGCGGGGCAATACAACCCGCCACTGCAGCGCGCCACGGCCTCGTCCTCCGCTCGCACGACCAGTGAGCCGCAAACGGGACAAAGCCCGGGCATGACAAACTCGGGGGCCAGAATCGGGCGCTTCTCGGGAATGACGCGCACGACTTCCGGAATCACGTCTCCCGCACGCCGCACCACGACCGTATCCCCGATACGCACATCCTTGCGGCGAACCTCATCCTCGTTGTGCAAGGTAGCGTTGGTTACCGTCACGCCACCGACGAACACCGGGGCAAGACGAGCCACTGGCGTCAATGCGCCGGTACGGCCAACCTGGATATCGATACCCAACACCTCGGTCATCGCTTCTTCCGCCGGATACTTGTGTGCGACGGCCCAGCGCGGCTCGCGAGAGACAAATCCGAGCCGCTGTTGCAATGCCAGCGAATTCACCTTGTAAACCACGCCGTCGATGTCGAACGGCAACTGGCTTCGACGCATTCCGATCTGCTCGTGGTAGTCGGATAGCGCCTGCGGCCCGGACAATACGGCACGCTCCTCACACACCGGCAGACCATACGTCTTCAGCGCATCGAGAATGCCATTATGGGTGCCGGGCACTTCCCATCCGACCACTTCACCAAGACCGTAGGCAAAGAAAGAAAGCGGTCGGTTGGCTGCCACTTTGGAATCGAGTTGACGGACACTTCCTGCGGCGGCATTGCGTGGATTGACCAACGTCTTTTCGCCCGCTTCAAGTGCCCGGCGGTTGAAACGCTCGAAATCGGCACGCATCATGTAGATCTCCCCGCGCACTTCAAGCACGGCGGGCGGTTGTTGCGAATGCAGGCGCAAAGGAATCTGGCCAACCGTGCGGACGTTGTGCGTCACATCCTCGCCCGTCTCTCCGTCGCCACGCGTCGCAGCACGCACCAAAAGCCCGGCTTCGTAACGCAGATTGATGGCGAGGCCGTCGAATTTCAACTCGGCCACGTATTCAACCGCCGGATCGCTTTCGCTCAACTCCAGTTCGCGCCGCACCCGCGCATCGAAGGCAAATGCGCCGCTGGCCTCGGTGTCGGTCTCAGTGCGGATCGACAGCATCGGAACGGCATGACGCACCGACTGGAACATGTCCAACGCCTTGCCGCCCACGCGTTGCGTCGGCGAATCCGGAGCGCCCAGTTCGGGATGCTCCGCTTCGATCGCCTGCAATTCGCGGAACAGGCGATCATAGTCCGCATCGGGAATCTTTGGGTCGTCGAGAACGTAATAACAGTAATTGTGCTGCTCGATTTCGGCGCGAAGCTGCTGGGCCCGTTCTTCAATGGTCATGCGGGCTCCGGGCTCAAGAGAACAGGCGCTGCGTCAGCGGGCTGCCAGCCGGTAGATGCTGGGCCGCCAGCATCGTCTGATACTGGCCGATTTGCTTGCGGATCGGCTCCAACGCGCTCTCGGACAACGGCCGACGGTTATCGTCAACCAAAACGCCGTGCAGCACGTCAGCGAAGCGCCGCGCCTGGTCGACCATCTGGTTGAACACGCGATCCCCGTGGGCCACGCACGGCACGTCGAGCAGGAAGGTCAGACCGTGCGTGCTCATGGTCTTCATCGTTTCCGACGAAAAGCCCGAGGCATCCTGATTCAGCAACACATAGAGCACATTTCCGTCTTCGTCGCGACGCACGAAACGTTTTCCGGAATCGATCGTCATGCCAGCCGCCTCAGCCAAGGCGCGGAGTTTTGTGCCCTGGAACGCCTGTCCCTGGCTGATGACATTGATGCCGATCTGGATATCCACACTGGCGCAAAAATGATCGAGTTTCGCCGCTGCTTCGTATGCCGGCTGACGGGGAGGCAGTTCGAGTATCCCCATCAGTTGATCGGCCAGATCCTGCATCGCCACCGAGAAGATTGCCAGATCGTTTTCAGTCACCGGCCCCTGCCGGTTGACCAACTGGAGTCCTGCGCGGATGTATCGGTATTCCCCGCCACGCGTTCCGGAGACAGACTCCCACTCGTTGCTTTCCTCGTTATAGCCGATCCAGCGCACGGGCTTGCGCACGCGCTCCAGAGTCTGCCGTTGCGCATCGAGAATACGTTGTGCGGGAACCGGCTCCACCGCGTCGATGACAGCGATGAAATCGACCTGAGGACTGAGCAAACGCGAGTCTTCGGAAGGTCGCCCCTTGGGCGCCGCCACCTCCACGGCCGCCGATGGGGCTCGCTTCGAAGCAATGGCATCCGGAACAGGCTCGGCAGCGGGCGCTTCCGATTCAGCAGAAGCGCACTGCTCAACATCCGGCGGCAGCAATTCCTCAGGATCGGGGTCGATGCGCAGAACGGGTTCAATCCGTTCGCTTGCAGAAACCGGATCAATGACCGGTGCAAACTGTTCGTTCGCAGCCGCTTCCTGCGTTGGAGCCATGCCTGCTTCGGTCGGTTCGGACTGCGCGCTACTCAACGGCGGGAATTCAACGTGAGGCACTTCATCGAGCAGAACATCGGGGAGCGACGCCTTCAGCGCCTGTTCGGCCTGCTTGCGCTGACGCATTTCCTGCCACTTGTTGTAGGCCACGACACCGATTACGGCGAAAGCTCCCAGGCCAATCAAACCCATCTGCAGTTCGGTCATTTTTCGTCCTAAACGATCTGTTCGCGCATGCGCAACGCTTCTTCCATGTCCACTTCGACGATACGTGAAACGCCCGACTCCTGCATCGTAACCCCCACCAGTTGCTGCGCCATTTCCATGGCGATCTTGTTGTGGCTGATGAACAGGAACTGGGTATTTGCCGACATCCGTCGCACCATCGCGCAAAAACGTTCGGTATTGGTATCGTCCAGCGGCGCGTCCACTTCGTCAAGCAGGCAGAACGGCGCCGGATTGAGCTGGAACATTGAAAACACCAAGGCAATCGCGGTCAGCGCCTTTTCACCGCCGGAAAGCAGGTGAATCGTCGAATTTTTCTTGCCGGGCGGCTGTGCCATCACCTGCACCCCGGAGTCCAGGATTTCCTCGCCGGTCATGATCAGCCTGGCTTCCCCGCCGCCAAACAGAATCGGGAACAGTTCGCCAAAGCTCTTATTTACTGCGTCATAGGTCGATTGCAGCAAATCACGGGTTTCCCGGTCGATGCGACGGATGGCGTTTTCAAGCGTTTCCATCGCCTGCGTCAGATCCTCTGACTGCGCATCCAGGAAACCTTTGCGTTCACGCGCCGACTCAAGTTCTTCGAGCGCAGCCAGGTTAACCGCCCCCAAGGCTTCAATGGAACGCTGCAAACCGGAAATTGCGCTCTGCAAGGCGCCCGGACGCGCCCCCGGCAGATCTACCGACAGTCTCGGCTCGTCTGCATTCACCTCTTGCAACTGCGCCGCCAATTGCTCGACATTGAGTGCCGAGGCCTGTTCCTTGAGCTTGAGTTCGCCGATCCGGTTGCGCAACGGCTCAAGGCTCTGTTCGACCTTCATGCGCTGCTCTTCCAGATCGCGAAGCGCCGAGGTCGCCGCTTCCAATCCGTCACGCGCAGCCGCCAGCGCATGCTCACGAGCCACGCGATGATCCAGGGCTTCCTGAAGTTTCGGCTCGAGATCCTCGGCCTGCATGGCCACCGCGTTTTCCTCGCAGCGCGCCAGTTCCTCGACAATACGGGCGATCTGTTTCCTTGCCAGCTCGCGGTTGTTCGAGATTTCCTCGATTTTCCCGCGACATTCGCGTTGCGAGAATTGCGCCTCGCGCAAATCGCGTTCGACCGCGTTGACTTGTTCGCGCTCATCCTGCAAGGCGCGCTCGGCTTGCTCGAGACATGCCAGCGCGGCGCCCATGGCCTGCTGCAACTCGCGAATCTGTTCACGTTGAGTCTCGATGGCCTCTTCCGCCACGAACAGGCGCTCGTTCTCACCCTCTTCCTCGGCGGCCATTTCCGCAAGCGCAGCATCGATCTGCCCCTGACGCTCCCGGAAACGATCAAGCGCCTGAGCCAGCTTCAACGTTTCAACCTGAATGGCATGCGCCTGTTCCTGCAAATCGTCGAGGTTCTTGCGCGCTGTCTGCAACGTGTTCTGCGCGTCAACCGCACGGGCCTCGATTTCGGCCAACCGCCCCTGCTCCTGCTCAACACGCTCTTCCAGCGCCGCGATGGCGACACCCAGCGATTCGATTTCCCGCTGCCGTTCAAGCAGCCCGTGCTCCGCCGTATCGGGGGCAAACAGCGTGACGCTCTGACGAGTCGTCACATCGCCCGCCGGAGTCACCATGCAGACCCCGTCCGGAAGCTCTTCCCTGCGTGACAGCGCGGTAGCCAGATCGGGAACGGTCAACACGTTCCCGAGCCACTCGGCCAGAATTGCCGCCAAACGAGGATCGTCGCAACGAACCTTGCTCTGCAGACTTTTTTCTCCGCCAACGGGCGAGGCAACATCGTCCAGCGGCATCAGCAGCGTCAGCTTGCTGCCCGGCCGATCCTTTGCCCAGGCGACGGGATCAAGAAACTCTGCCGGCAAGGCGCCAAGACGCTCGCGCAGCACGGCTTCCACCGCGTCTTCCCAGCCAGCGTCGACATGCAGCGATTTCCATATCGGACGCCGGTTTTCGATGCGATGCCGGTGCAACCACTCGCCCAGTTTTCCGTCGCCCTGAGTGCGCTGCTGCAACTGTTCCAGCGCCGTCCGGCGGGCCTGCACGTCGGCCCGCTCCTTCTGAACCTGCTGCACCCGCAACATCACTTCCCGGCGCTGCTGATCGAGCAGCGGCAGTTCTTTCTGGCGCTGCGCCACCTCGTCCTGCGCATCAGCGATACGCTCGCGCAATTCCGCCAGCGATTCCTGCTTGAATTCGTATTCGGCCGTATCCGGTTCCGGCAAGGCCTCGCGTTCCTGCTGCAGTCGCTCACGACGTCCGGCAAGAATCTGCAACGACCGCTGCGCGTGTCCGCGGTTGGCGATCTCGACCTGCAATCGCTTGTCGACTTGCGCCAAATCGTTGCGCTGGCGATTGACTTCCTCCTGCGCCTCGGCATGAGCGTCTTCCGCCATGGGAAGCCGTTCCTGCTGGGCAGCGAGGCGCATTTCGCCCTGTTCGACGCGTTCGTCGGCCAAAGCCGACAGCTCCTGCCAGCGCTCGTAGTCCGACTCCAGCTTCTCGACCTGCGCCTGCCAATGGACCTTGTCGTCGCCTAGTTGCGCTACCCGCGACTCATACTCGTGTTGCGATTCGCGGCGATGGCGGATCTCCGCCTCCAGACGCGCCACCTCGGCATTCGCGGTAAACAGCGCGCTCTGCACGTTGTGCAGCCCGTCGCTTGCCGCGAAATGGTTTTCCCGAGCTTCTTCCAGATGCGCCTCGGTTTCACGCAACGCAGCGGTCTGACCCTCGAAAGCATTGCCAGCCTGCTCTATTTCAAGGGCGAGGCGCTCACGTTCGGCCTGCGCCTCATTGCGCCGCAGCAGCCACAGCAACTGCTGTTTTCGCGTCAGTTCATCGTGATACTCACGGTACTGCCTGGCAATCGCCGCCTGCCCCTCCAGGCGCTCCATCTGGGAGCCGAGTTCGGTCCGGATGTCTTCCACGCGTGTCAGGTTCTCACGCGTATCGGCCAACCGGCCTTCCGTCTCCTTGCGACGCTCCTTGTATTTGGTAACGCCGGCGGCTTCTTCTAGGAATACGCGCAATTCGTCCGGGCGCGCCTCGATGATGCGGGAAATCGTCCCCTGTCCGATGATGGCGTAGGCACGCGGCCCCAGGCCCGTCCCCAGGAACAGATCGGTAATATCCTTGCGCCGCACGTGCAGATTGTTGATGTAGTACTCGGACTGGCCATTGCGCGTCAGCACGCGCTTGACCGACAACTCCGTGTACTGCGACCACTGCCCGGCAATGCGCCCCAGCGAGTTATCGAAGACCAGTTCGACCGAAGCCCGGGAAACTGCCTTGCGGGTCCCGGAGCCATTGAAGATCACGTCCTGCATCGACTCGCCGCGCAGCTCCGAGGCTTTCGATTCGCCAAGCACCCAGCGCACGGCGTCCATCACGTTGGACTTGCCGCAGCCGTTCGGGCCGACCACCCCGACCAGTTGCCCCGGCAGGGCGATGGTCGTGGGATCGACGAACGATTTGAATCCGGCGAGTTTGAGTTTTGTCAGACGCATTAAGCACAACGCAGCCTTGGTGGCTGCGCAAATTAAGTTTCTGTAACCGGGGTATGACGGCGCACTGGCGTGTCGGGGCGCCTATAATATCATTTTGTTAGACTCAACCGTTTCAGCCATGACGACCCAGCCAGCCAAAACCCTCGAAACATTCCCCAATCCCGCTCCGCACCGCGATTTCCATATTCACATGGAGATCCCCGAATTCACCTGCCTGTGCCCCAAAACCGGCCAGCCGGATTTCGCCACGCTGGTTGTCGATTACATTCCGGAGAAGACCTGTGTTGAGCTCAAGAGCCTCAAGCTCTACATCTGGTCATTCCGCGACGAAGGCTGTTTCCATGAGGCTGTCACCAACCGCATTCTTGACGATCTGGTCAAGGCCACCAAGCCCCGTTTCATGCGCGTAACCGCCAAGTTCTTCGTGCGCGGCGGAATCTTCACAAACGTCGTCGCCGAGCACCGGAAGAAAGGCTGGAAACCGCAGCCGAAGATTGAACTCGCCGATTTCGACTCGCAATCCAATATACGAGGATAAGCACCATGAACGATCAAGCCTCCCCCTCGGCTCAACTCGACGACGAACAACTCGATCGCCTTGAACAACTGCTGGACGATCCGGCGCTCGAAGAAGCCATGCGCCTTGATGAATTGCAGGGTTACCTCTGCGCGGCTCTTTCGGGGCCCCAACCGATAGACGAAGACGATCGGCTTATCGACATCCTGGGCAGCGAAGAGGCGCTAAACAGCGCGGCCGGACAGGAAGCTGCCGCGCTGATTGGAGAATTCACGGCAGCCCTGGAGGCGGAACTGGCCGCTGGCAATCCCCCCGTATTGCTGCTCTACCCGAAAGAAGAAGGTGACGACAGCCCCAGCGACTACCTTCCGTGGTGCCAGGCCTATCTCGCCGGTGTCGATCAGGCGGAGGAAGACTGGTTCGAATACTTTGAAGACGACGACAGCGAGGATGCCGAGGATCAGGTCAACTACCTCGATGAACGTCTTTTCCCGCTGATGGTGCTGACCGGCGAAGCTGAAGCCGCTGCAAAAGAACACGGTGAAGAATGGCCAGAAGGCGACGAACGCGCGGATATCGAGCAGGAATGCGAAGAGGACCTGGCTCAAGCGGCGACCGACATCTACCGTTTCTGGCTTGCCAAACGCGGCATCGAAACGATCCGAAGCGACGAACCGAAGATTGGCCGCAACGATCCCTGCCCATGCGGCAGCGGCAAGAAATACAAGCAGTGTTGCGGTAAGGATTGAACACCCGCGACAACCGCCGGATGGGCGGTATTCCGTATCGGCCTGGGTGTCCCGGCGAAAGCCGGGATCCGGAATGACGGGGCAGAGCAAAAGCACGGCCCCCGCGGAAATTTGCGGAACCGGGGCTCCCTAATTTCCGTTTTTCCTGATCCGCGATAGCTCGGCCTCAGCCCTCTTTCCGCGAGCTGCCGCGGCTATTTCCTTGTCAACGATGGTCTTGCCGATTGGCGCAAGCGCGATTCCAGCCAGTTTGAGATGCTGCACGCCGAAGGGGATACCTATGATTGTCACGAAGCAGGCAATCGCGGAGAGCACGTGCCCGATCGCCAGCCACCAACCGGCCAGGATGAACCACACGACATTCCCCAGAATTCCCAGCCCGCCCGTCCCGACATCCCCTTTTCCGGAAAGATCCTCGCGATCAATGGCCTCCTTCCCGAACGGGAAGAAAGCGAATGTGCCAATCACGAAACACGCCCGCCCCCAGGGAATACCAATGATCGAGATGAAGGCGAGCACTCCTGCCAGCCACCATCCCAAGCCCATGAAAACGCCGCCGAGAACAAACCACAAGAAATTGCCAATCGCACCCATTGCCTTACCCCCTTGTCATTGCATCGCCGAACATGGCGGAACCTCACATCGCCCGCGCCGTATCCAGCGCATTATCAGCCTTTCCGGGAAAACAATGGGGCTGCCGGCAGCGACTTCCGGAAAACGGACGACGCATCGCCGCGCCTCCCTCGGATCGCTGTAGGAGCCGGCGATTGAATGGCGGATAATTCACGCACCTGCGCGTTTCCCGGTTTCTTCTCTCTATGGCATCCATGACCCGCGAATCGATGACCTACGATGTGGTAATTGTCGGAGGCGGTCCGGCGGGGCTGTCGGCGGCGATCCGGCTCAAACAACTGGCGCCGGAAATGACTGTCTGCCTGATCGAGAAAAGCGCAGAAATCGGGGGACACATTCTGGCCGGAACGATCATGGATCCGGTCGCACTCGACGAGCTGTTGCCGGACTGGCGAAAACGCGCCCCCGGAATCGTCCCGGTCGCAGAAGAACGCTTCCTGATCATGAGCAGGCAAAAGAGCCACCGGCTCCCCGCTTTCCTTCAGCCACCTTCCTTCCGGAATTCCGGCAACTTCGTCCTCAGTCTGGCCACCCTCTGCCGTTGGCTAGCGTCGGAGGCGGAAACGCTGGGCGTGGAGATCTATCCCGGTTTCGCCGGCGCCGAGATACTCAGCAACGACGACGGCTCGGTCAACGGGGTTGCCACGGGGGACATGGGACGGCGCGAAGATGGACAACCCGGGCCAGCCTTTCAGCCGGGCATGGAGCTGCACGCCCGCTACACGCTGTTCGCCGAAGGCTCGCGCGGCCATCTCGGCAAACAGCTGGAGGAACGTTTCGGTTTGCGCCAGGACGCCGATCCGCAGGTTTACGGGCTGGGTATCAAGGAGATATGGGAAGTCGCAACCGAACACCATCACCCGGGCCTGATCGTGCACACGTGTGGCTGGCCATTCGATGCCAGCACCTACGGCGGCGGTTTCATGTACCACATGGACGGCGGGCTGGTGGCGGTCGGACTGATCACCGGCTTGGGATACGCCAATCCTTATCTGTCGCCGTTTGAGGAGTTCCAGCGCTTCAAGACACACCCGGCGTTATGCGGCTTTTTCAACGGCGGAAAACGCATCGCCTACGGTGCTCGGTCAATTACGGCAGGAGGGTTGCAATCCCTGCCCCAGCTTGTTTTCCCGGGAGGCGCCTTGATCGGAGATGACGCCGGTTTCCTCAACGCGGCCAGAACGAAGGGCGTCCACGGCGCCATCATTTCGGGGATGCTGGCCGCCGCAGCCTGTGCATCGGCGCTTGCGGGGGGGCGTAGCGGAGACAAGCTCGCTGCCTACCCGGACGCTTTCAGGACAAGCGCGCTCCACCGAGAACTGCAGGGCACCCGCAACTTCAAGCCCTGGATGGCAAAAGGCTGGCTGGTCGGCGGCGCAATGTACGCCATCGAAGAGTTCCTGTTCCGCGGCAAGGTGCCCTGGACATTGCACCATCCCTCGGCCGACCATGCCCGGCTCAAGAGCGCCGCAAGTTGCCTGCGCATCGATTACCCGCGACCGGACGGGGTGTTGACCTTCGATCGCATGTCGTCAGTGTTCCTCTCAAACACGAACCACGAGGAACACCAGCCTTGCCATTTGAGACTCAAGGATGCATCGGTAGCGATCGCGGTAAACCTGGCTTTGTACGACGCGCCGGAGCAACGCTATTGTCCGGCCGGCGTCTATGAAATCATGCGCAACGAAGAAGGGCTTCCGCGACTACGAATCAACGCGTCCAACTGCCTCCACTGCAAGGCTTGCGACATCAAGGACCCAACGCAGAATATCAATTGGGTAGCACCGCAAGGAGGCGAAGGCCCGAATTACTCAAACACCTGACGTGTCCGGAGCCGGGCCATCAGGGGCGTTGCTCGGCCTCTTCGGCTTTCTTCAGGTTGTCCTGCGACGTCTGCGCCGCAGCATCAAGCTTGGCACTGACGGAATCCAGGGTCGCCTTCCCCTGTTTGGCTTGTTCCGCCTGCATGCCGGCCACGCTTGCCGCGGTACCGGCAGTTTCCGCGCCGCACCCGAGGAGCAGCAGGACCGACGCCAACGCCGCGACCCGAGCCGACCCGTACCGAATGGAGACACTATTGCGTTTCATGGGCTGCTCCGCAATCAGGATTCAAGCGCGACGACAATCGAGTAGATCTCGTCCCCGGAGGCCGCGATGACTTCCGCCACAGTACTCTGGTCAAGACCGAAGGTCGTGGCGGGAGTTGCCGAGGGAACCATTCGCGGATCAAGTTCATCGAAGGGATCATGCCGGGGCGACAAGGCCCGGGCTATAAACAGGACATCGCCCAGC
>Ga0316613_10002597_pt1 | contig 11600 bp, 12 predicted proteins | sample OWC_soil_day10_C_2_FD_207647 | JGI IMG/M metagenome (GOLD analysis project Ga0316613, IMG submission 207647) | Wetland soil microbial communities from Old Woman Creek delta, Ohio, United States - OWC_soil_day10_CT_b | ecosystem: Environmental > Terrestrial > Soil > Wetlands | place: USA: Ohio... | reverse complement strand
GGCTACGACATCATGAACGGCAAGAAGCCCGCGACGACTGAAATCCTGATGCCCTCCACGCTGGTCACCCGCGACAACGTCAAGGACTACATCGGCTGGTCCGCCCACTGATCGGCGGGCCTGCCCGACTGCACTCGCAGCCGATCCGGTCTGACGGCGGCGGTTCCATACAGGCTGTCGGCATGTAGGTGCCGGCAGCCTTACGGCTGCGGCGCCCACCGCGAACGAAAGCCACGAAAAGCGCTGCAAGCGGACAACCACTCGCAGACCATCGTCTGCTGGAGAGCCGCCAGGATTATGATCGGGGAAGAAAAGTGGTGGGCGCGACAGGTTTCGAACCTGTGACCCGCTGATTAAGAGTCAGCTGCTCTACCAACTGAGCTACGCGCCCACTTTTCTCGCCGGACACCGTCGTCGTCCGGAAGCGATGGCGGCTTATAACCATGCCGGAGATTGGGCGCAAGTCCTTTTCAGCCCGGCTGGAGAAAAAAATGAATGGTGTTTATTTTCAATTCACTAGATCAGAATGAACATCCAGCGCGACGCTGAGACAGACGCTCGGTTCAAGGCGCGCCAACGCAGGGACGGCGCCTTTCGGGCCGCCGTCGACGTCAGACCATCGATAGCGTTGGGAGCAGGACAATCGCCGATCAGGAGGTTGGGTCAACCTGATCGGCCGGTATCCTAGACGTAGAGTTCGCCACGAGCGACGATCACCGCCTCGCCGCCAATGCGGCCGCCGGTGAGCGCGCCCTTCTCGATGATGATCTCGAGCTCGATGATGCTCGGCCGCCCCATCTCGAAGCCCTGCTCGATGACCAGCTTCAGCTCGCCATCGGCCGGCCGGTCGAAGCGACGCACCACCGCCGAGAAGGCGGCGGCGGCCGAGCCGGTGGCCGGGTCCTCGCCGATGCCGAGATGCGGCGCGAACATGCGGGCATGGAAATCGTGGCCCTTGGTCACCACCTCGCGGCTGTAGACGAACAGGTCGAGCTCGGTCGAGCCAAAGGCGCCCGCCCAATGCGACTTGTCGACGCGGATGCGCCGCATGGCGTCGAGGCCAGCCAGCGGCAGGAAGACGAACACCGGGCCACCGCCGTCGAAGACGCAAGGCACGTGGTTCTCGAAGCCGATGTCGCCGCGGTTGAGCCCCAGCGCCGAGGCGGCCAGACCGATATCACCGTGGAACGGCCGTTCCTCCGGCAGCTTCGGCAGGTCGAAGACGGCGCGGCCCGAGCGCTCGGGCGCGATGGTGACGCCACAGCGGACGACGCCCACCTGCTCTTCCAGCACCACCATGGCATCCGTCTCGCGCTCGATGCCCTGCAGGCGCTCGTGGGCGAGCAGCACGGCGGTGCCGACGGTGGGATGGCCGGCGAACGGCAACTCGCGACCGGGCGTGAAGATTCGAATCCTGGCCGACGTGCCGGGGCGCGATGGCGCTTCCACGAACACGGTCTCGGACAGGTTGAATTCCTTGGTGATTGCCAGCATGGCGGCGGTATCGAGGCCGGCGCTGTCCAGCACGACCGCCAGTGGGTTGCCCGTCAGTCCCTTCGCGGTGAAAACATCGAGAATCGCATATCGACGAGCCACTTGGTTCTCCTAAGACGCACGGGTGCCGGCCACCATAGTGGCGGCGATGGCGTTAGTCCACGTCGGTTATCACCCGAATTTCACCACGAGCCTTCCCAAATGTGACCAAAATTCCTAGCTATAGCTAACGGAAAGGATGCACCGGTCCGTCAACTTTCCAGGATCGGGCGTGGAGACGAGCAATGTTGAGGCTGTCCAAACTAGCAGTTCCTGTCGTCCTCGCCGCCGTCCTGTCCTCGCTGGCGGTGCCGGCCATGGCGGATGGCTACTATCGCAGGCACCACCATTATGATGGTGGCGATGTCGCCGCCGCTGGCGCGATCGGCCTGCTCGGCGGTGCCATGCTCGGCGCGGCACTGGCATCCCCGCCGCCTCCGCCGCCGGTCTACTACGAGCCGCCGCCGGTCTACTATGAACCGGTGCCGCCGCCGGTCATCTACCGGCCGGCGCCCGTCGTCGTCTACCAGCAGCCGAGACCGATTTACGCCGCCCAGCCGGGCGAGCATCAGGCTTGGTGCGCCAGCCGCTATCGCTCCTACAATTCCTATGACAACACGTGGGTCGACAACCGCGGAAACCTGCGCTCGTGTCAGTCGCCGTATTTCGGCGGCTGATCGGAAAAAGCCACCACCCCAGGCAGATCGCAGCATCTTGTCACCGCCCGCCATGACCTCCAGGCGGGCGGTATTTTTTTCTTCAGCGGGCCAGCAGTCGCGCCGCGAAGGCGCGGCTGTAGGCGGTCACCTCCGGACGATCGAGGTCTGCGGCGGCGCGGAAGGCGACCACCCGCTCCAGTTCGCGCTCCTGCTGCCGGTCGAGATCGGCCATGATGCCGTCGACGAGATCGTCGGCCGTGCGCGGGAAGCGCAACACCCGGCCGATCGACACGCGCGGCCCGTCGAAGGCCGCCAGCATGCCCTCCACCACGGCCTCGGCGGCGATCAACCCGGTTTCCTCCCTGAGTTCCCGCTCGATCGAGGCGATGACATCGACCGTGCCGTCCGCGTCGACGTCGGCGGGCTCCAGGCTACCGCCCGGCGGATAGATCTTGCCGGCGTTGGCCGTCGTCGCGCCCATGACGCCGAGGATCAGCGCACCGTCCGACGACAGCACAAGCGCCGAGCCGAACAGGTTGCGGATGCCGATCTCCGGAAAGCCCCAGTCGCGCCAGGCGAGGAAGCCGGCAAAATCGCCTTCCACCGCCTCGCCCGTCAGCACGCCACCGTCGACGGCGATACCGCCCGGTTCACCCGGCGCGAGGGTACCGAGCACCCGTCCGTTCCACAGATGCGGATTGGCGGCAAGGCACGCCGCCCAGTGCGCCTCGATCTTCGGGCGCAGGTCGTCGGAAATCGGCCATGTGCCGGACCGCAAGCGCAGGCGGATGTCGGTGATGTCGTGGAGCATGTCGTATCCCAGAAAGGCCGGCTGATCAGGCTGTCAGCGAACTTTAGTCGGCGGACACGACAACAGGAAGGCGCGCTGCCCGGATCCACCGCGCCACAAAAAATCCCCGCCGGAGGCCCGACGGGGATTTGAGATCTGAACAGTGGCGAACGTTAGGCGGCCCGGATGGTACCGACGAAGGCCGAAACCTTCTGCTCCAGGGACGCCGACTGACTGGCGAGATGCGACATGCGGTCGAGGAGATCGCGCGACGCCGCGCCGCTCTTTTCGGCCGTCGTCCGGACACCGACGATGGTCGAGGCCACCTCGGCAGCGCCGACGGCCGCCTCGGAGATGTTGCGGGCGATTTCGCCGGTCGCCGAGTTCTGCTGCGCGGCGGCACCGGCGATCGACGAGGTGATGTGGTCAAGTTCGCCGATACGGCGGGAAATGTCGGCGATCTTCTCCACCGACTGCTGGGTGGCGCTCTGGATGGTGCCCATCTGCGCTTCGATATCCTGCGTCGCCTTGGCGGTCTGGCTGGCCAGCGCCTTCACCTCGGAGGCGACGACGGCAAAGCCGCGGCCCGCCTCGCCGGCTCGCGCCGCCTCGATGGTGGCGTTGAGGGCGAGAAGGTTGGTCTGTTCGGCGATCGCCTGGATCATCGCGACGATGGTGCCAACCTTCGATGCGCTGTCGGCCAGCGACCGGACGTCGTGGTCGGTCAGGCGAGCCTGCTCGACGGCGGCGCCGATCAGCGTCGATGCTTCGCCGATCTGGCGGCCGATCTCGGCGATCGACGAGGACAGTTCCTCGGACGCGCCAGCCACCGCCTGCACGTTGGCCGACGTCTGCTCGGAGGCACTGGCCACGGCAACCGACCTGCCAGAGGTCTCCTCGGCGTCGGTGACCATCACTTCGGCGGCCTTCAGCGTCGATCGCGCCGTCTGGGTCACGATGGCGAGCACCTCGCCGACTTCGGTCTCAAACTCATGGGCGAGCCTGTCGAGCATCGCCTTCTGCTCGGCGCGGCGCGCCGCCTCGGCGTCAGCCTGCGCCGCCTTGAGACGTTCGGTCTCGACCAGCGTGTCGCGGAAGGTGCCGACGGTATTCCACAGGACGCCGATCTCGTCGCGGCCGATCTTCTCGGGAATGGCGACGTCCATCTTGCCATGGGTCAGATCATCGAGCGCGCCGTTGACCCGGCGCAGCGGGCCGGCGATCTTGGCCATGCCGATCCACGAGGCGATGCCGATGCCCGCCAGGATGCCGATCAGGGCGACGATCATCAGGGTGCGGCTGCCGGCGACGTAATAGTCGTCGATCGAGGCGCGCACCGCGTCAAGGTCCTGCCGATCGAGATCGATCAGCTTGTCGAGATCGGCCTGAAGCTGCTTGCGGTTGCTGCGATTGGCGTCGTTGTTGCCCTGCACGTTGGCGTCGGCCGGCGACACCTCGGTGCCAAGCCGGGCGGTTTCGCTCCGGAAGGTCTGGAAATCCTTGGCCTTGGCAACGATGGCGCCGAATTCGTCCTTGCGATCCTCGGGCACGCGCGCCGACCAGTCGACCAGCAGCGTGTCGATCGCCTTCAGATTCTTGAGAAGACCGTCGGCGAACGGCTTCGCCGTTTCGACGTCCTTTGCGGCGTAGATGCCACGTGAATCCATCACCACCGCGGTGATCAGCCGGTTGAGATGCTCGCCGTCATAGGCGCGCTGCGAGGCCAGCTGAAAAGCATCGACCTGTTCGTTGTACCCCTGCATCAGCCGGATGCCGAGCAGCGCCACGCCAATGGCGATGACGCCGAGCAGGGCAACGATCGAATAGAGCTTTCCTTGGATTTTCATGGTCGGGGTCCCGGAACAAGGTCAGTCTTGACTGAAATTGGCTGACTAGAGCGCAGCATAAAAATATTTCCATTGCAGACTTATTAACGGATGGAATATTTTCATTGGATGACATCCATATTGAGATCGGGACCGAGAAAGTTATATACGAAACTCATATTCACGACCGTATCGCCAAGGGCGAAATATACTAAAAAGACGCATAATCAGAATTGTTCTAATTTTGGTTGAGTGGCCCTGATGTCTCTTCCCCGAACAGAAAAAGCCGGAAAGCCCCGAGGCTCTCCGGCTTCGTTCTCACAATGATCATCCGCGAACCTGTCGCAGGCCTTGCGCCGGGCAGTGATCCGCCCGGCGCAAAGCATAAAGCGTGGATCGCCAATCGCGCTTAGTTGCGGGCCTTGTCGACCAGCTTGTTCCCTGGCGATTCCCCGCGACCGGGCGGCTTGCCGCCCGGCGCAAAGCATAAAGCGTGGATCGCCAATCGCGCTTAGTTGCGGGCCTTGTCGACCAGCTTGTTCTTGGCGATCCATGGCATCATGGCGCGCAGCTTCTCGCCGACCGCCTCGATCTGGTGGCTGTCGTTGTTGCGGCGGATGCCCTTGAAGCGGGCGGCGCCGGCCTTGTATTCCTGCATCCACTCCGAGGTGAACTTGCCCGACTGGATGTCCTTCAGCACGCGCTTCATCTCGGCCTTGGTCTCGGACGTGATGATGCGGGGGCCAGAGACGTATTCGCCCCACTCGGCGGTGTTGGAGATCGAGTAGTTCATGTTGGCGATGCCGCCCTCGTAGATGAGGTCGACGATCAGCTTCACTTCATGCAGGCACTCGAAATAAGCCATCTCCGGCGCATAGCCGGCCTCGACCAGCGTCTCGAAGCCATTGCGGATCAGCTCGACGAGGCCGCCGCACAGCACCACCTGCTCGCCGAACAGGTCGGTTTCGCACTCTTCCCGGAAGGTGGTCTCGATGACGCCCGAACGGCCGCCGCCGATGCCCGAAGCATAGGAGAGCGCCAGCTCGAGCGCGTTGCCGGAGGCGTTCTGCTCCACGGCGACGAGGCAAGGCACGCCGCCGCCCTTCTGGTATTCGCCGCGCACCGTATGGCCGGGACCCTTCGGGGCGATCATGACGACATCGAGGGTCGCCTTCGGCTCGATCAGGCCGAAGTGGACGTTGAGGCCGTGCGCAAAGGCGATGGCCGCACCGTCGCGGATGTTCGGAGCGATCTCGTTGCGATAGATGTCGGCCTGCAGTTCGTCCGGCGTGGCGATCATCAGGAAGTCGGCCCACTTGGCGGCATCGGCCACCGACATGACCTTCAGGCCATCGGCCTCGACCTTCTTGGCCGTCGCCGAGCCCGGACGCAGGGCAATGACGATGTCCTTGGCGCCGGAGTCCTTGAGGTTCAGCGCATGGGCCCGGCCCTGCGAACCGTAGCCGACGACGACGACCTTCTTGCCCTTGATCAGGTTGAGATCGGCATCACGATCATAATAAACGCGCATGTTATCTTCCTTCCTCGCCATTGGCGTTCTTGAAACGGCCGATCCCCGCCGGCCGCCGGTTCACTCGTGAAAGCGGGTTACTCGATGTCCAGGGCGCCGTGCCCGTAGAGACGGAAAAACTGCGAGATCGCCAGCCGCGCCCGCCGCGACCGGTCTTCGGCCAGCCCTGCCGGCGGTTCGCCGAGCAGCATCCGCACGTGGCCGTCATGAACGACAAGGCCATAGAGCGTTTCGTAGGCCTCGCGCGTGTCGGAAAAATGCACGTATCCGTGCCGCCGGCCGAGTTCAAGAAGGGCCCTGGCGCGCACCTCGATGGGCAGCCGGCCGTGCTCGCGCAACAAGGCGCCGAGCTGCGCGCCATCGCGGTCGGCCTGGCCGATGGCCAGGCGATTGAGCGCCAGCGACACGTCGCCTGACAGAACGCCGATCAGGTCCTCGGCGAACACGACGAGGCTCCGCGTAAAGTCGTCGACGGTCGGCATGCTCTCGCGCGGCCCCGGCGTCCTCACCTTGCTGGCCTGATAGGTGATCATCGCCGCAAGCAGACCGTCGCGGTCGCCGAACCACTTGTAGAGGCTTTCCTTGGAGCAATTGGCCGCCCGGGCGAGACCGGCCGTGGTCAGCGCCCGCTCGCCACCAGCGACCAACAGCTGCAGCGCGCATTCCAGCACGGCATTCTGGCGGGGCGTGAAGGGCTCCATGGCGGGACGTTCGCTCTCTGTCGGCGGGATCGAGGTTATGTACCGTACGGTACGGTTCCGCCGTTTTAGGTCGAGCCCTCCGGCTTGTCAAGCACTCACGCGCCTCGACCACATTTCGGTGAAACCGCGGTCATTCTCCTTAGGCATGGGTGGAATCCCTGATAAAAATCGCCTAGAGCATGTCCCGACCGGATGGACTCATCTGGTCAATGAGGAAATGCTCCAAAGTCAATCGCTTGCGCATAATCCGGGGGGCGGATTGCTTCGACCCGGCCCGAATATGCCCCGGCCCCGGCACGACCCGGGACGATCGACGAGACAGCAGGGAGTTCGCGCTTGTCCACCCGCATCGAATCCGACACCTTCGGCCCCATCGACGTCGACGCTTCGGTTTATTGGGGCGCCCAGACGCAGCGCTCCCTCGGCAATTTCAAGATTGGCTGGGAAAAGCAGCCGCAGGCCATCGTCAAGGCGCTAGGCGTCCTGAAGCGCGCCGCCGCCGAGACCAACCGCGACCTCGGCAAGCTCGATGCGACGCTCTGCGAGGCGATCGTCACGGCGGCGCAAGAGGTGATCGACGGCAAGCTCGGCGCCCACTTCCCGCTCGTCGTCTGGCAGACCGGTTCGGGCACCCAGACCAACATGAACGCCAACGAGGTGATCTCCAACCGGGCGATCGAACTGATGGGCGGCACGCTCGGCTCCAAGAAACCGGTGCATCCCAACGACCACGTCAACATGAGCCAGTCGTCCAACGACACCTATCCGTCGGCCATGCACATCGCCGCCGCTTCCGAGGTGGTCGAGACGCTGCTGCCGGCGCTCCATCACTTGCACGCGGCGCTCGACGCCAAGGCGAAGCGCTGGGCCGACATCATCAAGATCGGCCGCACCCACACCCAGGACGCCACGCCGCTGACCCTCGGCCAGGAATTCTCCGGCTACGCCAAGCAGGTGGAAAACGGCATCAAGCGCATCGAGCTGACGCTGCCGATGCTGATGGAGATCGCGCAAGGCGGCACCGCCGTCGGCACCGGCCTCAACGCGCCGAAGGGCTTTGCCGAGAAAATCGCCGTCCGCGTTGCCGAGCTGACCGGCCACCCCTTCACCTCGGCGCCCAACAAGTTCGAGGCGCTGGCCGCCCACGACGCCATGGTGATGAGCCACGGTGCCCTCAACACGGTGGCCGCCAGCCTGTTCAAGATCGCCAACGACATCCGCCTGCTCGGCTCCGGCCCGCGTTCCGGCCTCGGCGAACTGTCGCTGCCGGAGAACGAGCCGGGCTCGTCGATCATGCCGGGCAAGGTCAACCCGACCCAGTGCGAAGCGCTGACCATGGTCTGCGTGCAGGTGTTCGGCAATCATTCAGCGCTGACCTTCGCCGGCAGCCAGGGCCATTTCGAGCTCAACGTCTACAATCCGGTGATGGCCTACAATTTCCTCCAGTCGGTGACGCTGCTCGCCGACGCCACCGTCTCCTTCACCGACCACTGCGTCGTCGGCATCGAGCCGCGCGAGGACAACATCAAGGCCGCTCTCGGCCGCTCGCTGATGCTGGTCACCGCCCTCGCCCCGAAGGTCGGCTACGACGTCGCCGCCAAGATCGCCAAGACGGCCCACAAGAACGGCACGACGCTGCGCGAGGAAGCCGTCGGCGGCGGCTACGTCACCGACGCTGAATTCGACGCGCTGGTCCGACCGGAGCGGATGATCGGGCCGGAGTGAGCCGTCAATACCTGTGCCACCCGTCGAAATCCGCCTTGCCCAGCTTCACGCCTTCCCAGCGGGCGATGGCATAGGCGATGGAGAGATGGAACAGCATGTTCGGCAGTGCGTAGTCGACGACGAAGCAGGCCGCCGGCAGAGCGATGTCGGCAAGGCCGGCGCGGTCGGTGACGATCTCCGCCTCACGCCCTTCGAGATCGGCGGGCTCCACCATCGCCAGCGCACCGAGGGCGGCGGCGACATCGTCCCGAAGATTGGCAAAAGACGCGGCCTTCGGAAACGCCAGCTCCGGCAGGCGCGGCACCAGCGGCCGCAGCGCCCTCAGCGGAAAGCCGGCGGCCATCCGCACTTGCGCCTCGAAGGGCAGCATGTCTTGCGCAAGACGCGCCTCCAGCAGCGCTGCCTCGGGCAAGCCACGATCGGCGACATGGGCCGCCGCAATCAGCACCAGCGCGTCGAGCCGTTCGAGATAGCGGCCGAACACCGGCACAGAAATGTCATGAAGCCTGATCATCTGCGTCTCCTGCAAGCAGACTGGCTTACGTCGCTGTCAGGGACCGGCAGTAGAGTTCACGCCCATTCGCTGAGAATGCTGCGGCTTTCGGAGAGCGCCTTCATCTTGGCGTCGATGTCGGCGATCTTCGCCCGAACGCCGGCCCGAAAGGCCGGGCATGGCGGCTCACCGGTGAGAGCGCCACGCGCGCACGGCAGAAGGCCACGAATGGCCGACAGCGTCAGCCCAGCCTCGCTCAGCACGGCAATACGCCTGACAGTGGCGACATCGTCGGCGGCAAATGAGCGATAACCCGAGGCCGTCCGCGCCGGGGAGAGCAAGCCCACCGTTTCGTAGTGGCGCAGCATGCGAATGCTGACGCCGGTCCGTTGTGACAACGCGCCGATCTGCATGAACAGCCCCTTGACCCTGACACATATGTCAGACTGTAGCATGGCCGTCATCCCGCTTGAAAGGACGCCTCATGCTGAAGATGACCATGTTTGCCCGCCGCCTGCCCTTTCTCGACCACGACGAGTTCGACCGCTACTGGCGCGAAGTGCACGGCCCGTTGGTGACCGGCCTCGCCCAGCCCCTGCGCATTCGCCGCTATGTCCAGACGACGGTCGACGTCGACGATCCCGTTCAGAACCTGCTCCGGCAGGCGCGCGGCACGCTGGCCGTCGATTTCGACGGTCTCGGCGAACTCTGGTGGAACGACCTCGACGACTATCGCGCCGTCCGTTCGACGCCGGAGGGACTGGCAGCGGTGGCCGAGATCGCCGACGATGAGCGTCGCTTTGTCGATCTCACGCGCTCCTGCCTGTGGTTCGGCATCGAACGACCGATGGTCGGATGACACCTCCGCCTCGCGCTACGCGGCGGAACGTCAGGTCGCGTAGCCCACCGGCAGCGGCGCGCCATCCTTCAGCGTCTCCATCGAGATGGCCGCGCTGACGTCGAACAGTTCCACCTTGCGGACGATCTTTTTGTAGATGACGTCGTAATGCTCGACGCGCGGCAGAGCCAATTTCAGGATGTAGTCGACGTTGCCGGTGAGCCGGTGCGCCTCCACCACCTCGGGAATATCGGCGATGACGGCAGCGAAGCGCTCCATCCACTCGGCCGAGTGGTGGGCGGTGCGGATCAGCGCATAGACGGTGGTCGGCACGCCGAGCCTGATACGGTCGAGCACCACCGTTCGGCGGGCGATGTAGCCCTCGGCCTCCAGCCGTTGGATGCGCCGCGAGCAGGCCGACACCGACAGCGCCACCCGATCGGCGAGATCGGTCCCCGAAAGGCCGGCATCACGTTGCAACAGGTCCAGGAGCTTGCGGTCGCGGTCGTCGAGCATGCGCCTTCGATTCCTTCCGGGCGTGTAGATGACGCGCTCATTTTGCACGATTGAGGCCAGTAGCGCCAGTTCATTGCGCCAAGACCCCTATCAGCGCCGATCCTTGCAAACGACAAGCGGATGGCCGAGGCTATGATCGGGCCATCACGACAAGGGGACATGTCATGCGCACCATCGGCCTCATCGGCGGCATGAGCTTTGAGAGCACCACCGTCTACTACCAGGCGATCAACGAGGCGGTGCGAACGCGCCTCGGCGGCCTGCATTCGGCCGAGATCGTCCTGCACTCGGTTGACTTCCAGTCGATCGTCGACCTGCAGAAGGCCGGCCGCTGGGACGCCGCCGCCGCCTGCCTCGGCAAGGCCGCAGAGGGACTGGAACGGGCCGGCGCCGACTGCCTGCTGATCTGCACCAACACCATGCACCTCGTCGCCGACGAAGTGGCGGCCACCGTCCGCATCCCGCTCCTCAACATCATCGACGAGACGGCGAAGGCGCTGTCCGCCGCCGGCGCCCGCCGGCCGCTGTTGCTCGCCACCCGCTACACCATGGAACACGGCTTCTACGCCCGCCGCATGGCCGCCCATGGCCTGGCGATGACCACGCCGGGCGAAGCCGGCCGCACCGTCATCCACAACGTCATCTTCGACGAGCTGTGCGCCGGCATCGTCCGCGACGAGTCGCGAGCCGCCGTCCTGAACCTGATCGACAAGGCGAAAGACGAGGGCTGCGACGCCGTCATCCTCGGCTGCACGGAGATCTGCCTGCTGCTCGACCCGGACACCCTGCCGCTGCCGGGCTTTGACAGCACGGCGATCCACGCCGCCGCCGCGGTGGATTTTGCTTTGGCTGGCGGAATGAAAGCGGCCGCGGAGTAACAGTGGCTTCGCAGGTGGCGACCTATACGAACCGCTTGCCCCTTCCTGCCTGAGGTCCTGCGCCTTCGCGCAGGATGACAAAATTATATATACAAAACATATATATAGAT
>Ga0316613_10002596_pt1 | contig 11600 bp, 10 predicted proteins | sample OWC_soil_day10_C_2_FD_207647 | JGI IMG/M metagenome (GOLD analysis project Ga0316613, IMG submission 207647) | Wetland soil microbial communities from Old Woman Creek delta, Ohio, United States - OWC_soil_day10_CT_b | ecosystem: Environmental > Terrestrial > Soil > Wetlands | place: USA: Ohio... | reverse complement strand
CGGTCATTCGACTCGCGGCATGCCGCCGGGTTCAGCAGCGCCTGCCATCGTCCCCGCGAATGCACGCAGGCCGGGTAGGCCCACTGCCCCGCGCAGGCCTCGGCGTCGCCGCGCAGGAAGGCCGCGAAGTTCTCGCGGACCCGATCGAGGGCAGGCTCGAGGTCGGCGGCCGTCATCGGTTCCGCAGCCTCGCCAGCTGTCGGTCATGGGCCGATGACAGGCTGACGAGCGCCGCGATCGCGCCGCAGGTCGCGAGGAACATGTCCCACTGCGTGTCCCACACGTCGCCCTGCGTGCCCAGGAAATCCTGCGCCGCGCCGCCGCCGAGCAGGGCGGTCCACCACTCCACGAACTCATAGGTCGCGCTGATCGCCAGGCAGACGCAGACCACCAGGAATGGCAGCCAGCCGCGCGGGCCCAGCGGCGACCGGCGCAGCAGGATCTCGCGCGCCGCAATGGCCGGCACGAAGCCCTGCGCGAGGTGCCCGAGGCGGTCGTAGTGGTTGCGCGACAGGTCGAACAGGTCCTGCATCCAGAGACCGAGCGGCGTGCGCGCGTAGGTGTAGTGGCCGCCGTACATGAGGATCAGCGCGTGCACGGCGATCAGGCCGTAGAGCAGGGGCGTCAGCGGGAAGCGCCGGAACGTGGCCAGCAGGACCGGCACCGCGATCAGCACCGGCGCGACCTCGAGCCACCACGTCAGGCGGTCGTACGGGCCGATGCCGGACAGCACCAGCGCCGGCGCCACGACGACCAGCAGCCCCAGCAGCCCCTGTCCCGACGGCGTCAACTTCTTCCCTGCTCTTGCACCGTCGCAAGTGTGGTCCCGGGGCGCCGGCGGGCGCAAGTCGGGGTCAGTCCCCGAGCAGGAAGTCGTCCAGCAGCCGCGCGACCGCCTCCGGCCGCTCGTGGTGCATCATGTGGCCGGCGTCGGCCAGCATCTCCACGCAGATCGCAGGGAAGGCCCGGCGCAACCGCTCCGGCTCGCCGTCCTCGCCGAGCCTCGCGCGGTAGTCCGAGTCCGTGGCGAGCACCAGCAGCGCCGGTGCGACCACCTGCCGCCAGCAGGCCTCCGCGTCTTCGCGCAGGTAGCGGTAGGGATTGACCCGCTTGTGCGCCGGGTCCGCCTGCACGCGCACCGCTCCGGTCCCGGTCGCGCCCGCCCAGCTGCGGGCAATGAACGCGGCGCGCTCGGCGGTGAGGCGCGGATTGCGGCGCAGCAGGTAATGGGCGAACTCGTCGTGGCTGCGGAACTCACCGAAGGACTGCGGCTCGCGCAGCTGGTGCAGCCACTCGCGGAAACGGCCGGGCGCGGCCTCCACGCCGGTCCGCGGCAGCCCGAAGCCTTCCAGGCTGGCGACCCGCCGCACGCGCTCCGGGCGGATGCCCGCGTACAGCATGGCGATGTTGCCGCCCATGCTGTGGCCGACCAGCCGCGCCGGGCCGTGCGGACACAGCAGGTCGAGCATCTGGTCGAGGTCGGCGAAGTAGTCGGGAAACCAGTAGCCGTCGGGCTGCCAGCCGCTGCGCCCGAACCCGCGCCAGTCGAAGGCCGCGAGCGGCCAGTCGCGCTCGAACGCGTCCACCAGGAACTGGAACGTGTCCGCGGTATCCACCCAGCCGTGCAGCAGCACCACCGGGTCGTCGCTGTCCGGTCCCCAGCGCGTCAGGTGGTGCTCGATGCCACGGACGGTGACGGACTCGTGGCGGGGCGGGCGGCGCGGGGCGTACGGCTCTGTCATGGAGCGCGAGTATAGGGCCGGCACGGGCGACCGATGGCCGCGCGGAATGGTGGCTGCGAGCGCAGCGGGAAGCCGCCCGACGAGCGCCCGCGCCTGGGCTGCCGGACCTCAGCAGGAGGTGCCGGGCGCCGGGCGGAACACCCGCTCGTGCTCGAGGAAGGCGTACCGGTCGGTCATGCCGGCGACGTAGTCGGCGACTGCGCGGGCGCGCCCTGCGGCGCCCAGCTCGGCCTCGAGCCTGAGCGCGTTGTCGCGGTGCTCGGCCGGCATCAGGGCCAGGTCGGCGAGGAACGCGTGGAACAGCTCCCGGAGCGTGCGCACGGCGCCCTCGCGCATCCCGGTCACCCGCTCGTGCTCGTACACCCGGCGCCGCAGGAAGCGCTTCAGTTCGTAGTGTTCTTCCGCGCTCGTGGCGGAGAACGCGACCAGCGGGCCGTCCTGGGCGCGGACCTCGTCGATGCTGGCCGGCATGGCGGCCTCGAGCCGCCGCCGCGTCTCCTCGATCAGGTCGGTGACGACGTCGTTGATCATGCGACGAATGGTCTCGTGCACGAGCCGGCGGGGCCCGATGGACGGAAACAGCGCCCGGACCGCGTCGTGGTGACGGCGGAAGATCGTCACCTCGTTGAGCTCCTCGACGCTGATCAGCCCCGCCCGCAGGCCGTCGTCCACGTCGTGGTTGTTGTAGGCGATTGCGTCCGCGAGGTTGGCGAGCTGGGCCTCGAGCCCCGGCTGGTGCCGCTCGATGAAGCGCCGGCCCACGTCGCCGAGCCGGCGCGCATTGGCCAGGGAGCAGTGCTTGAGGATGCCCTCGCGCGTCTCGAAGGTCAGGTTGAGTCCCTGGAACGCGGCGTACCGTTCCTCGAGCTCGTCGACCACGCGCAGCGACTGCAGGTTGTGCTCGAAGCCGCCGTAGTCGCGCATGCACTCGTTCAGCGCGTCCTGGCCCGCGTGTCCGAAGGGCGTGTGGCCCAGGTCGTGGGCGAGGCATATGGCCTCCGTCAGCGGCTCGGACAGGGCCAGCGTGCGCGCAACCGTGCGCGCGATCTGTGCCACCTCGAGGGAATGTGTCAGCCGGGTCCGGAACAGGTCGCCCTCGTGATTGACGAAGACCTGGGTCTTGTAGACCAGCCGCCGGAACGCATTGCAGTGGACGATGCGGTCGCGGTCGCGCTGGAACTCGCCCCGATAGCCCGCCGGCGCCTCCGGATGGCGCCGGCCCCGCGACGTCGCCTCGAGCGCGGCGCAGGGCGCCAGGTGCGCATCATGCGCCAGTGCCCCGGTCATGCGTCCGCTCCGCCGACCAGGTCATCGAGCATCTGCTCGAGCGCCTCGTCGGGGTAGTCCGCGGTGCAGATCGCGCGGCCCAGGCGCTCGAGCAGCACGAGGCGGATCCGTCCGGCCTTCACCTTCTTGTCCATGCGCATGAGCCCTAGCATGCGCTCGCGACCGAACCGCGGCGGGTCCACCGGCAGCCCGGCCCGGCCGAGCAGTTCCCGCACGCGCGCCACGTCGGCGGCGCCGAGCCAGCCGAGGCGCCGCGACATCTCCGCGGCCATGGCCATGCCCGCGGCGACCGCCTCGCCGTGCAGCCAGTGACCGTAGCCTGCGCCGGTCTCGATTGCGTGACCGAAGGTGTGGCCGAGGTTCAGCAGCGCCCGCTCGCCCTGCTCGAGCTCGTCGCGTGAGACGATGGCCGCCTTGCACTCGCAGGAACGGCGGATGGCGTGGACGAGCGCGCCCGGATCGCGCGCGAGCAGCCGGTCAAGGTTCGACTCGATCCACGACAGGAAATCCCCGTCGCCGACCAGGCCGTACTTGATCACCTCGGCGATCCCCGCGGCCAGCTCACGGTCGGGAAGCGTCCCCAGCGTATCCGTGTCGGCGATCACCGCGACCGGCTGGTGGAACGCGCCGATCAGGTTCTTGCCGCCCGGGTGGTCCACACCGGTCTTGCCGCCGACCGACGAATCCACCTGCGCGAGCAGCGTCGTCGGCAGCTGCACGAAGTCGACGCCGCGCTGGTAGCAGGCTGCCGCGAAACCGGCGATGTCGCCCACCACGCCGCCGCCCAGCGCGAGCACGGCGCAGTCGCGGTTCAGGCGCGCCTCGACCAGCGCGTCGAGTACGCGGGACGCGGTCGCCAGGGTCTTGTGTGCCTCGCCGTCCGGCAGGATGCACTCGGCGAGCCGCAACCCGGCGAGGCCGGCGCGCAGGCGCGGGCCCCACAGCGGCGCGACCGTGACGTTGCTCACCAGCATCAGGTCACGGGCGCGGATGCTCTGCGACAGCAGCGCGGCATCGCCGAGCAGACCCGGGCCGATGAGGATCGGGTAACTGCGGGCGCCGAGGTCGATGTCCAGACGTTCCACTGCGCCTCCCTCACTCCTGGTGAGCGAATCCCTGCCGCGCGAGCGCGTCCGCGATCTCGTCCACGACCGAGCCCACCTTGCGGCCGTCGGTGCGCACGGTGATCGCGGCGATCGACCTGTACAGCGGCTCGCGCACCGCCATCAGCGACGCCAGCCGGACGCGCGGATCGTCGGTGAACAGCAGCGGACGGTTGCGGCTCTTGTGCGTCCGGACCAGCTGCTGGTCCACCGAGGTCTCGAGATAGACGACGACGCCCCGCCCGGCGAGGCGCTCGCGGGTCTCCTCGGCCAGGACCGCCCCGCCACCGGTGCCGAGGACTACCCCTTCGCGACCGGACAGCTCGTCGATCACCTCCCGCTCGCGGACCCGGAAGCCGGCCTCGCCCTCCTTCTCGAAGATGAAGGGAATGTCCACGCCGGTCCGCCGCTCGATCTCCGCATCGCTGTCCACGAAGCGGTAGCCGAGCCGCGCGGCGAGCTGGCGGCCGACGGCGGTCTTGCCGGAGCCCATCGGGCCGACGAGGAACACGCTCTTTCCCGCCACCTGCGGCATCGCTGCACCCTGAAACGCGAACGGCCGCCCACTGGCGGCCGTCCGACTTTGCCGAGGACCGGTCCGGCGTGCAAGCCGGACGTCCTGGTCACTCCTCGATGTTCGAACCCTCGCGCAGGATCTTCGGCGTGACGAAGATCAGCAGCTCGTCGCGGTTGTTGATCTTGCTCTTGGTCTTGAAGAACACGCCGAGGCCCGGGATGTCGCCGAGGAACGGGACCTTCCGCTCCGCGTCGCGCTCATCCGTCTCCATGATGCCGCCGAGGACCACGGTCTGGCCGTCGTTGACCAGCACCTGGGTCGTGATCGAGCGGGTGTCGATCGAGGGCACGAAGCCGCCGGTCGCGCTGGGCACCAGCTGGCCGACGCTGTCCTTGTTGACCTCGAGATCGAGGATGATGCGGTCGTCCGGCGTGATCTGCGGCGTCACCTTGAGGGACAGCACCGCCTTCTTGAACTGGGTCGTCGTGGCGCCGCTCGACGCCGACTCCTGGTACGGCACCTCGACGCCCTGCTCGATCACGGCCTCGCGCTGGTTGGCCGTGATGATGCGCGGCGACGAGACGATCTTGCCCTTGCCCTCGGCCTGCGCGGCCGACAGCTCGAGGTCGATCAGGAAGTCGTCGAAGTCCAGGATCGCCAGGGCGATGCGGCCGGCCGGGTTGCTGACCGGCATGTTGACGTTGTAGCGGTCGAAGTTGCCGAACGGCACCTGCACCGGGTACGGGTTGCCGGTGTTCGCCAGGTTGTCGAGCGCCGAGCTGACGATCGAGTCCGTCGACTGCGCGCTGCCGCTGATCGCGAACAGGTCGCCGACGTCGTCGGACACGCGGGTGAAGCCCGCGCGCACGCCGAGCTCGCGCGTGAAGTCGTCGCTGACGATCACGATGCGCGACTCGATCAGCACCTGCCGGACCGGGATGTCGAGCGTCGCCACCAGCGCGCGGATCCCGTCCAGCTGCTCGGCGGTGTCCTGCACCAGCAGCGTGTTGGTACGCTCGTCGATGCTGACGTTGCCGCGGGACGACAGCAGCGAGCCCTCGCCGCCCGACTTGAGCAGCTTGGCGATGTCGGAAGCCTTGGCGTAATTGATCTGCAGGAACTCGGTGCGCAGCGGTGCCAGCTCCTGGATGTCCTTCTGCGCGGCCAGCTCTGCCTTCTCGCGGGCAGCGATCTCGGCCTGCGGCGCGACCAGGATGACGTTGTCCTTGCGGCGCATGTCGAGGCCCTTGGTGCGCAGGACGATGTCGAGCGCCTGGTCCCAGGGCACGTTCTGCAGGCGCAGCGTCACGCGGCCCTTGACCGTGTCGCTGACCACGATGTTCTGGCCGCTGGTGTCGGCGAGCAGCTGCAGCACCGCCCGCACGTCGATATCCTGGAAGTTGAGCGTCAGCCGCTCGCCCGTGTAGACCTTCTCGGCCTCCGTCACGATGGCCTTCTTCGGCCGCTGCTTGACCTCGACCACGTAGGTGTCGTCGGTCTGGTAGGCCAGCTGCTCGAAGTCGCCGCTGGCCGTCACGACGATGCGCGCGCTGTCGCCGAGGCGGGTGGCGTCCACGGTGGACACCGGCGTCGCGAAGTCGAGCACGTCGTAGCGCTTCATCAGCTCCTCGGGCAGCCGCGCGCCGGTGAAGTCGACGATGACGCGGTTGCCTTCCTGCTTGAGGCTCGCCGGCGTGTGCGGGTCGGAGAGCTTGACCACCACGCGTCCCGCACCCTCGGCGGAGCGGCGGAAGTCGATCCCGGCGATGCTGCGCGGGCCGGCCGCGGCGGCGGCGGAGTATTCCGCGACGGCCGCCTGGGCGCCGGCCTGCGCGCCGAGCGTGACGATCACCGCGTTGCCCTCGGCCCGCGCCGCATAAGGCACCAGCGAATCGAGATTGAACACCACCCGCGTGCGGCCACCGGCCTCGGCGGCGACGATCGAGTCCACGCCGCCGGCGTTGACGTCGATGCGGCGCTGCTCGAGCGCGAGCCCGACGTCCGGCAGGTCCACCGACAGTCGCGCCGGCTGGTCGATGGTGAAGGTCAGCGGCTCAGGCGCCGGCCCGCTGGTCCGCAGCCGGACCTCGAGGGCGTTGCCCGCCATCGTCTTCACCTCGACGGCGGTGAGCGTCGTCGCGGAAGCCTGCGCCTGCGCGAAGCTTGCCCACGCGACCGCCAGCGTGGCCAGCAGGCCGCTCAGCGCGCGTAGGGTGGGGCGTCCGCCCTTGTTGGAAACCGTTGCCCGGTCGTTGCAAGCCATCAGAGGTTCTCCCACGAATCAATCGCTCAGTGCGAGGGCTGCCTGCCGCTCGATGTAGCCGCCCAGTCCGTCAGGGACGATCTCGATCACGGCGATGCGTGCGTCGTTGACCGAGGTGATGCGACCGTCGTTCTGTCCAAGGTGGTTGCCCGGGACTACGCGATGAATGAGCCCGTCCTTGGTCTGCACGAGGCCATAGTTCGAGCCGCCGAGCTTCAGGGTCCCCACCATCTTCAGCGTGTCGAGCGGGAACTGCTCGAGGTACTCGCGCGGGCGCTGGACGTCGGGCCTCGGCCCGCCCGCCGCCTCGCCCGCCCTGCTCTGCACGAACGGCGAGCGTTCGCCGGCCATCGAGTAGGCGTAGGACTCGTAGGGGACGACTTCCGGCAGCGGCTCGATGCGCCCGCCGGGCCGCGCCTTGGCCTTCTCGATCTCCCCGCGGAGCTCGTCGAGGCCGCCGCCGCAGCCCGCCAGGGACAGCGCCATCACGACGCAGCCGGCGACCAGTGTCTTGCTGTTGCTTGCGTGGCTCATATCTACTTCTTCTTCTGACGGGCCGCCTTCGCCTGCGCTTCCTGCTCGGCGAGCTCGGACTCTTCGAGGTAGCGGTAGGTCTTGGCGGTCAGGTCGAGCGTCAGGGCATCGGTCGGCGCAGCCGTGCCGCGCGTGCTCCCGCGTCCCGTGGCCTGGCTGATCTGGATGTCGTGCAGCGTGACGATGCGCGGCAGCGCCGCCACGCCGCTGACGAACTCGCCGAACTCGTGGTAGCCGCCCGTCAGCCGGATCTTGATCGGCAGCTCGGCGTAGAAGTCGCGCCGCGTCTCCTGGCCCGGCTGGAAGAGCTTCTCCTGCAGGCCAGCCGCGAGGCCGCTCTGCGAGATGTCCACCAGCAGGCTCGGCACCTCGGTCCTGCCCGGCAGCTGCCGGAGCATCGCGCCGAAGCTGCGCTCGATCTCGTCCAGCTGCTGGCGATAGGCCTCGAGGTTGGCGGCCTTGCGCTGCTTCTGGTCGAAGGTGGCCCACAGCGAACGCTGCTCGGCCTCCGCCGCGCGCAGGTCCGGGACGTTGCCGCGGTACACGAACTGCCAGACCAGCAGGCCGGTCACGATGACGAAGACCAGCGCTACTGCCAGCGCCCGGAACAGGAACGGCCAGCGGCCGACGTCGCGGGCGTCGAGGTTGCGCAGCTGCTCGAAGAAGTGCTTCAGGGCGTTCATCGGGCGGCCTCCTTCACCCGCTTCTTGTCGGCGGGTGAGGCCTCCGGCTCCGCCGACGGGCTCTTCAGCTGCGCGAACAGCGTGAACTTCGAGCCCGCTCCCGGGGCGCTCGTCTCGATGACCTTGAGGTCGGGCTTGGCGAGCACTTCCGAGGCGTCGATGTTGCGCATGAAGGCGGATACGCGCGTGCTCGACTGGGCCACGCCGTTGAACTCCAGCCGCCGGTCGCTCTGCTTGACGCCGGTGAGGTACACGCCCTCGGGCAGCGTCTGGACCATGTCGTCGAACAGCTTGACGACCTCGGGCCGGCTCCTCTGCAGCTTCTCGATGACCTGCATGCGGGCCACCATCCGCGCCTTCTGCTCCTCGAGCGCGATGATCTCCTCGATCTGCTTGTCGAGCAACGCGATCTCGGACTTGAGCAGCTCGTTCTTCGCCTGCTGGGCGTCGATCATGGTGCTGACCGTGAAGTGGGCGCCGAGCGCGATCAGCACGGCGAGGCCGGCGGCGGCGCCGAGACCGATCAGGAATTCTTTCTGGCGGCGCTTGCGAAGCTCTGCCCGCCAGGGGAGCAGGTTAATACTTGGCATCGTCGTCGAAGCTCCGCAGTGCCAGCCCGCAGGCAGTGAGTAGCGCCGTGGCGTCCCGCGTCACGCCGAGCGCCTTGGCCTTGGATGATATGCGCATCTGCCCCAGCGGGTCGCCCCGCTCGGCCGGGATGCCGACCCGGCTGGCGATCACGTCCGCGACCCCGGGGATGTTGGCGCAGCCGCCGCAGACCAGGATCTGTTCCGGCTGCGCGCGCCCGCTGCCGGAGGCGAGGTAGAACTGCAGCGAGCGGCTCACCTGCTGCGTCATGTCGTCGATGAAGGGATCCAGCACCTCGGGCTGGTAGTTGGACGGCAGGCCGCCCTCCTTCTTGGCGCGCCCGGCCTCCTCCATGGAGAGGCCGTAGGTGCGCATGATCTCCTCCGTCAGTTGCTGCCCGCCGAACGCGAAGTCGCGCGTATAGACGACGTGCAGGTCGCGCAGCACGCTGAAGGTGGTGGTGCTGGCGCCGAAGTCGATCACCGCGATGGTGCGGTCGATGCCGCCGTCGGGCATCTGGTGGGTCATGAGCCGGCAGGCGTTCTCGAGCGCGAAAGCCTCGACGTCCACCAGCTTGGGAACCAGGCCCGCGGCCGCCACCGCGGCGACGCGCTGCTCCACGTTGTCGGTGCGGGTCGCGACCAGCAGGACGTCCACCATCTCGGGATCCTTGTCCGAGGGCCCGAGCACCTGGAAGTCGTAGCTGACTTCCTCCATCGGGAAGGGGATGTACTGGTCGGCCTGCATCTCGACCTGCTGCTCGAGCTCGGCCTCCGAGAGGGAGCGCGGCATCGGGATCGCCTTGGTGATCGCGGCATCGCCGCTGATCGCCACCGCGCACTCGCGGGTGCGGACGCCGGAGCGCTTGATCGCGCGCCGGATGGCCTCGCCGACCGAGTTGGCGTCGACGATGGCCTTTTCGTTGACGGCATTGTGGGGCGTCGGCTCCGCGGCATAGGACTCGACCCGGTACTGGCCGCCCGATTCCGACAACTCGATCAGCTTGATCGACGAGGTCGTGATGTCGAGTCCCAGTAGCGGTCGATGCCCAGCGCGCAGCGAAAACTGAGGCAGCTTCAGCACAAATGTTTCCTTTTCAGGTCAAGCGCTTGCGTCGCCTAGTGCCACGCTCAATCAACTTTGCCGCTGAACTATATAGCAAGCAAGTGTTAAATTGAACGTGACCCTGATCGCAATTTCGTCGGCGTCGCGAGGCTCAATCCCCTCCCTGCTCCTGCCAGGACGTGGTCGCGGGCCCGGGGCCCCTCGTCAAATTGTCGGCCGGAGCGGCTCCGTCTTGAGCCCGTTCCGGCGACACGTGGCGGGGATGCTGCACTGATGCGGCCGCGGGCTCCGTGCACGGCGTCACGAACCTGACAGGTCGCGCACGACCCTCAACGAACGCACCCTTAGGCATAATCGCGCTTCCCCCCCAGCCAAACGGCGGCCCGATCGCGGTGAAGAAACCTACCTGGCGACTCCTGCTGGCCGGCGCCACCGCGTGCGTCGTGCTGGCCGCGCTCGTCGGGTTCGCCTTCCTGGCGACCTACTATTACCTGAAGCCGACGTTGCCGGATGTCGCGACGATCCGCCAGCTGAAGCTGCAGGTGCCGCTGCGCGTCTACAGCCGTGATGGGCTGCTGATCGGGCAGATCGGCGAGCAGCGGCGGCTGCCCGTGGCCTACGCCGACGTCCCCCGGCCCGTGATCCAGGCTTTCCTGGCGGCGGAGGACGACCGCTTCTTCCAGCACCCGGGCATCGACTGGCAGGGGATGGCGCGCGCGCTGCTGGTCGCCGCGGGCCTGCCGGGGCCGCGCCAGGGCGGCAGCACGCTCACGCAGCAGCTGGTGCGCACCACGCTGATCGAGAACGAGCGGACGATGCGGCGCAAGCTGCGCGAGATCTTCCTGTCCATCACGCTCGAGAACGAGCTGACCAAGGAGGAGATCCTCGAGCTGTACCTCAACACGGTCTTTCTCGGGCAGCGCGCCTACGGCGTCGCGGCGGCGGCGGAGACCTACTTCGGCAAGCCGCTCGCGGACGTCTCGGTGGCCGAGGCGGCCGTGCTCGCCGGGATCCCCCAGGCGCCATCGCGGTACAACCCGGTCGCGAGCCGGGAGCAGGCCGAAAGGCGCCGCGCCTACGTGCTGAGGCGCATGCTCGAGCTCGACTACATCGACGCGGAACAGCACGCCGCGGCGCTGGCCGAGCCCGTCTCCGGCGAGCTGCATGGCCCGCGCGTCGAGGTGGAGGCCCCCTATGTCGCCGAGCTTGCGCGCCAGGCGCTGTTCGACCGGTTGGGCGCCAGGATCTACACGGATGGCATCCGCGTGTTCACGACGGTCGACAGCCGCCTGCAGCGCGCGGCCGACATCGCGCTGCGCAGCGCGGTGATCGAGTACGACCGCCGGCATGGGTACCGCGGCCCGGCAGCCAGGGTCGAGCTGCCCCCGGTCGAGGATGCGGAGGTGGTGGAGGCGGCGCTCGCTCCCCACCCGGCGGTGGGCGTGCTGCTGCCGGCGCTCGTACTGGCCGTGGACGGCGAGCAGGCGCGGGTCGCGACGCGGGGGCGCGGCGAGTTCACGCTGCCGTTCGACGGCATGCGCTGGGCCCGGCCGCCGCAGGCGAACCAGGGCGTCGGCCCGCCGCCGAAGCGGCCGGCCGACGTGGTGGCGCGCGGCGACGTCGTCTACGTCCTGCCGAAGGGCGATGGCACGGCCTTCCTGGCCCAGGTGCCCGATGCGCAGGGCGCGCTGGTCTCGCTCGACCCGCGGGACGGGGCGATCACCGCCCTGTCGGGCGGCTTCGACTTCTACGCCTCGAAGTTCAACCGGGTCACGCAGGCCCGGCGGCAGCCCGGCTCGGGCTTCAAGCCATTCATCT
>Ga0316613_10002594_pt1 | contig 11604 bp, 14 predicted proteins | sample OWC_soil_day10_C_2_FD_207647 | JGI IMG/M metagenome (GOLD analysis project Ga0316613, IMG submission 207647) | Wetland soil microbial communities from Old Woman Creek delta, Ohio, United States - OWC_soil_day10_CT_b | ecosystem: Environmental > Terrestrial > Soil > Wetlands | place: USA: Ohio... | reverse complement strand
ATTAACTGCTCCTCACGGAATAGAAGATGTTATAAATTTGGTTTTAAGACCAACACCCTACTTTGAAGAAAACAACGATAGGGCAATAATTTATGAAGAACGTATAGCAAAAAAACAGTGGAAAAAGTTATGGAACAAGTTAAAGGTTGTACATATTCAGCATAATGACTAGCGTGTTCATGGCCAACAAGAGCTTGGGCAGCTTGAGCTAATTTTCAGCTGAGACATTGGTTTCACTTGCCCTTCCAGCTGCTCCATTTCGTTAAACTTATTAACATAGGCAGCTGTGAATAGGACACCTTTTTCGCCGGTTAGCTTGTTGGCTACTAACTCACAGCCTTTTTTGGTTAGAAGATAACAAGGCCGCTCTTGTTTTTGCTTATCCATATAAACACTTTCAATAAAGAATTCACCCGCCTTCAAAATTGAATCCGGGCCATTTAACACTTCAATATAACCCCTAATATCTCTCATTAAATTTGAATGCTCTTTAGTTACCATTTCAGCAACCTGTCTACTATCAACCAGTAACCTACCATCTTGATAAATAATTGTTAACTCGTTCATACTTCCCTCTTATTTGCAACAATCGCCATAAACCACAACTGAAGAAAACAGCAAGAAAGCTGTATGAATTTTTAGGGCTGAACCCTGCTGCTTATGCGCGATGGGCCAAGATGAATATTGTTGAGAATCGGTTTGCCGAAGAAAATAGAGATTGGTTTTCGATCAACATGAATGTTGATCGAAACAAATATAACCCTAAACCCACTCAAGACTATTATCTTACGGCCAGCTTTGCGAAAAAGCTCTGTATGACTTCTAACAGTCCTCGAGGAGAACAAGCCCGCGACTACTTTATAAAAGTAGAGAACGCTCTCCGCGATGTAGCATTGAAACAACAATCCAAACCAGTGCCAACCTTAAATAAAATAAAAAAATTTTAGAAAAAATGTAACATTTTTGCCGTTTTCTTATTCTTATATATGAAGGGGTAAATCGATAGGCCAATGAAAGTTAATGGTCTTCTCTTCATGGCCGGATAGTCCAACAACAAAACGAGCGACTAGGAAGCCGTATAAGACAATGAAATATTACTAGTAGATATCTTTGCTAAGAAATAATTAAAACACGTTACGCGGCGAATATGGGGCTTATACTGCAATCGATTGGGAAAAGGTATTGGGCAAGCGCTCTTTGTAAGTCCATACTATATATTTCCAAATGTTAACAGGTAAATGTAGGGAATTAGGTTGCTGTAAACGGTTTGATGCTATGTGTTATGTAATAATTATTATTAATAAAATAAGTTTAGCTGGTTTCATAAATGTATATGAAATTATGAAGGAATAACGAGAAACGTCGTTAGAATATAAATTCTATTACTGTTTTTGAGGTAATTCAAGCAAATTAACTTGAATATGACGTTATTTATTGACGAATATCAAATGTTTGCTTATTATTACTATGTAAGGTATGGATAAATTATAAAAGATTATCAGAAGACCGCAGATTGCGGCCTTTTCTTTTAAGCATTAATGGGGTGCGCTATATGATGTTACTTTATCATTTTACTTCACTTGAAAATCTTGAAAAAATATGGAATATTGGATGTATTCTTCCTCAAAGCATATATGAAGGAAAGAATCTTTTATGGTTAACTAAGATCGATAAAAAGCATCAGCAGTATTGGGCTAATGGAACCAATAAAACTGAGGTTAGAATTATGCTGTATTTAATGGATTTTGCCAAATTTAAATTTCCCGAAGCTATTGCACTACGGCATGATATGTTTAAGCTTGGGGCTGATAATTGGTATTTTGCTTATGGACAAAAATATATGGATGCATGTGTAAAAATTGATATTTATAATAATAATTTACGTCGATACGTTAACAACTGGAAATCAAAGTCAATAAATATTAAAAAAATTTTGCGGTAGTTTACCATAATTAGGGCGAATTTGAAAATTTCCTTATCCTTATATATGGAAAGGTTTTTAAACGGCAAATAGACATGTCCTCAGAAAAAGGACAACTAAAAATATTTTTAAGAAAATACAAGGTAGTTTACAATAATCATGGTAAAAACACATTTTCTGTGATTCTTATATATGAAGGATATTTTAAACAGCAAATAGACAGATGTCCTCGTATAGAAGATGATAAAAATATTTTCGAAAAAATATGACCTAGTTTACAATAACAGTGGTATAAATGAAATTTTCGTGATCCTTATATATGAAGGGGTAATTTACCGTTTCTGCAAATTCGCAGGGACGGTATTTTTTATTTGCTACCAACGTCAAAATTTTTACCAAGAAAGGAGGATCAACATGTTATCAAATCTTAAGCGGTTACGCCTGGAACGTGGCTTAAAGCAGCAAACAGTAGCCAAGGCAATAGAAGTATCGTCTGGCTTTTTATGTGGGCTAGAAAACGGCTCAAGGGTTATGCCGGAAAGGGTCAGGGAAAAGCTTGCCGAGTATTACGGCGTTGCAGTCAAGGAACTAATGTAAGGGCTAAATCCGATTGATACCACTGGGGTAATATTGCAGAATCCAAAAGGCTTTTCCTTAGATTGCGGCGGGGTCTTTAGTTTCTGGCACTCTGCCTGTAAATTTGGCTTATATCAATAATCAGAAAGAAGGTGAATCATATTGAATGAATCGTGAAGAACTATTAAAAAAAGATAAAGAACTATTAGCGGACACAATATTATCAATGTATGACGCTAAACTAGAAATAGATCGCCGCCAGGAATTACGTAGAGAAATTGCAAAATCAGAAGGCGAGAAGAAAGAGCACCGAAAGAAGTCGGCCTATTTTACGATGATGGAAATTGATGCAATCAGAGAGTTGCAGCTAACAGATGCAGAAAAATATTTATTGATACTATTAACGCCGCGAATGGGCAAGGAAGGCTTTGTACTTGGTTCTAAAAAGGAGGCTTTAAATCAAGTGGATATATTAAAATTAACGGGCTGGAAGTCGGCGCGATACTTCCGAAAAATCTTAAAGTGCTTGGTGAATAAAGGCCTTTTGTCAGAGAGAATTAGCGGGAGGAATACAAATTACAAGCTGATGCCGCAATATTTTAGAAAAGGGAAACGTACTAATAAGACAAGTTTTATCAAGCTAATAAATGAACCATTGAAAGCCTTGGCGATATCTGTAGACGCTGGGGCTTTATTATTTACCGCTGCTTTATGGCTGGAGTACCGGACTGGTTTTATAGTGGTTGATAATCAGCGGATCGGGCAAAGTGGTCTTATGAACCTGATCGGCTGGAAACGTAAGGACAAAATCAATAAGGTCATTACAGAACTGACAAGCAAAAATGTTATGGTGAAGGTCAAAGTAGGTCGGCAATATCAGTATCAGATAAGTGCTGAATACTGCATGAATGGGTAAATAGGTAACGCTGAGAGCCGCAGTAGGGTACACTGAGAGCCGGTATTAAAAACCTTGTAAACCGCGCCGCTATTGGGCTTGGGACACTTTTAGCCTGAATTTTTATCTTATCTTAACTAGTACAAAACTACAATATTACAGATAAGGTTCATGTTTGTTGTAAGCTGATGGGACTAATCGCGCTACGCTTGATAGGGCCTAAGATGCTGGATTAATAACGGCCCGTTTGAGTGTTTTAATTATTGTTTGTAGATAGCTTAATCGATATATGCATAATGTTGTAGGCGTGAGAGTAAGAAACATATGGATAAAAAGAATAACGCGCTAGCGTGTTCCGCGACAGCGGAACCAGAACAAAGCATTAACAGAGTTCCTAACATATGCATAAAAATAATATCTGAAACCAAGTCCTGCGACTAATAGGGACCGCTAAAAATACTATTGGATATTGCCGATTAAGATCGGCACAGAAACAAATATTACAAAGCAGACCAGCTATGGGCTGGTTATTTTTATTTAAAGGAGACGTGATAATATGAATCAATTACAAATTTTTAACAATAGTGAGTTTGGACAAGTAAGGACAGTAGAAATCGAGGGTAAGCCGTATGTTGTCGCTAGAGATATTGCCTTAGTTTTGGAATATGCAAACCCAAACGATGCAATTATAAGACATTGTAAAGGGGTCGTGAAGTTCGATACCCTTACTAATGGTGGTAGACAAATTGTAAACGTGATCCCCGAAGGGGACATATACCGACTGATTATTAAAGCTGCTGACCAAAGCGTAAACCCTGCGATTAAGTCAAAAGCAGAAGGGTTTGAGCGTTGGTTATTCGATGAAGTATTACCAGAGATACGCAAAACAGGCCAGTATGGAAACGCCGCCTATTCCTTACCCGTGACTTATTCTGATGCACTCCGGAAACTTGCCGCTAAGGTAGAAGAAACTGAGCAATTACAACAGAAAGTGGCTTTGGATGCGCCGAAGGTAGAAGCTTATAATGAATTTATTAATAGTGCGGGTCTGCAAACTTTTGAAGAAGTAGGTAAAACACTAGATATTGGACGAAACCGCTTAATAGCCTTCCTTAGAGAAAAGAAGCTAATTGGGAAAAGACGTCTGCCGTATCAAAAGTACGTTGAGCGAGGTTACTTTGAATTGAAGGTGGCGGTGAAAAACGGTTGCTCTCATGCGGTAACGTTAGTTACACCGACAGGCATTGACTACATTCATAAACTATTGAAGAAAAGTATTATTAGACCCGCCGAGGGTCTTTTTTTATTGGAGCAATAATATGACCGATAGCAAAGAATACGAAGCATTATTACCAATATCGATACCAGGCGAACAACGGGCTATTGAGCATGTTAGAAGCAAATTCTTAAAGCCTATGTTTGATGTTTTGGGACTGACTGACCAAGACATATATTGGTATCTTCACAATGAAGCCGACTTACGATATGCGAAGCCCTGGGATATGTCGCCTACTATAATAACTGCACCGAAAAAGCAATTGTCTGGACTTGACTTCGAAGTGATACCGCAGGATGGAACGTTTACCTTTGATGGAAAGACGAATTTACCTTATCCTCTCGGGCGTTGCTGCTTTGAGTATCACACTTATGATGATAGAGAGTTTACCACTTGGGGCAAAGGGCAGGCAAAATACAACGTGCAATACATGCTGGCAACGGATCGCTGCTTTGTGTATAACCGAAGGGCAGTTAATCGGCTGATGAATACGCCGCTTGAACGATTGTCCAAACGATTAATAACGGCAGGACATTGGGAAGTCCTCAAAGATGCCAAACACGAGAATAAGCGCATTTTGCTGGTAGTTCCGTGGATTTTATCAGCTTGTTTGAGAGAGCAGTATAACAGTAGGAAACGGGTCAGTTAAAAAGGCGGGGTAAAATCCCCGTCTACACTATTTATTAAATTAAAAAAAGGATGATAGAAATGAATACTTTTGATAAACAAATTAAGATAAAAATGATTTTAGAAACTCAGCAAGCTTTACAGAACATTGAAAGCTTACGCCAGGCGGCCAGTAAGATGGGAACGGGCAACACGGGGCAAGTTAGCAATGTTATGGAGAATCTAAGAGGCAATACCGAAAAGACAAAAAGCTGTTTTGAGAACCTGCAAAGCACTATGAAAAGCCACTTGCTTTTTGGAGCATCAAGTCTACTATTAGGTGGCATGATTGGCATCCCCGCAGCCATTGCCGATATTGCTAAGGAAACCGAAAGTTTAACAACAAAGCTCAGGCAGAATCTTGAATTAACCGACAAATACCATAATAATTCCAGCTTGCTAGAGTCGGATATGAAGAGACTGACCGACATTGCCGGAATATATGCTACAGGTTACGGCGAATCCTTGCCGAAGGTTTTGGATTCTATGCAGCTGTTGGCCCGCAGGTTTAAAGATGTGGAACAAGTTTCCTACCTAGAGAGCGCCGCCCTCACGATGGCCAAACTAGACAATGTTGACTTGATGACCGCTACACAGAACCTTGAAAGTGTTATGTTGCAATTCCAACTTGACATAGACGGAACCAGAAAATTTTTAAATAGTTTCACGGTTGCGGTTCATACTTCGAAGATTACAGGGACCGAATTATTAGAGGCTTTGCAACGCTCAGGTTCAAGTTTTAAGCAGTTTAACATGGGGATTGATGAGAGTATTGCGGCAGTCGCGGCACTCGCTACAGAATCAGGCCGTAGTGGTTCAACAATAGGAAATTCATTCAAGAGTATCGCGGCTAATTTTAGTATGGAAAAGGCAATTAAAGCGCTAGACGCTTACAATGTTAAGTTGTATGAAGTCAATGAGAATGGCACGAAAAGCATGAGAAAAGGAGTAAATGTTTTTCAGGAACTACAAAAGCTATTTTCACAATTAGATGCAGAGGGACAGGAAAAATTAGCGTTGGCTATATCGGGTGGTAAGTACCAGGTAAACCAGATGTTAAATTTCCTAGGCGATGCAAACCAAACCTTTAGCAACATATTGAATGAAATACAAACCAAATCCAGTGACCAGCTAACAGCGCAATTGTTAAAAATGGGACTAGATACGTTCCAGGTTAAGCTGATGCAACTAGAAGCCAGCCTACAGGTATTTGGAAAAACTATAGGCGACGAGGTGTTACCAAATCTTAAAAATATGGTTGACGGACTTACTAATGGAATTATGTGGCTGACACAAAATAAAGAAGCCGTTGCTAGAACTACAAGCGCATTGATCGAGCTTGGAAAGGCGGTTATGGCTTATGTGGTATCACAGAGAATCGCCAGCGCTGCTATAGCCGAAGGAACCACCTTATTGAGGATTATGTATATGCTGGAAGGTGACTTTACAACCGCTTTTGCCGGAATGGGTGCATCTTTAAAGGCTTTCGGAATGACGGCGGCAGCAGTTACTTTACAGATGGCGGCCTTATATGCAGCGGTCAATGTAATTCAGGCTATGTATGATAGGTTTAGCGATAAAACAGGGCTAACAGGTCAGCAGCAGGATTTAACCGAGCAACTACAATACAATGAATACGGTCGGCAACAGGCACTTGCTAATGTGAGTAGAACCGGAGTTTCAGAGGATGAAGTCAATCGCATCTATGGAGAGAGAAAACAGGAATTGCAAGATAAGCTGGATGCCGTGAACAATGCTAAAAAGGAACAGGAGAACGTAGCCACCAATAATGCGTTGGAAGAGTCGGAGCGAGCGTTTCAGGCTATTGTAGATAGGGCTATGGCTTCAGCTAAAGTAAATGTCCCTACAGTATCAAACTTAATACCGGAAGGACATACTTCACATAGTACAGGGGCGGGGTCAAAAACAGCGCCGGACAAAACCGACGAACTTATTAAATTGGATAAGTATAGGGAGGTTGACCACCTGCTAAAAATGGCGGCTATTGATACTGACACCTATAACAGCAAATTGGAAAGTATCAATACACAACAACAACTATTTGGCACTACTAGTGAAAATTCAGCTGAGAAAATCAAGCTTATGAATAGTCGAATTGGGGAAATGCTGGGTAATGCTATGGAATTTAGCGAAATGGCGAGAGACTACGAACAGCAATCGAATGATATTATTGCTGCAAATAGTAACTTGGTGGAAGCACTCAATAAAAGAAAGTTATCTTGGGCCGACTTATCCAAGGATGAAAAACGGGAATTTGCCGAGCAGTACAAAGAATATATTAATGATTATCAATTACTTGCTAAACTACTGGAATTATCCGATAAACTAAAAGTATCCGCCGCCGATGCTTCAAAAAATGCCGGTAAGATCGGAGCGGATAGCATACAGACAGCGGTAACAGATCGAAATAACCTGTATGCTAGAAATACAAGTATGATAAATTTAAGTCAACAAAAAGAAACATTGGGCCTAGGGCGCTATTCTACCGACGAACAAAAACAGGCTATCGAATTGAAATATTCTCTGCAACAATTGGAGGTAGAACAAAAGAGGCTTAATGAATTGCAACAGGGGCCGCATACTAAGGAACAGTTGTTACAGCAAGAAGTAGTTATTGAACAACTAAAAGCTAAGGTAGTACAGCTGGGCGATAAGTGGAAAACGGTACGGGAACAGATGGCTGGAATTGTTAATGATTTATTACTAGGCGGCAAATCGGTTCATGATGTTTGGAAATCGCTTGTAAAAGATTTAGCGAGGGAAAGCTTACAGCGAATATTTAAAGTTGAGGATACACAGACCAGCTTTTTAGGTAGTCTATTAAGCGGATTGTCTGGACATGCTGAGGGTGGCATATTTAATGAAGAGCATTTAGCTGTAATCAATGAGAATAATAAAAAAGAAGCGGTTATTCCATTGGAGGCCAACAAGGATCGCGGGAAACAATTATGGTTACAGTCGGGACATGAATTGGGAATGTTTGGTCAACAGAAAAATCAAGGGGTAGTTCCAGTATTAAAGAATCCAAACATTGCCAAAGAGGTTGCTAACGTATCGAATGCCAAGATAAGCAATGCCAGGTTAGAAACGTTGACTGCGGAACAGATCGCACAAAGCGAAAAGGTTAATACACTAATGGAACAACAAAACCAGATGCTTCAACACATGATAAATAACCAGGGAAACAGCGGGACGGTGCAGCCTGTTATAGTGAATCAAACAATGAGCCAGGACCAGCTTTACAAGATGATTACCAAAATGAGAAGTAACGGGTATCGGGTATAAGCAATTGAATATATAGCGTAGCTATTCGGTGAGGGTCTCACGGCTCTTGCCGAACCTATAGCAGAAGGTATTCAATTCTAAATTTGATGCTTTTCGATTAAATAGTTATATGTTAAAATTAGGCGACAAAAAAGCTAAAAGAAGTAACACGATAAGGTGTAGAGAGGAAAACAAATGGATGAGGTTTGAAATTGCGCCTAGTGTAAGAAAACTAATTATAAATAGAGGTTGCGAAATAACAGTAAGTATAGAAAAAGAGCAATGTTATGCTTGTGCGGGTAATGTTTGTATTCCGTATTTATTTGCACGAATTGGAAGACCGGAGGATTCTTTAATAGAAAAATATAGAATTATATCTGAAGATGGTATTTGTATATATGTGAGTAATGATTTCGAGAAATTGGATACTGCGGTTACTTTTGCTATTGAATTGCAAAGCCCAGATAAAGATAATTTGGATATTTATGGAGTTTCAAAATAATTTAGGGGGCGTTGTTACGTCCTTTTCTTTTACATTATAAGTGTCGTAAGTTAAGACTATTGACACCGAATTTTCGATGTAGTAAAATCAATATATAGAACGGTGTCAAAACTTATATTCAAAATGATGGGCGGGATAATCATGATATATGGCTATGCGAGAGTGTCAACCAAGAAACAACTACATGGGAATTCGCTGGAAGAGCAAACAATACAACTACAGGCTGAAGGATGCGAAGAAATCATACAGGAACAATATACAGGCAGCACTACAGAGCGCCCTGTATTTGAAGCATTGATAAACAAGCTGCAAGAAGGTGATAAATTAGTAGTTACTAAGCTTGATAGGTTCGCTCGAAATGTGACTGAGGGAATCGAAGTAGTACGGGCTTTATTTGCCAAAGGGGTAAAGGTGCATGTTTTGAACGTAGGTTTGCTTGAAAATACATCTATGGGCAATTTCTTTCTAACCACGTTACTGGCAGTTGCTGAACTAGAACGTTCAATGATAGCAGAGAGGACACAAGCGGGCAAGGAAATTGCCAGAACTAAAGCTGGGTTCAAGGATGGAAGACCGAAGAAGTACACGCAGTATCAGATTGATAACGCTATGAAGCTACTAGAAGGGCATTCATATAATGAAGTAGAGAAGCTGACAGGTATTTCAAAATCAACATTGATAAGAGAAAAACGTCTGAGAGCATAGAGCCGATAGGCTCTTTTTTGTTGGGGGTGGGTAATTCTGGCCAGTCCAAAAGGGCTTTTCGTATGATTTAGGTAGTAGTGTAGTTGTGGCTCACCCTGTTATTAAAAATGATATATGGAATAAAAAGGAAATTGATAAATAATGAAGTAACTATACATTAATAAGCAAAAATATGGCTGGAGGTTTATTATGAAGAAATTATTATTACGGGTTTTAACCGGAACAATGATGTTAGCGTTTATGCTAGATTGTTATGGTGGCGATGTTTATGCCGCTACAATTACTAAAACATTAGATAAAGATACAAAAATAATGCCACCGGGTGTTATATCATCTGATGATCCACCAACATTTAGGAAAGGAACCACAGTTACTTTAAATGAATATGGAGAGGTCATTGAAGGAACATTAGCATACGATGTAATCCTTAATTGTGTACCGCGCGAATATGATGAAAATGGAAGACATTATTATAATCCATATGCTGGCTGGTTTAACAAAGGGACTAAAGTAATATTTGATAATAGAGGGAAGGTTATTAAAGGAACTACAGTGTACAGTCTAACACTCGGTAGCTTATGTGTTCCACTCAACAGTAATAGTTGGTTGGGAATAAAAAAAGGCACTGAAGTGACTTTTCATCAAAACGGAATGTTAGCTAGTGGAACAATTGGTGAAAATACATATTTTCGTTTTATAGGGTGGCAGAAGTTATTAGAGAATAGTGTAGCTGGATTTATTGAATTCAAAGCAGGTACAGAAGTTAAACTTAACGACAAAGGAGAATTAACAAAGGGAACATTGAACAAAGATGTAAAATTACTATCGCCCGATGGCACGATAAAGCTTTATGAAGCTGGTACGACTGTAGAATTCGATGAAAATGGTGTTGTAGTAAAGGCAGAAAAACCAGCGAGTTAATGGATTAACAATATGGCAGGTAATTTAGAGCGGGAAGTTATCCCCGCTCTTTTTGTATTGGAATACCAATACAACGTATTGTATAATATAACAAAAATGTAAAAAATATGAAATGGTGGTGCAAATAGTGAGTACAGGTATAAAGTTATCTAATTGCAAGAATGTCGAAGTAATTGATAACAAGTTTTATGGCCTTGAGACAGCAATTGATGCGGATAATTCAGAAAGTATGTATTTTGATAACAACGAGATTGTTGTAGCAGATAAGTCAATTACTGAGCTGCGAGAATTAGTTAACAAACAAACTATGTTAAATAGTGATACCAAGGCGAAAATTGAACAATTAATTAATCAATTGGCGGCAGAGAACATAACTGATAGGAAGAAAGAAATTTTATATAAGATTATGAATTCGGCAGCAAATGCAGCTGTTGTTATAGGCTTTGTAAAAACTTTGCTTTGATAGGGGTGGGTAATTTCCGTTATTCCAAAGCCAAGTTCCCTGGAACAAAGGTGGCGGTGTAGTCTTAACTTAACCTCATGGGGGAAAATACAATTCATTATATTTGGGGTTGTATGAAATAAGGCGTTGATGCAAGTATAGACATAAAAAGTAGTATGTGCTATATTGGGTTAGGAGTTGAGTATAGGCCTCTTTAGTGAAGTGCTCACAAAGAATGTTGAAAAAACATCGATAAATATAGGAATATCAAGGAATTTCGAGCTTTTAGTAGCTCAGGGGATAGAGCGTCGGCCTCCGGAGCCGAAAGCGCAGGTTCGATTCCTGCCGGGCGCACCATAGGAAATTCAAGCCTTCTAGCGATTTCGCTAGAAGGCTTTTTTGATGAAAAACTGCT
>Ga0316613_10002593_pt1 | contig 11609 bp, 8 predicted proteins | sample OWC_soil_day10_C_2_FD_207647 | JGI IMG/M metagenome (GOLD analysis project Ga0316613, IMG submission 207647) | Wetland soil microbial communities from Old Woman Creek delta, Ohio, United States - OWC_soil_day10_CT_b | ecosystem: Environmental > Terrestrial > Soil > Wetlands | place: USA: Ohio... | reverse complement strand
TCAACGACACGCTCGGCCACGATATGGGCGACCTCATGCTGCAGGAGACATCGAGGCGCATCATCAGTTGCGTGCGCGACATGGATACCGTTTCCCGGCTGGGCGGCGACGAGTTCACCGTCATTGTTACGGAGCTGGGCGATCCGGGCAGCGTCGAACGGGTTGCCCAGGAAATTTTGCGCAGGCTTGCCGAACCCTTCAAGCTGGGACAGGAAGTGGCGTATATCACGGCCAGTATTGGCATTACGGTCTTTCCTGACGATGGAACGGAAGTGGACGATTTGCTGAAAAATGCCGACCAGGCCATGTATGCGGCCAAGCAGCAAGGACGCAATCGCAGCAGTTACTTTACCCCTTCGATGCAGAAAGCGGCACAGGCGCGCATGAGGTTGATCAACGACCTGCGCCTTGCCCTGGAGGGGAATCAGTTCGAGGTGCTTTACCAGCCGATCGTAGAGCTTTCGTCGGGCGCGATCCATAAGGCGGAAGCGCTGATCCGCTGGCATCATCCGACGCGCGGCTTGATCAATCCGACCGAGTTCATACCCATCGCGGAAGAAACCGGATTGATTCTTTCGATCGGCGATTGGTCATTCAGACAGGCGGCAAAGCAAGTCAAGCGATGGCGCGAATTGCATTATCCGCAGTTTCAGATCAGCTTCAACATGTCTCCGGTCCAGTTTCACAGCGAGCAGGGAAGCCGCTCCGACTGGTTCCAGGAAATGCACGGCATGAGCTTGCCCGGTCAGAGCCTGGTGGTAGAGATCACGGAGGGATTGCTTTTACTTTCCAGTACCGGGGTCATCAAGCAACTGGCCGAATTCGGCAACGAGGGCATGCAGGTTGCGCTTGACGATTTCGGGACGGGGTATTCGTCGCTATCCTATCTGAAGCGGTTCAATATCGATTATCTGAAGATCGACCAGTCTTTCGTGCACAACATGGCGACCGAGCCGCGCGACATGGCATTGTGCGAAGCCATCATCGTGATGGCGCACAAGCTGGGCATGAAGGTGATCGCGGAAGGCGTGCAGACCGAGGAGCAGAAAGCCCTGCTGACGGCTGCCGGGTGCGACTACGGCCAGGGATACCTGTTCTCCCAGCCGATCCCGGCCCATGAGTTCGATGAACTGCTGGCGAAGAACGAAAAATTGCTGTTGAAGAATGAGAATGACAAGGAAGAGGATAAAAAAGAGCCCGGCGCCGGATGAGTCCGGCGCCGGGTCATGTCCTTCAACTCCGAAGTGCGCCTTGCCGCTCAGCCGGCCAGTTTCTTGCGCAGGAGTTCGTTGACCTGGGCGGGATTGCCTTTGCCGCGCGTTGCTTTCATGACCTGGCCGACCAGGGCATTGAATGCCTTTTCCTTGCCGCTGCGGAATTCGTCGACCGATTTCACATTGGCGGCAAGAACCTCGTCGATGATCTTTTCCAGAGCGCCCGAATCCGAAATCTGCTTCAGTCCTTTCGATTCGATGATCGTGTCGGCGCTGTTTTCGGCATCTGACGCCGATTCCCACATCGCGGCGAAGACTTCCTTGGCGATCTTGTTCGAAATGGTTCCATCGGCGATACGCGTCAGCAGCAGCGCAAGCTGCGGTGCTTTCACGGGCGATTGGGCGACATCGATGCTTTCCCGGTTCAGTGCGGACGAAAAATCGCCCATCAGCCAGTTGGCGGCAGGCTTGGCCTGTTCCTTGCCGGTCTTGTCCACCAGCGCCTCGAAGTAATCCGCCATGGTCCTCGACTGGGTCAGCACGGCCGCATCGTATTCCGACAGACCGTAGTCGCGCATGAAGCGTTCGCGCATGGCGTCGGGCAACTCAGGCATGGTTGTCTTGATGCGTTCGATCCATTCCCGGGAAACGTGCAGCGGGGGCAGGTCAGGGTCGGGAAAATAACGGTAGTCCTGGGCGTCTTCCTTGGTCCGCATCTCGCGGGTTTCATGCTTGTCGGGATCGTAAAGCCGCGTTGCCTGGACGACCTGGCCGCCATCCTCGATCAATTCGATCTGGCGGCGGATTTCATAATTGATGGCATCCTCGAGAAAACGGAACGAGTTCAGGTTCTTGATTTCGCAACGGGTCCCGAGTTCCTTCTGGCCCATCGGGCGAACCGATACGTTGGCGTCGCATCGGAACGATCCTTCCTGCATATTGCCGTCGCAGATGCCAAGCCACACGACCAGGGAGTGCAGCGATCTGGCGTAGGCGACCGCCTCGGCCGCACTGTGCATTTCCGGCTCGGTCACGATCTCCAGCAATGGCGTCCCGGCACGGTTCAGATCAATCCCGGTCATGCCGCGGTAATCTTCGTGCAGGGACTTGCCGGCATCTTCCTCGAGGTGGGCGCGTGTCAGCTGGACACTCTTGATTTCCTGCTGGCCGTCCTTGTCGACTACGAAGGATACCTTGCCGCCCTGCACGATCGGTTTCTCGAACTGGCTGATCTGGTATCCCTTGGGTAGATCGGGATAGAAGTAGTTCTTGCGGGCGAAGACCGACCAGGTTGCGATGTCCGCTCCGGTAGCGAGGCCGAACTGGATGGCCCGTTCGACTGCGCCCTTGTTCATGACGGGCAGCACGCCGGGCAGAGCCAGGTCAACCGGGCATGCCTGCGTGTTGGGCTCGGCACCGAAATGGGTCGATGCGCCGCTGAAAATTTTTGACCGGGTCGAAAGCTGCACGTGCGTTTCCAGACCGATGACGACTTCCCACTGCATAATCATTCCTTTTGTTTGGGGCCGATGTTGTTTTATACGCCAGCCGGCGCACGCGTATGCCAGTCGGTAACCTGCTGGAACTGGTGAGCGATATTCAGCATGCGCGCTTCATCGAAGTAATTGCCGATCAACTGGAGACCGACCGGGCGATTGCCGTTCTTTTCGCCCTGGCCGAACCCGCAGGGGATCGACATGCCGGGCAATCCCGCCAGGTTGGTCGACAGGGTAAATATGTCGCCCAGGTAGTTCGCGACAGGGTCGTCCGCCTTGTCGCCGAGATCCCAAGCCACCGTTGGCGATACCGGGCCCATGATGACGTCGCACTGCGTGAACGCATTCTGAAAGTCCTGCGAAATCAGGCGGCGGATACGTTGCGCCTGAAGGTAGTAGGCGTCATAGTATCCGTGGCACAGCACGTAGGTGCCGACCAGGATGCGGCGCTGAACCTCGTCCCCGAAACCTTCGGCGCGGGTCTTGCGGTACATGTCCTGCAGGTCGGTGTAGTCGTCGGCGCGATAGCCGTAGCGGACACCGTCGAACCGAGACAGGTTGGATGAGGCTTCCGCCGGGGCGATGACGTAGTAGACGGGGATGGACAATGAGGTTTTCGGCAGTGAAATGTCGACCAGCGTTGCGCCCAGCTTCTCATATTCCTTGAGCGCCGCCCGTACAGCTTGTTCGACATCGGACGCCAGCCCTTCGCTGAAGTATTCCCGTGGAACGCCGATCCGCAGCCCGGACAGCGGCGCGTTCAGGCTGCGGGTAAAGTCTTCGCTTTCTCGCTCCAGGCTGGTGGAATCGCGCGGATCGAATCCGGACATTGCGTTGAGCAACAGAGCGCAGTCTTCGGCTGTCTTGGCGATCGGGCCGCCCTGGTCCAGCGATGACGCGAATGCGATCATGCCGAAGCGGGAAACCCTTCCATAGGTTGGCTTGATGCCGGTAACGCCGCACAGCGAGGACGGCTGGCGGATTGACCCGCCTGTGTCGGTCGCGGTTGCGGCAGGCGCCAGCCGCGCGGCAATCGCCGCCGCGGAGCCCCCCGATGACCCGCCGGGAACGGCATGCTTGTCCCACGGGTTCTTGACTGGCCCGAAATACGAATTCTCGTTTGACGATCCCATGGCGAACTCGTCGCAGTTCAGTTTGCCGAGGGTGACCATTCCGGCCGCGTTGAATTTTTCGACCACGGTCGCGTCGAACGGGCTCGTGTAGTTTGCCAGCATTTTGGAACCGGCGGTAGAGCGCCAGCCGCGCGTGACGAAAATGTCCTTGTGCGCGATCGGCAGGCCGGTCAGCAGGCCAGCGTCGCCTTTGGCAATCCGTGCATCGGCGACGGCGGCCTGTTGCAGAGTGAGTTCTTCATCGACATGCAGGAAAGCGTTCAGATCGCTTTGGTTGATGCGCGCGAGGAACAGCTTGCTCAATTCGGTTGCCGACACTTTTTTTGCGCGCAGCAATTCCGACAGTTCTTTAAGGGTCTTTGTATGCATCACGTGATGTCTGCTTTGGAACCGTCGCGCCGGAAGAGGGTGACGGCTGAGTTCTAAAAGGAGTTACTCGGTTACTCGATGACTTGCGGTACCAGGAACAGGCCGTCCGCAACCGCAGGCGCCGGCTTTTGATAATCTTCGCGCCGGTTTTCTTCTGTAATGACGTCTTCCCGCAGCCGGAGAGCGAAATCCTGCATGTAGGCGGCGACCGGATGATTCAACGGTTCGATGCCGGTCGTGTCGACAGCGCGCATCTGCTCGACCAGCGAAAAAATATCATTCAATTGTCCAAGCGTCCTGGCAGCTTGCTCGTCCGAGATTTCAAGTTGCGCCAATTGGGCAATGCGTGTGACGTCTGTTAATGATAAAGGCATAATTCATTGGGCGCCGGTTTCGCGCCTGAAAATGTAAACGAATCGTAAAGCCTGTAAAATCGCCACAAAATTATGCAGATTGGAAATTTTTCAGGCCCCACACAGGCAAATATCCTGCAAATTATAAGGTAGAATGTCGCGTTGATGCATTGCGGTCTAGAAACAGCACTTCTTGCCCTGTGCATTTCCTGGCTTCGGCCGCATTCAAATTGATAACGCGCATGAGATGCGCATCGGGACAGTTCATGTTTGGATTTTTACGCAGTTACTTTTCGAACGATTTGGCAATTGACCTGGGCACTGCCAATACCCTGATCTATGTGAGAGACTCCGGCATCGTGCTCGACGAGCCTTCCGTCGTCGCCATCCGCCAGGAGGGCGGGCCGAACGGCAAAAAGACCATTCAGGCAGTCGGCAAGGAAGCCAAACAGATGCTGGGCAAGGTGCCTGGCAACATCGAGGCGATTCGCCCGATGAAGGACGGCGTCATTGCCGACTTCACCTTTACCGAGCAGATGCTGAAGCAGTTCATCCGCATGGTCCATGATTCCAAGTTTTTCCGTCCTTCCCCGCGCATCATCATTTGCGTTCCCTGCGGATCCACGCAGGTCGAGCGCCGCGCGATCCGCGAATCCGCACTGGGTGCGGGCGCATCGAAGGTGTATCTGATCGAAGAACCGATGGCCGCGGCGATCGGCGCGGGCCTGCCTGTTTCGGAAGCGACCGGATCGATGGTCGTCGACATCGGCGGCGGCACCACCGAAGTCGGTATCATTTCGCTGGGCGGCATGGTTTACAAGGGATCGGTTCGTGTCGGTGGCGACAAATTCGACGAAGCGATCGTCAACTACATTCGCCGCAATTACGGCATGCTGATCGGCGAGCAGACTGCCGAAGCCATCAAGAAAAACATCGGCTCCGCCTTCCCGGGCTCCGAAGTCAGGGAAATGGAAGTCAAGGGACGCAACCTGTCGGAAGGTATTCCGCGTTCCTTCACGATTTCCAGCAACGAAATCCTCGAAGCGCTTACCGATCCACTCAACAACATCGTTTCCGCCGTCAAGAATGCGCTTGAGCAGACGCCGCCGGAACTGGGCGCCGATATTGCCGAGAAAGGCATGATGCTGACTGGCGGCGGCGCCTTGTTGCGCGATATCGACCGTTTGCTGATGGAAGAAACCGGATTGCCCGTCTTGATCGGCGAGGATCCGCTGACTTCCGTGGTGCGCGGTTGTGGCATTGCGCTTGAAAGAATCGATCAGCTCGGCTCGATCTTCTCCTACGAATAGGGCTTTGCGGTTGTGCCCGGCATCGCTTCAACAGGCTGTGGTCTGAGCGAAGTGATGGTCGGGCGCAGCTCTGAAAGATTGATTAATTAGCAGGCGTCCTATGTATAACGGTCCTCCGCCCCTTTTCAAGCAAGGTGCTCCTGCTCGTGTCAAGGTTGTTGTGTTTACGCTGATCGCGTTGGCGCTTCTGATCGCCGACTCGCGCTTGCACGCCCTGGTTCATGTGCGGTCAGCTCTCAATGTTGTGCTCTATCCCCTGCAAAAGGCTGCGCTTTTGCCGAGGGACGCCATGTACTCCGTCAGCGAGTATTTCTCATCCTTGTCTGCACAGGAAGAAGAAATTCGAACTCTTCGGCAGGAACAGATAGAGAATGCGCTTGTGATACAGCAGGCCCAGCAGCTTGCCGGCGAGAATGCACAGTTGCGGAAAATGCTTGCCATGCGCGAACGGACCCCTGTGAAATCGATTCTGGGTGAGATCCTCTATGATGCGCGCGATCCTTTTGCACGCAAGGTCGTTCTTAACCGCGGATCGCAGGATGGGGTCCTGGCGGGGCAACCGGTTATCGATGACATGGGCGTGGTAGGTCAGGTTACCCGTGCGTTCATGTTCACGTCGGAAGTGACGTTGCTGACCGATCAGGATCAGGCCATTCCCGTGCAGGTGGTACGTAATGGAATGAGAAGCGTTGCCTATGGGCGTGGACAGTCGGGCATCCTTGAGCTGCGTTTTGTTCCGCACAGCGCGGATGTGCAGGAAGGGGATGTCCTTGTCACCTCCGGTGTGGACGGCGTTTACCCGGTTGGCTTGTCGGTGGCAAAGGTGACGCAGGTCGAGCCGGCTGCAAATGGTTCGTTCGACCGCATCTTCTGTCAGCCGCTCGGCGGAACCGACCGCAATACACAACTGCTGATTCTCTTGACGGACATGAATATTGAACCACGTCCTCCTGCCGAGGATTCCACCGGCCGGGAAAAAAGGCGGCGCGGCAGCGTATCCGATGCGGCCAGGCTGAAGGGAATTCAGCAATGAACCAGCAGCCGAGACATCTTCTCTTGCCGGCAAGCCCGGTATTCATCGCATTCAGCCTTGGAGTTGCCTTCCTGTTGAATCTGCAGCCCTGGGGCCGCCTGATCGGCATGCCGGACTTTGTCGCGCTTGCTCTGGTATTCTGGGGTATCCATCAGCCAAGGCGGGTTGGCATCGGCGTGGCTTTCTTCATGGGGTTGATGATGGACGTGAACGACGCGACCTTTCTCGGCGAAAATGCGGTGGCGTATACGCTCCTTTCCTACTTTGCAATTACGGTTCACCGCCGGGTCTTGTGGTTCCCGCTGCGCAAGCAGGCGCTGCAGGTGCTGATTCTGCTTCTGGCCGCACAAGTGGTCCAGATGATCGTGCAGATGATCGTCAACGACAAGTCTTTCTATTGGCTTTTCTTCCTGGAAAGTTTTGTTGCCGCTGCTTTGTGGCCTGTCGTGACCGTGCTTTTGCTGGCTCCGCAGCGGCGCGCAGTGGACAAGGATTTGGAAAGGCCGATCTGATGTTTGTTTTTCCTGCCACGAGTTGTCGGTGTTGCCGCCTTCGTGGTGAACGATGATGCCGATAGTTGTCACAGAAGGTCTCAAGCTTGAATAACTCCGGACGCGAACTTTATGTTTTCCGCATGCGCCTGTCGGTGGCTGGCGTATTCGCGCTCGTCTGTTTTTCGTTCCTGCTTCTGCGTTTCCTTTGGCTCCAGGTCATCAAGCATGACGATTACGCGGCGCAGGCCGAGGATAATCGTATTTCGATCGTGCCGATTACGCCGAATCGCGGCCTGATCCTGGACCGGAACGGTGTCGTGCTGGCTCGGAATTATTCGGCCTATACACTGGAGATTACGCCATCCAAGCTCAATGATAATCTGGATACGGTCATCAATGAATTGTCGCTTTTGGTCAACATTCAGCCCAAGGACCGCAAGCGTTTCAAAAAACTGATCGAGGACTCCAAGAAATTCGAGAGCATCCCCATCCGTACCAGGCTGACGGATGAGGAAGTGGCCCGGTTTACCGTTCAGCGTTATCGTTTCCCGGGGGTGGAAATCCAGGCACGGTTGTTCAGGCAATATCCTCTTGGCGAAGTCGCTTCGCACGTCATTGGCTACATTGGCCGCATCAGCCAGAAAGATATCGAAAACCTGAGCGAGGATGACGAGGCCAATTACTACGGCACCGATTACATCGGCAAGGAAGGCGTCGAGAAGAGCTACGAGAAGCAGTTGCACGGCACGACCGGCTATGAAGAGGTCGAGGTATCAGCCGGAGGCCGCCCGGTGCGGTCTCTGTCGCATAACCCGGCCGTTCCGGGAAACAACCTGATCCTTTCGATCGATATTGAATTGCAAAAGATCGTCGAAGACGCGTTCGGGGATCGGCGGGGCGCGCTGGTTGCGATCGAGCCGTCGACAGGCGACATCCTGGCCTATGTTTCCAAGCCGACCTTCGATCCGAATCTGTTCGTGGAAGGGATCGACCAGCAGAGCTGGGACGAACTGAACAATTCGCCCGACAAGCCATTGGTCAACCGCCCGATAAGCGGTTCCTATCCGCCGGGATCCACCTTCAAGCCGTTCATGGCGCTTGCGGCACTGGAGCTTGGGAAAAGGACGCCGCAGGCAGCCATATCGGACCCCGGCTACTTCAATTTCGGCAATCACCGTTTCCGCGACGACAAGGAAGGCGGTCACGGTTCGGTCGATATGTACCGGTCGATTGTCCAGTCTTGCGATACGTATTACTACATTCTCGCCAATGAACTGGGCGTCGATGCGATTCACGATTTCATGAAACCGTTCGGTTTCGGACAGGTGACGGGAATCGACCTGGAGCATGAGAGAAAGGGCATTCTTCCGTCGACCGAATGGAAGCGCAATACCTATAAGAATCCCGCGCAGAAGAAGTGGTATGCCGGCGAAACGATCTCGCTCGGGATCGGACAGGGTTATAACTCGTTCACGCCGCTCCAGCTTGCGCATGCCGTTGCGACGCTGGCCAACAATGGCGTGGTCATGAAGCCTCATCTGGTCAAGGTGATCGAGGACAGCGTCTCCAAACAGCGCTCCCAGACTGTTCCGAAAGAAAGCTATCGCATCAATCTGAAGCAGGAGAACATTGATATCATCAAGCAGGCAATGATCGGCGTTACCAAGGAGGGAACCGCCGCCGCAGCCTTTGCCGGAGCCGGTTATGTTTCCGCCGGCAAGACCGGTACCGCGCAGGTGGTCGGGATCAAGCAGAACGAAAAATACAACGCCAGTTCAATAGGGGAGCGGAAACGCGATCACGCGCTTTATACTGCTTTTGCTCCTGCCGACAACCCGCGCATCGCTATCGCTATCATTGTCGAGAATGGCGGATTCGGCGCATCGGCGGCGGCGCCGATCGTCCGGAAGGCGTTGGATTATTATCTGTTGGGCAAGAAGCCTGTCAACAAGGATGAAAAGAAGGATAACGCACCTGCACCCAAGGAAGATCAGGCCATCGTCCGTCCGGTAGCCGAGATCAAGGCTGAGTCGGAGGCGGAGAGCGGCCCGCAAGAGGGCGGGGAAACGCAGGGCAACTCGGATTGATATATGCACATTCCGGATCAAAATACATTTCGGCGACTGATCGCATCCCAGTTCCAGTTGTTTGATGGGCCTCTGGCGCTGATCATTTTCCTGATCATGTCGGCGGGGCTGATTACGCTGTACTCGGCCGGCATTGACTTTCCCGGGCGCTTTGAAGGGCAAATTCGGAACATTCTCTTTGCATTTGTCGTCATGTGGATCGCCGCCAGCATTCCCCCTCAGACGCTCATGCGATTTGCCGTGCCCGTTTATACGGTCGGCGTGACCTTGCTCATTGCCGTAGCCGTGTTCGGTATCGTCAAGAAAGGGGCCAGGCGTTGGCTTAACGTCGGCATGGTCATTCAGCCATCCGAAATCATGAAGATCGCCATGCCGTTGATGCTCGCATGGTTTTTTCAGAAGCGCGAGGGAATGGTGGGCTGGCGGGAATTCCTGGTGGCCGCGCTGCTCCTGGTCGCGCCGGTCGGCCTGATCGTCAAGCAGCCCGATCTGGGCACCGCGATCCTGGTTCTGGCGGCCGGATTCTATGTCATTTTCCTGGCCGGCTTGTCCTGGAAGGCGATTGTGGGCCTGGTTACGGCGGCGGCTGCAAGCCTGCCTCTCGTCTGGGTGTTGTTGCATGATTATCAGCGACAGAGGGTGATGACGCTGATCGACCCGACGTCCGACCCTCTCGGCAAGGGCTTTCATATCATACAGGCCACGATTGCCGTCGGCTCGGGAGGCGTTGCCGGCAAGGGATGGTTGCAGGGCTCCCAGGCGCACCTCCATTTCATCCCGGAAAGAACGACCGACTTCATTTTTGCGGTCTTCGCCGAAGAGTTCGGCCTGATCGGCAATATCGTCCTGATGGTTTTGTACTTGCTGCTAATCGGCCGCGGGCTGATGATTGCGGCGCAGGCGGCCACGATTTTCTCCCGGTTGCTGGCCGGTGCCATCACCATGATTTTCTTCACCTATGCGTTCGTCAACATGGGCATGGTATCCGGCATCCTGCCCGTTGTCGGTGTTCCCTTGCCGTTCATGAGCTACGGCGGCACCGCTCTCGTCACGCTCGGATTGGGCGCCGGAATCCTCATGAGCATTCAGCGCAATCGCAAGCTGGTACAGACCTAACCCGCATTCCAATCGACGTATCTCAAGGATTTTCCTTCAATTTTCGGGAAAATCCTCTTGGCCGTTTTGCAAGTAAAAGCAACAAACCGGCTCATAAGTCACTTTTCACTTTATACTTGCGGCAATTGATGAGCCTGTCGCGCTCTCAATGAATGGTTTTGCGCCCTTGGATGACACTGTGCTCATTCAAGGCTGAGCTGCTGATGTTCAGTGAGCCAAAATCGAAACTGACTCAACGTTCAGGTCGGAAGGAGTTAGCATGGTATTGGAGTCTTACGCTTCTCATCCATATTGGAAATTTGCAGGTATTCTGTTTTTCGCCGCTGTGCTTGCCGGATGCGGCAGCATGCCGAATGCAACGCCGGAAGAAGTGCCGGCTAAAAGAGCATCCGCTGTCCGTGCGGTGCCCATCGACAATCCGGTATTGCCGCCCGCCGGTTCCGGACGGGGCGGGTACTATCTCGATGACGGTCCCGCCGACCAGACGCCGGAGGGGCTGAGCGCGACGCCGGACCCCGTACCGAAGGTCGAACCCCTGGCGCGAGCGGCAAACCGCCCTTATGTTGCCCTGGGACAGGCATATACGCCTCTCACCGACAACAGGCCATACAAGAAGCGCGGTTACGGCAGTTGGTATGGAAAGAAATTCCATGGCAAAAAAACGTCATCCGGAGAACGGTATGATATGTTCAAGATGACGGCGGCGCATCCGACCCTGCCCATCCCTAGCTACGCGCGTGTTACCAACCTGAACAATGGACGGCAGGTCATCGTTCGCGTCAACGACCGGGGGCCGTTCCATTCCAGCCGTATTATCGATTTGTCCTATACGGCCGCGCTCAAGCTGGGATACCTCGGCAAGGGAAGCGGGCAGCTTGAGGTGGAGCGACTATTGCCGGAAGAGATCGAGCGGATGGCAAAGAACCGGCGTGAACCGGTCAATACCGAGCCGGTTTTTCTTGCTGCAAAGACGGAAGAGAAGGAACCGACATCGAGTACCCGCG
>Ga0316613_10002585_pt1 | contig 11627 bp, 12 predicted proteins | sample OWC_soil_day10_C_2_FD_207647 | JGI IMG/M metagenome (GOLD analysis project Ga0316613, IMG submission 207647) | Wetland soil microbial communities from Old Woman Creek delta, Ohio, United States - OWC_soil_day10_CT_b | ecosystem: Environmental > Terrestrial > Soil > Wetlands | place: USA: Ohio... | reverse complement strand
GGTACGAGGATGGCACGCCTGTCAAGCTGACAGACCCGCCAATCACGCGAAAACGCGCCGAGCAACTGGCGCGGAATCTCAACGACCAGGAAGAAATCAAGTTCATCGCGTCGCTTCCGGGCGTTGAGCTAACACAGGAAGAATTCGACCTGTACATGGATTTTGTCGGGCAATACGGCATCGGCAACTGGCGCAAGTCAGCGATGCGCAGGCATTTGCTGGCAGGCAATCACAAGGCGGCATGCGAGGCGTTGCTTCGGTATCGGTTCGCGGCCGGATATGACTGCTCAACCAGGATTAACGGAAAGCCGAACAAACGCTGTTGGGGCGTTTGGCGGCGGCAATTGGCAAGGTGCGAAAAATGTAGGGAGGCGCAGAAATGAACGAAAACGTCAATATCAGCGTGAGCAGCGACACGCTGCTGAAAAGCGCGCTTGCGATTGTCTGCCTGGTGCTGGCCGGCTGGCTGGTTTGGCTGCACTACTTCAAGCCAGTCGAGCGAGCCGGAGAATTCAAGGAAGCTAAGGCCGCGCCGGAAGTGGCGGCAGTGCCGAAAACGGACATCGCGCCGCCAAAGGTCAAAGTCTATGCTGGTGGTGCGTCGGTCAAGCGCAAACTGTCGTTGCCGCAATCCGTGGTCGATAACGCAGGCCAGCACGTCATCGCCAGCAGCAAGATCGCCGCGTCAGAGCATCCTCACACGGTCACGACTGTGATTGATGAAAAGACCGGCGAATCGCAAACATTTGTCAGAACCGACCCGCTGCCTTGGGTGGCGTACTCCAGCAAGGGCGCAGCCGGGATTTACTACGGCATCAAATCCGGCAAGCAGGTTGCGAGGTTACAGGTTAGGCAAGACGTTTTGCAGGTCAAAGCCTTGCGTGCCGGGGTGATGGCTTCAGTCGATTCGGACGGACAGACGTTCGCAGGGGTTGGACTCGAGTATAGGTGGTAGTTTTAAACAGCAACCACATGCAACTCCTTCCCGAGCGCGCCGAGCGCGTCTGCAACCTGATCGATTTTTGTGGCGTGGCGCAGATCAATGACGCGGTTGACCACCTGGGGAGAAGTGCCCATGCGGCGCGCTAGCTCGGACGGGCCGACTTTTTGCGCCAGCATTTCGTTCAGTAGCAGCACCTTGGCAGCCGCGCTGACCGGCAATGCGATCAGGCGTTCGCCTTTTTGGGGTTGGGATGGCGGTGGGACTTGGCGTTTGTCTTCGAAGTAGAAATCCATCGCGCTTAGAAGAACGTCGGCGGCCATCGACATCGCCTCTTCTTCGGTGTCTCCTTGCGTGATTGCTTCAGGGATGTCGCGGAACGTGACGACGTAACCGCCAGCTTCGTTATCCGGGGTGAATGTTGCGGGGTATTTCATAGCATTTTCTCCGTTGCTGTGAATTGTTGGTTGTGCGGTGAGCGTTGAAGCAAACCCCTTTCGGGGCTTGCTTTATTTCAGTCCTAGCTGTTTTTTTACACCTTCTGTCAGCCCTTTTTTGAGTTCCTTGGCTGGGTGCCTCGGCAGGTGGCTTTGTTTGCCGTTAAGGTTGACTTTTATGTGATTGGTTCCATTCATAAAAGTCGCGCCTTGTTGCTTTAGCCACTTCACAAACTCACTCTGCTTCACCGCACCTCCTGTTGTTTGTTACGATAAGCATAGTTTAAACAAAATTGCTTAATACGTCAAGCGAATTTAAACAAAATTGTTAAATGTTGTGCGAGCAGGATGTGGTGCTGGTCGCTTGTGTTCAAAGTAGATAGAAATGAATCGCGCTCGAAATTGATGTGCTTTCGGGGGAATGCTGTGCTGTGCCCCAACTAAAATTTGCCAATTCGGGTCGAATGGATGGCAATGATGGGTGAGGTGGAAGTGAAGTGGCGGCCGGTGGTGGCGGTGGAATCTCACGATGGCACGATTTCGGTTTTGCGTGGCGAGCTGCAAGATTCGCGGATTGCGGCGATCGCGCTTGCCGAAAAATTCATAAATGAAGTCGGAGAACGTGGATTATGGTGCTCTGCGGTGCGCGTCAAATCAGGCGCACCCCATGAAAAATGAGGGGGTTTGCCAAAAAAACAAAAAAATCAATGGCTTGAAAAGGTTCGTGCTTTTCCTTCATGCAATGATGAAATGATGCAAAAACAGGCATGGCGTTTTTGGCCTTGCGTTTGCTTAAATATGGCCACTTGTCCACAGGGTTTTCAAGTGATTCTGTGGACAGTGTTTGTCCGAATCAATCTTTGCTCCTCAGGGTGATGTCCAGCTTCACCCCGGCCTCGTCAAATATCCGCAGCGCAAAATCGAGAGCGGATTTCACGTCGCCGAAGCGCATGCACGCGGCAGCCACGTCAACCGGGATGTACTCCGCCTGGCGCATTGTCGTAAGGATTTCCTGTGTCAAGCTGCGACCGTTTTTCTCCGCGATAGCGGCATAGTGGCTACGGCCGCCTTTTGAAAATCGCAGCTGGAATTGGTCTTCGTCTTTTTTGTTGTCTTCCATTGCTCCCCCTCGGGCGAAGCATAGAGGGGCGCGCGGAAATGATAAATCCTATCTTTTTGATAGATTTCGGATACCACATGGCCGCGCGTGAGGGCGCGCACAACAGGCCACAAATGCATTGCTAGTTCGAGCGGTAAAAGTGTTTGCAATGTGGCAAACTTTTTGCCCGTGCGGTTTGTTATGCAATTCAACAGCTTCAGTTGGGAGATGATGGTGCAACAGATCAGATGGCGGCCTTGTGTGGCGGAAAAGCTTGGGAATGGTGATATACGGGTGCGCAAAGGCGATGAGCAGGGGTCAAGGCTGGCAGCGCTTGATGTTGCAAGAGAGATATTCGATTCATTGGGTGATGGCGGGCTATGGTATTCGGCGGTCAGAGTGCTGAATAAATAGCCCATTTTTTATAGGCAAGAAGTATTTGCCAGTGTGGACTAGTCGCCTGAGATGGCCTCAAGATGCTCGGATAGGCGCGTAAGCCATATTCTCCGTTCCTTGTCGTAAGTGTGGCGGTTATATGTCCCCTCAACGCCGTGGAGCATGTGGCCGATAATGACCTCCCCAATATCTCGCGGACATCCGATTGCGGCAAGCATGGTTCTCGCCGTTCTTCGCAGGTCGTGTGGCGCCCACATGGTAACTGGAAGTCTTGGACGTTCTTGTGCCGGCCGTGTTTCGCAATATGGCTGGTGGAAGAACACATTTGCCTGGACAGCTTTCTGTGCAATGTGCGGTGTTTTCTTCACGGTCGACTGGAACAAATACCCGTTTGTCGTGGTCTTCATTCTGCGCTCCACGATCTCCTTTGCCCTGCCGATTAGCGGAACCCGCAAGTCAGTCGCGCCTTCGTGCCGTGCGTTCTTGGTTCGCTCCGCGCCGATGGTCAGCCACAAACCGTCAGGCTCTTCCGTTATCTCGTTTGATCGAATGGCGACAATTTCCTCTCCACGAAGCCCTGTCCATAGGTACATGATGAGTACATCACGGACGTTATCGGAAAAGTTGTTCAGCCACGGCAGCAGGATATTCAATTCGCCGTCGGACAAAACCCGCTTCACTTTGCCGATGTTCTTGCCTGATATTTTCTTCCCCTTACTCTTGAGTTTGCCGCGCATGATTTGCCGCCACCAGTTCGGTGTCGTATCGGGAAGGAGTCCAGAATCAAGAGCGTAATCCCATGCAGCTCCAAGTTCTGCGCGCAGCTTTGACGCTTGCACCGGGATTTTCGTGTGTGATTCCAGCAGGGAGAATGCTTGTGTTCGTGTAATCGAGCCGGCCGGAATATCGGCTATTGCATCCAACAAGGTATCGAACAGGCTTCTGACATAGTCAGCGCCTTTCTTTTTCCGATTTCGTTCAATGTGGCCATTTAGGTAGGCATTGCACAAGACGCGCACCGTGAAAGATTCAGCGGCCATTTCCATCTTTTTCAGATTGGCCGTTCGCTTGGCGGTGGTTCGGTCAGTCCGTTTTTCTGCGGCTGGGTCGCGGCCAGCATCCCGAATGTCGCGCAAGTTCTCCCACGCCACGATCGCGGCGGGGGCGGATAGAGCCGGCCACGCGCCGATCTTTATCTGGCGCATTTTCCCATCCACTGGTGACTTGTACCGGTACAACCAAGTCCGTCCGGTATTGGTCGCTTTAAGCCGTAAGCCAGGGTAGCTGTCTAGGGTAAGATGCTCGCCTGACTTTAATAGCTTGGCAGTTCTGGCGTCGAATTGCATAATGCGTGCGTTGCGAAAAATAAAACACATTCTACTGCAACAAACAAAAGTTACGCCAAAGTTACGCCAGAATGTGAAGTGCAGCGGTGCGCGGTGGGGCGTGGTGAATAACAGCAGTAAAGCCTAAATCTGTAATTCCTTCAAATGAATCAACGAGTTACAAAAAATCCCAAAAAGAAACAAGGACTTACGGACGGCGCAATTTTGCCCCATACGCCGATGATGCAGCAGTATCTGTCGCTCAAGGCGGGGTATCCGGATATCTTGCTGTTCTACCGCATGGGCGATTTTTACGAACTGTTCTTTGAGGATGCGGTCAAGGCTGCGCGAATTCTCGGCATTACGCTGACGCAGCGCGGCTCCTCCGGTGGTGCGCCGATCAAGATGGCCGGAGTGCCGTTCCATGCGGTCGAGCAGTATCTGGCGCGGCTGGTCAGGCAGGGCGAGTCAGTCGCGATTTGCGAACAGGTGGGCGATCCGGCCACCAGCAAGGGGCCGGTCGAGCGCAAGGTGGTGCGCGTGGTCACGCCCGGTACCTTGTCCGATTCGAACCTGCTGCCGGAAAAGGATGAGCGGCCGCTGCTGGCGATTTGTCGGCTGGCGCAACGCAAGAACGTGACGTTTGGGCTGGCGTGGCTGTCGATGGCTAGTGGCGGGCTGAAATTGATGGAATTCGCCGCGCCGGAAAAGTCGCTTGAAACGCGGCTGCGACAGGAACTGGAGCGCATCGCGCCGGCGGAAATACTGCTGGGCGAAACCGCCGCTTCCGGTCTGGCGGGAACGCTACCGCTCAAGCCGGTGATGGTGCCAGACTGGCATTTCGATACCGACAGCGGCGAAAAGGCGCTGCTGCAGCAACTGAACGTGGCCACACTGGCAGGTTTTGGCGCGGAAGGGATGACGGCGGCGGCAGGCGCGGCGGGCGCGCTGTTGCGCTATGCGCAATCGACGCAGGGCAGCGGCTTGCGCCACGTGCGCTCGCTGACGGTTGAATCCGAGAATGATTTCATTGGCATGGACGCTTCGACCCGGCGCAATCTGGAATTGACCGAAACGCTGCGCGGGCAGGAGGCGGGCGAACTGTCGCCAACGCTGTTTTCCTCGCTCGATCATTGCCGCACCGCGATGGGTTCGCGCCTGTTGCGCCACTGGCTGCATCATGCGCCGCGAGCGCAGACGCTGGCACGGGCGCGGCACGTCGCCATCGGTGCGTTGATCGGCGCGGATGCGGCCGACGGGCTGGCGTCGGCGCTGGCCGATGTGCCGGACATCGAGCGCATCACCACCCGCATCGCGCTGATGAGCGCACGACCACGTGATCTGGCCGGCTTGCGCGGTGGCTTGCAGCAACTGCCGTCGCTGCGCACCTACGTGGCGCTGTGCGATCGGGTGGCGCCGCTGCTGGAAGCGCTGAATGGCGATCTGGCCACGCCGGCGCACTGCCTCGATCTGCTGGAGCGGGCGATTGCGCTTGAACCGGCGGCGATGGTGCGCGACGGCGGCGTGATTGCGCGCGGTTTTGATGCCGAACTGGATGAATTGCGTGCGCTGTCGGAAAACGCCGGGCAATTTTTGATTGAGCTGGAAACGCGCGAGCGCGAACGCACCGGCATCGCCAACTTGCGGGTCGAATACAACAAGGTGCATGGCTTTTACATTGAAGTCACGCACGGGCAGACGGCGAAGGTGCCGGACGATTACCGCCGCCGCCAGACGTTGAAGAATGCCGAGCGCTACATCACGCCGGAACTGAAGGCGTTTGAGGACAAGGCGCTGTCGGCGCAGGAGCGGGCGCTGGCGCGGGAAAAAATGCTGTACGACACGCTGCTGCGCGAACTCGCGCCGCACATTGGCGAACTGCAGCGGATCGCGCATGCGGTGGCGCAGCTCGACGTGCTGGCGGCTCTGGCCGAACATGCGGTGCGCTGCAACTGGCGCGCACCTGCATTGGTGGCCGAGCCGGCCATCCATATCTTGCAGGGGCGGCATCCGGTGGTCGAAAACCAGATCGAGCGTTTTGTCGCCAACGATTGCGAACTGGCGGACGACAAGCGCTTCCTGCTGGTGACCGGGCCGAACATGGGCGGCAAATCGACCTTCATGCGGCAGACGGCGCTGATCGTGCTGCTGGCCTATGTTGGCAGTTATGTGCCGGCAGACAGCGCGGCCATTGGCCCGATCGACCGGATTTTCACCCGCATCGGCGCGGCGGATGATCTGGCTGGCGGGCGTTCGACCTTCATGGTGGAGATGACTGAATCGGCCGCGATTCTGAATGGCGCCAGTGAACATTCGCTGGTGCTGATGGATGAGGTCGGCCGCGGCACCTCGACCTTCGACGGCCTAGCGCTGGCCTGGGCGATTGCGCACCACCTGATCGAAACCACCCGCAGCTTCACGTTGTTCGCGACCCATTATTTCGAGCTGACGCAATTGCCGCAATCGCATCCGGCAGCGGCGAACGTGCATCTGTCGGCGGTCGAGCACAAGGACAGCATCGTGTTCCTGCATGCGGTGCAGCCGGGGCCTGCGTCGCAAAGCTATGGCCTGCAGGTGGCGCAACTGGCCGGCGTGCCGGCGGCCGTGATCCGCAGCGCGCGCAAGCATCTGGCACTGCTGGAATCGCACACGCTGCAACCAACGCCACAGTACGACATGTTTGCCGTGGCGGCGCTGCGCGAAGCGGAATCCGACGAGGCGGCCGCGGTGGCGAAGGAAGCGGCATCGGCAACCACGCTGGATACAGCATTGGCTCCCTTGCTGGCAGCGCTGGACGCGATCGAGCCCGATGAGCTTACGCCGCGTGCGGCGCTTGAGGCGCTGTATGCGCTGAAAAAGCTGGCGGGCGAATGATGATTCGGAACATGCTTCGGTTAATGCTGCTATGGGCGATACTGCTGGTATCGTCTGCGCAGGCCGTGCCGAAAGGGCAGGGGTTCAGCTTTGCCGTCATAGGGCAGCTTGCCGGCGGCAGCGATGCCGGCCTGCATGACGCGCTCAGGCAGGCCGGACATTCGGATTTTATTGTCGTCAATGGCCTGCGGCCGCGCAGCGAAGCGTGCGGCGATGGTATGTATCAGCGGCGCAAGCATCTGCTGGAAGAATCGGGCAAGGCGGTGGTGATCGCACTGGCGGCGCGCGACTGGGCCGAGTGCCGGAGTGAAAGCGGCGAATCGGCGGCGCAGGAGCGGCTGAACCACTTGCGCGGCTTGCTGTTCGACGGCGATCATGCCGCGCGCACCAAAAAACTGCCACTGGTGCGCCAGTCGGCGGCGGCGCGGTTTCGCGATCATCCGGAAAATGCCAGCTGGGAACACCATCGCATCCTGTTCGCCACCATCAACCTGCCGTCGAACAACAACCACTATTTGTCTGCTGCCGGGCGCAATTACGAATTTGAGGATCGGCTGGTGTCGAACCGCGCCTGGTTGCAACGGCTGTTCAGTCAGGCGAAACGGCACAAGATGCGCGCCATCGTATTGTTTGCCGACGCCAATCCGTTGGTGGTGCCGATGCGCGCCAACAACCGCCCGGAGAAGCGAGATGGCTTTGCCGAGGTGCGAAAACAGCTGCAAACGCTGGCGGCGCGCTTCCCCGGACGCATCCTGCTGGTGCATGGCCAGCCTTCCTCCAGCGGCATCGTCTGGCGCGACAACCTCGGCACGCTGGGCGCGGGGCGGGGCCGAATCAGTGTGACGGTTGTGCCAGCGGCGAGCAACATGTTCAGGCTCGAGCGCAGCCTGAAATAGCTGCGCGGCAAGAGGTAGATCCCGATTATTTTGGGTGAATAGTGGGGGTATGTGGTCAAAATCCCACGCTGTGCCACGGTTTTACTAGTTGTTTTAAAATACCGCCCCCAGTATATTTTAGGGCCTTACTGACTCGAAATTCACTTGCGGTCAGTTATTCTGATGCCCATTGCCCGCATGCGCTAGCTGCAGCCATCGTCACCGGCCGCATGGTGGGCGCTCGACGAGGCGCATGGCTGTTCCCCGAATTGGCACCAGCGCCACGGCGCTGCCCGCTGCAAATCCACCCCATCCTGGCCGTAATGTTTTTTTGCGTCTGTTCCTGCCTGCCGCTAGTGGCGCAATCCTTGTGCGATGGCCGCTTGCGGTTGCGATGGCCGCTTGCGGTTGCGCGGCACGGATATTGCATGAGCTTGCGCAGCACGCCGAAATTGGTTGGGCGTGCATTGCTCAACGATGGGAGGCGCAATGAATCCGTTAACAAATCTGTCCACCGAATCCGGTCTGGTATCCGCGCTGCAGGCGCTTCACTATCCGATCTACCTTGATTATTCGGCGACGACGCCGGTAGATCCGAGGGTGGCGGATGCGATGATTCCGTATTTAAGGGAACAGTTTGGCAATCCTGCATCGAGGAGCCACCAGTACGGCTGGGAAGCGGAGAAGGCCGTCGAAGAAGCGCGGGCGCACGTCGCGGCGCTGGTGAATGCTGACCCGCGGGAAATCATCTGGACGTCTGGTGCGACCGAAAGCGACAACCTAGCCATCAAAGGTGCGGCGCAATTCTACAAAACCAAGGGCAAACACATCATCACGGTCTCGACCGAACACAAGGCGGTGCTCGACACGGTGCGGGAACTGGAACGGCAAGGCTTCGAAGCCACGTATCTCGACCCGCAACCGAACGGGCTGATCACCATCGAACAACTTGAAGCCGCGATCAGGCCGGACACGATCCTGGTCTCGGTCATGCTGGTGAATAATGAAATCGGCGTCATCCAGCCGATAGACGAAATCGGCGAACTCTGCCGCAAGAAAGGCATCGTCTTCCACTGCGACGCAGCGCAAGCGACCGGCAAGGTCGACATCGACCTGCAAAAAACCAAAGTCGATCTCATGACCTTCACCGCCCACAAAACCTACGGCCCCAAAGGGATAGGCGCGCTCTACGTCCGCCGCCGCCCACGGGTCAGGATAGAAGCGCAAATGCACGGCGGCGGGCACGAACGCGGCCTAAGGTCGGGCACGCTCGCCACGCACCAGATCGTCGGCATGGGAGAAGCATTCCGGCTCGCCAAAGAAGAAATGGCTACCGAAATCCCGCGCATCAAAGCGCTGCGGGACAAACTGCTCCAAGGGCTGCTCGAAATCGAAGAAGTGTACGTCAACGGCGATCTCGAACACCGGGTGCCGCACAACCTCAACGTCAGCTTCAACTACGTCGAAGGCGAATCGCTCATCATGGCGATCAAAGGCCTCGCCGTCTCCTCCGGCTCCGCCTGCACCTCGGCCAGCCTGGAGCCCTCGTTCGTCCTAAGAGCGCTAGGCAGGAGCGACGAACTCGCGCACAGCTCGATCCGGTTCACGCTCGGGCGGTTCACCACCGAAGAAGAAATCGACTACACGATAGCGCTATTCAAGGACAAAGTCGCCAAACTGCGCGAAATGTCACCGCTATGGGACATGCACAAGGAAGGCGTGGACATGACCAAGATTGAATGGGCCGCGCACTAAATTCGCCGTCCAAACGACCTAAAAACGCAAGCGCAGAACAGTAAACAAGGAGCAACACATGTCGTACTCAGACAAAGTCATGGATCACTACGAAAATCCCAGAAATGTTGGCGCCTTCGACAAAGGGGACGCCACGGTTGGCACCGGCATGGTCGGCGCGCCGGCCTGTGGCGACGTCATGAAACTGCAAATCAAGGTCAGCCCGGAAGGCCTGATCGAAGACGCACGCTTCAAAACCTACGGCTGCGGCTCCGCGATTGCGTCGAGTTCGCTGGTGACCGAATGGGTCAAAGGCAAAACGCTGGAACAGGCGCTCGAAATCAAAAACACGCAAATTGCAGAAGAACTCGCGCTGCCGCCGGTCAAGATTCACTGCTCGATTCTGGCGGAAGACGCGATCAAGGCGGCGGTGAAAGATTACAAAGAACGGCACACCAGCACAACGGAAGGAGCGTGAAATGGCGATCACGTTAACGGAAAAGGCAGCGAAGCACGTCACCCGCTACCTTGAGCGGCGAGGCAAGGGAATCGGGCTGCGGTTTGGTGTTCGGACGACGGGCTGTTCGGGCATGGCCTACAAGCTCGAATACGTGGACGAAGCGGAGGCAGACGACGTGGTGTTCGAATCACACGGTGTGAAAGTGTACGTGGATGCGAAGAGTCTGCCGTACCTGGACGGGACGGAACTGGACTACGCGCGCGAAGGACTGAACGAAGGGTTCAAATTCTTCAACCCGAACGTCAAGGACGCCTGCGGCTGCGGCGAAAGCTTCAAGGTGTAACGGATGCAGAACCACTTCGAGCTGTTCCAGTTGCCGCTGCGATTTGCCGTTGACGTGACGGCACTGGATGCCGCCTATCGTGAATTGCAGGGGCGTGTGCATCCGGATCGATTCGTCAATGCCAGTGAAGCCGACAAGCGTGCCGCGATGCAGTGGGCCACGCAGGCAAACGAGGCCTATCAGACGCTGAAAAATCCATTAAAGCGCGCGGCCTATTTGTGCGAGTTGAACGGGGTCGAATTGCAGGCGGAACGCAACGCGGCCATGCCGGCTGCTTTCCTGATGCAGCAGATGGAATGGCGCGAAACCTTGCAGGAAGCTCGGGCGGCGAAGGATCTGGTGGCGCTGGAATCGCTCGAAGATATGCTGCGCAAGGCACGGCGCGCGCAGTTGCGGCAGATTGAGGCAAAGCTCGATGCGAACGATTTCGCGCACGCGGCCGAAGGGGTGAGGCAGGCAATGTTCCTGGAAAAATTTGCCGAGGAATTGGCGGCAGCGTTTGATGCTGTCGGGAATTGAACAGGTAACAAGAAAAAATGGCACTTCTACAAATAGCCGAACCGGGGATGTCGACCTTGCCGCACCAGCGACGGCTGGCGGTGGGGATAGATCTGGGGACGACGAATTCGCTGGTGGCGACGGTAAGGCACGGGGTGGCGGAAGTGCTGCACGACGAAAAGGGCAGGGCGCTGTTGCCGTCGGTGGTGCGCTATCATGCCGATGGTCATGCGCAGATAGGGCATGAAGCGCAAAAGGCGCAGATGGTTGATCCGAAAAACACCATCGTCTCGGTCAAGCGGTTCATGGGCCGCGGGCTGAAAGACATCCCCTATATCGAAAGCCTGCCATACGACTTCCAGGACATGCCTGGGATGGTGCAGCTCAAGACGGCGGCGGGGATCAAAAGCCCGGTCGAAGTCTCGGCCGAGATACTGGCCACGCTGCGGCAACGGGCGGAAGACGCGCTCGGAGATGATCTGGTGGGCGCGGTGATCACGGTGCCGGCGTATTTCGACGACGCGCAGCGGCAGGCGACGAAGGACGCGGCCAAGCTGGCGGGACTGAACGTGCTGCGCCTGCTGAGCGAGCCGACGGCGGCGGCCTTGGCGTACGGGCTGGACAATGCGGCGGAAGGGATCTATGC
>Ga0316613_10002584_pt1 | contig 11628 bp, 9 predicted proteins | sample OWC_soil_day10_C_2_FD_207647 | JGI IMG/M metagenome (GOLD analysis project Ga0316613, IMG submission 207647) | Wetland soil microbial communities from Old Woman Creek delta, Ohio, United States - OWC_soil_day10_CT_b | ecosystem: Environmental > Terrestrial > Soil > Wetlands | place: USA: Ohio... | reverse complement strand
GTCGTCGCCCACCGCGAACAAACAGGCTCCGTCGGCCGTCGTGGCTACGCCATCATGCCCGGAAAGCAACTTCAACCAGGCATACTGAAGCCGATTGGTATCCTGGAATTCATCAACCAGGATATGCCGGAAGCGATCCTGATAATGCCGCCGCAACGGTTCGTTCCGGCACAGCAACTCGTAGGTGCGCAACAGCAACTCTGCAAAATCCACAACGCCCTCGCGTTGGCATTGCGCATCGTATTCTCGATACAACTCGACGCGCCGCGCCGTGTAGTCGTCATACACCTCGGCCTGCGCCGCACGAATTCCCTGCTCTTTGTGCGCATTGATGAAATGCGCCAGTTCGCGCGGCGGAAACTTCTCCTCATCCACATTGAGATTTTTGAGCAGGCGCTTGATTGCCGAAAGCTGGTCCGCCGAATCAAGGATCTGGAACAGTGCAGGCAAACCGGCCTCCCGGTGATGTGCACGCAGCAGACGGTTGCACAATCCGTGGAAAGTGCCGATCCACATTCCTCGCGTGTTGATCGGAAGCATCGCCGACAACCTTGCCAGCATTTCCTTCGCCGCCTTGTTGGTGAACGTCACCGCAAGGATGCCGTGCGGGCTGGCTTGCCCGGTCGAAACCAGCCAGGCAATGCGCGTGGTCAGCACCCGCGTTTTTCCGCTCCCGGCACCGGCCAGAATCAGCGCATGCTGCGGTGGCAGGGTGACAGCGGCCAGTTGCTCGGAATTCAGGTTTGCAAGGAGATCGGACATACGCACAGCCACTGAATAGCAAGCCGGAATTATACCGGCCACCGGCTAGCGCATCGGAAAGAGGATCGAAACCCAGCCACTCCGCACAGATTTCCCATGAAAATCATCGGCTTCACAATTGTCAATTCAAAATTACAAATTGACCCAAAACCGCTTCAGCAGTACGATTGACGGCTTGATCAACTGCGATTGGAAATGAAACCATGAATGCCCACAACGTTAAGCCGGGTGTTGTTACCGGTGACGATTTGCAAGCCCTCTTCTCGTTTGCCAAGGCCAACAGATTCGCCCTGCCGGCGGTCAACGTCATCAACACAAGCACGGTTAACGCCGTCATGGAAGCCGCTGCGGAAAACAAGTCGCCGGCCATCATCCAGTTTTCCAATGGTGGCGCTCAGTTCTACGCTGGCAAGGCGCTCAATAACGATGCTCAACGTGCCTGCATCGCAGGCGCCATTCTCGGCGCCAAGCACGTGCACGCCCTGGCCGAACTCTACGGCGCCACCGTTGTGTTGCACACCGACCACGCAGCCAAGAAGCTGCTGCCCTGGATCGACGGGCTGCTTGACGCTGGCGAGAAGTTCTTCAAGGAAACCGGCAAGCCGCTGTTCAGCTCGCACATGCTTGATCTTTCGGAAGAGCCGCTGAAGGAAAACATCGAGATCTGTGCGCGCTATCTTGAGCGCATGAGCAAGATCGGCATGACGCTTGAAATCGAACTCGGCGTCACGGGCGGCGAGGAAGACGGCGTCGATAACAGCGGCGTAGACAGCTCCAAGCTTTACACCCAGCCGGAAGACGTGGCCTACGCCTACGAGCAACTCTCCAAGATCAGCAATCGCTTTACCATCGCCGCCTCCTTCGGCAACGTGCATGGCGTTTACAAACCCGGCAACGTCAAGCTGCAGCCGATTATTCTGAAAAACTCGCAGGAATACATCGAGAAGAAATACGGCACCAAGGCTCAGCCGATCGACTTCGTGTTCCACGGCGGCTCCGGCTCCACGCTTGAGGAAATCCGCGAGGCCATCTCCTACGGCGTCATCAAGATGAACATCGACACCGATACGCAATGGGCGTTCTGGGACGGCGTGCGCGGCTTCTACAAGAAAAACGAGGGTTACCTGCAAGGCCAGATCGGCAACCCCGAGGGCGACGACAAGCCGAACAAGAAGTACTACGACCCGCGCGCCTGGCTGCGCAAGGGCGAAGAGTCGTTCAAAGCCCGTCTCAAGCAGGCTTTCACCGACCTGAACAACGTCGGCACTCTCGGCTAATCCGCTTCCGCTCCATCAGCGCCGGCGCCCTCATGCGCCGGCGTTTTTGCATCTGCGCTTCGAGCAACTTCGGTCATGCCCACCACCCCCCGTTTTCCACGCTTGAGCAATTTCTGCAATCGGCGCTCGGCTTCGCTTTGCGTTTTGCAGACGTGCTCGACAAAAGCGTTACAAGCGGCCCAGCGCCCCTCGGGAAGGCGTATGGCAGCAACGTGGCGACCGCCATCGACCGATGCGAGCACACACTTTGCGCCCTCTGCGGCCCAAGAGGCCGCAACCAGATCCATCGCTTCGTCCTGGGGAACATGCAGGCCAACCAGCGCGTCGATCGGGGAATCATATTCGGCGCAAATCACGGCGGGAAAAAAAAGGGAAGCACTTGAGCACTCTTTCATGGGCCAGCCTTCTAACACGTGTTGCCGAGCTTGTAAAACCATCCGTGAGCAAGGCACAATCGCCGTTTCCTGGAGTTGACGTTCAATGCAGTTTGACCTCGTGATCGTTGGTGGCGGACTCGCCGGCCTCTCTCTGGCCTGCGCCCTGCGCGAGACGCGCCTGAGAATCGCCCTTGTTGAAACATCGCCTCCACCTGTACGGGCGGAAGGCTGGGACGCGCGCATATACGCCATCACGCCGGCAAACCAGATCTTTCTCGAGAGCATTGGCGTATGGAAGCATCTGGACAAGGAACGCATCACGCCGATCCACGCCATGTCGGTTCATGGCGACGCCGACTCCCAGCTGGATTTCTCGGCCTACGAGAGTGGAATTTCCGAACTGGGATGGATCATCGAAGCCTCGCTCATGTCCTGCGAGCTTTGGGAAAACGCCAAGCGGCAGAGCAATCTCAGCGTATTCCGTGGTGCCCCACCGAATTCTCTGGAAACCACGGAGAAGGCGACGATACTCACGCTATCCGATGGGCAGACGCTGCGCGCACAACTCGTTGTCGGCGCGGATGGTCGCGATTCGTGGGTGCGCGAGACCGCCGGCCTGAAATGCAAAACGACGTCCTACGGCGAACTGGGCGTAGTCGCCAATTTCGCCTGCCAGATGCCACATCGCAATATCGCCCGACAATGGTTCCGCGACGACGGAATCCTGGCCTGGCTGCCCTTACCGGAAAAGCGCATATCGATGGTATGGTCCACTCCGGACGCTCACGCTAGCGAGTTACTGGCGCTTGAAGAAGATGAACTGTGCCGGCGTGTGGCCTGCGCAGGAAATGGCGAGCTCGGACAGTTTACGTTGCTCACGCCTCCTGTCGCATTCCCGTTGCGGCTGATACAGGTGTCGCGCACGATCGCCCCGCGGCTGGCATTGATCGGCGATGCCGCGCATGGCATCCATCCGCTATCGGGACATGGCATCAATCTTGGTTTCCAGGATGCCCGCGTTCTGGCGGAACATCTTGCGGCGACGGCCGAATGGCAGGATATCGGAAGTGAGCACCTGCTCGCGCGCTATCAACGCGCACGAAAGGAAGAAACCGTGCTCATGCAAACAGCGACACACGCGCTGCACCAGCTTTTTCGTGAGACACTACCCGGCGCGCGATCCCTTCGCAACCTCGGTATGACCCTGACCAACCGGCTTCCTGTCGCCAAGAGCCTGCTCGTCCGGTACGCGATAGGCTTACTCTAGCCGTTCTTTTTTTGTGGAGATGCACTATGTTGAAGACACTTCTTTCGCTTGCCCTGGCGACATCCGTCAGCCTGTCGGCCTTTGCCGACGAAGCCAGCGTAAAAAAGGCGATTGAAGCCAAGTTCGGTGGCAACAAGGTAACCAGCGTTACGAAAACCAGCTACCTCGGACTCTACGAAGTCTATGCAGACGGCCAGATCTTCTACACCGACGAGAAGACCACGGTTATCCTTGCGGGATCGCTGATTGACGGAAAGACGATGAAAAACATCACTTCCGAACGCATGCAGAAGCTCACGGCCATCGACTTTTCGGAGCTGCCCCTCGATATGGCTATCAAGCAGGTGCGTGGCGACGGCAAACGGATGTTCGCCAGTTTCGAGGACCCCAACTGCGGCTACTGCAAACGGCTGGCCAAGGAAATGGTCAAGCTCGACAACGTAACCATCTACACCTTCCTCCTCCCGATCCTTTCTCCGGATTCCCTCGAGAAGTCCAACCGGATATGGTGTTCGGCCGACAAGGCCAAGGCCTGGAACGAGTGGATGGTTAACGGCAAGACACCTTCAGGCAAGGCGGACTGCGACACATCGGCCATCCAGAAAACGGTTGAGTTGGGGCAGAAGCTTGGTATATCCGGAACCCCGACCCTCTTCTTTACCGACGGGACTCGGGTACCTGGCGCCGTCCCTCTGGCACAGATCGAGAAAAAACTCGACCAGCCTTCGGCCTCCAAGTAACCACCAGGCATTACAACTGGAAGGCCAGCCAGAGCAGCAGGCCTTCCGCCAGCTCGCGCAAAACGCTGGGCCGGCGATACGGATAGACATTGCATTCCTGCCGACGAGCCTCTACCCACCCGGCAAACCCCGTCACCGCAGACGGGCAATAGAAGGCGACCATCATTTCGTAGTTCAGGAACATGCTGCGCCCATCAAGATTGGCTGAACCGACCAGCGCCAGCTCGTCGTCAACCAGGATGGCCTTGGCGTGAACCATGCGCGGATGCAGCCAGACACGCGCCCCGGACACGACCAGATCACGCAGCGCGCGATGGCGCGCGAAGTCCGCCAATCTGTGGTTGGATTTCTCGGGCATGACCAGATCGACCTGGATACCCCGCCGCGCCGCCAAGGTCAGTGCCGTCAGCAGAGAAGATTCGGGAACGAAATACGGCGTAACGGCAAGAATACGACGCTGTGACGTGAAACAGGCCGACACCAGCAGGGTGAAAATCGTGTCATCGGGGCGATCCGGACCGCTATCCACCAACTGCGCCAACTCGCTTCCGTCGATATTGACACTTTCAATGAGGGGCTGCGTTGGTTCCGGCAGATTGTCTTTCTCGGTGGCGAACGCCCAGTCCTTTTCATACTGTTGTCGAACCTGGGAAGCAAGCGCCCCCCCCAGATCGAAGCTCAGATCGATCCATGGGGTGCGCGGAAGGATGGGGCGCGGATCGCCCTCGAAATACTCCGCTGCCAGATTTCGCCCTCCGCACCAGACCCGTTCTCCGTCAGCGATGACCATCTTGCGATGATTACGCAGATTGGTGCGGCCACGCTTGGGCGAATTGAACGGGGGAACAAAGCGAACGACCTCGATTCCGGCCTTCGCCAAGGCACCCAGATCAGGATAGCCGCCGAGATATATCCCTATTCCATCGATCAGAAGTCTGACGCGAACACCCGCGCTCGCTCGTTCGCGCAACAACTCCAGTACTTCATCTCCCAGCACATCACGCCCAAGGAGGAAGGTGGATATTTCAAGGCTGACCGACGCGCTGGCAATGATGCGGCGCAGAGCCTGCAAAGCCTTAGCACCATCTTCATGAATAGTCAGGTTGTCGTAAGGGACGGGGTCCGGCAACCCCATCGCCGCGCCCAATTGCAGGGAACGCGCCAGCGTGGGGAACGAAACAGACGCCGAAACGAGCGGCTGGCGCTGCCCCGGAACACCGCGAGGCACCACCACCTTGCGACTGCCAAAGGCCAGGTACAACGGCAGCGTTACATAGGGAACCAGCAATATACCCAGAACCCACGCAATCGCCGCAGAGGGATGTCGCCGTTGATTGAGCGAATGCGATGCACTGACGTAGACGACCAATCCCAGCACCACAAAGATCAGATCGAGCGTTTCCCAATGCGCTCCCACAAAATCGGTCAGCATGGTAACGACGCCACCCATTGTCATGCTCCTTCGCGCAGCACCTTCCGGAAAACCCCCCGGGGATCAATCGTCACACAGCATTGCGAACGGCCTACCCGCCACCATTATCCGTGGACAGAAAGAAGGTCATTCCACGGTAACCGATTTGGCGAGATTGCGCGGCTTGTCCACATCGGTTCCACGCACGAGCGCCACGTGATAAGCGAGCAACTGCAGCGGAATCACGTGCAACAGGGCGGAAAGCTGACCATAGTGTTCCGGCAGACGCAACAGATGCACGCCGTCGGTCGCCGCGATTTCGCTGTCCGAATCGGCAAATACGTAGAGTTCGCCGCCACGCGCCCTGACTTCCTGCAGGTTCGATTTCAGCTTTTCCAGAAGCGCATCGTTGGGAGCCACCGCAATGACCGGCATATCCTTGTCTACCAACGCCAGGGGGCCGTGCTTCAATTCCCCCGCCGGATAAGCTTCGGCGTGGATATAGGTGATTTCCTTGAGCTTCAGCGCGCCCTCCAGCGCAATCGGATAATGCCGCCCGCGCCCGAGGAACAGTGCATCCTGCTTCATGGCAAAGTGGCCGGCCCATTCCTGAATTCGCGGTTCGAGTTCGAGCACACGAGAAACGGCCATCGGAAGATGTCGTAGCTGCTGCAATTCGGCGCCTTCGGCTTCGACAGTCAAACGACCGCGCAGCTTGGCAATAACCAGCGTCAACAGGTACAGCGCCGCCAACTGGGTGGTAAACGCCTTGGTCGACGCCACGCCGATCTCCGGGCCTGCGCGTGTGATGAAGCGCAGGTCGTTTTCCCGGACAAGCGAAGACTCCGGCACATTGCAGATGCACAGTGTATGCCGCATCCCCAGCGACTTCGCGTGCTGCAAAGCCGCCAAGGTATCCGCCGTTTCGCCGGACTGCGAAAGCGTTACGACCAGCGTCAGTGGATCGGCGACAGACTCCCGGTAGCGGTATTCGCTGGCCACCTCGACATTGCAGGGGATACCCGCCAGCGCTTCCAGCCAGTAGCGGGCAACCAGTCCGGCGTGGTAGCTGGTCCCACAGGCAACGATGAGAACCTGGCGGACTTCCTTGAGCACTTCCTCGCTATGAGCGCCGAACAGTCCAGGCTGAATACTCCGTGCGGTACCCAGCATTTCCAGCGTATTTCCGAGCGCAACAGGCTGCTCGAATATCTCTTTCTGCATGTAGTGGCGATACGGGCCGAGTTCGACGGAATCCGCCGACAAATGCGTTTCGGTTTCCGGGTGCGTCACAGGAGTTCCATCAACGCGAGTAATGCGATAGCCCGTACGCGTCAGTTCCGCGCAGTCGCCGTTTTCGAGATAGACAATACGCCGGGTCACTTGCAGCAAGGCGGATGCATCCGATGCAGCGTAGTTTCCGTCCTCGGACAAGCCGAGAAGCAAGGGAGAGCCTTCGCGGGCAACGACAATCCGGTCGGGTTCGGACTCGCGCAGAACCGCCAACGCATACGCTCCCTGCAACTGGGCAATCGCGGCACGCGTCGAAGCAAAGAAATCCGCGTTCTTCTTCAACTCAGAAGCAATCAGATGGGCAACCACCTCGGTATCGGTGTCGGAGGTAAAAACGTAGCCTTCGCTCTTCAAACGTTCGCGCAGGGTTTCATGATTCTCGATGATGCCGTTGTGGACAACCGCAAGCCCCCCGGAAATGTGCGGGTGCGCATTACGTTCGCACGGAACTCCGTGCGTCGCCCAGCGCGTATGCGCAATTCCGGTATGGCCGGCCGCATGAGCCTCTTCCACCTGGGAAGCCAGTTCAACAACTCGACCAACCGAGCGCAGACGCTGCAACCCCTTCTCGTTGATCAACGCCAGCCCCGCCGAATCGTATCCACGGTACTCAAGCCGGCGCAGTCCTTCGAGAAGAACACCAACAATATTGCGGTCAGCGACCGCTGCAACGATGCCACACATGATCTATCCCGTCAGGAACAATTAATGAACTCAATGATGAAAGAGGAAACACAACCAAGCAATTCTACTATCCGCGCCCAGGGCGTCACTTCTGACCGGTCTTCTGCCCTTGTTTTGTCGGCCTTGTCCAACCTTGAATAGTCGTTTGTCTTGCGCGCGAAACGGTCAGGCTATCCGGCGGAGCATTCTTGGTCAGCGTCGTTCCTGCGCCCAACGTCGCGCCGCGCCCCACCGTTACCGGCGCAACCAACTGGGTATCCGAGCCGATGAACGCATCATCCTCGATGATCGTCTGATGCTTGTTGGCCCCGTCGTAGTTGCAGGTAATCGTTCCTGCACCGACATTCACCCTGCTGCCGATGGTGGCATCCCCGATGTATGCCAGATGGTTGGCCTTGGAGTGGGCCGCAATTCGACTTTTCTTGATTTCAACGAAATTGCCGACATGCACGTCTTCGGCCAATTCCGTCCCTGGACGCAGTCTGGCAAACGGTCCGATCATCCCGTCCGCGCCGATCACGGCATCCTCGATATGAGTGAAGGCCGCGAGCCGCGTCCCGGCACCGATGCGCGCATTCTTCAGCACACAATTAGGGCCGACCTCCACCGCTTCATCGAGGACGACATCACCTTCGAAGACGCAATTGACATCAACGAACACGTCGCGACCGCACTGCAACCGGCCTCGCACATCGATCCGCGCCGGATCGGCCAAGCGCACTCCTTGCTCCATCAGTCTCTCGGCGTTACGAAGCTGAACAATGCGTTCCAGTTCGGCGAGTTGCACCTTGCTGTTCACCCCCAGGACTTCCCACTCATATTGAGGATTGGCAGTACGTACGGGCAGGCCGGCGTCGACGGCCATGCCAACGATGTCGGTCAGGTAGTATTCGTTCTGGGCATTGTTGCTCGACAAACGCCCCAGCCACGCTTCAAGGCGCGAAGTGGGCATGGCCATGATGCCGGTATTGATTTCGCGAATGGAACGCTCTTCGGCCGTTGCATCTTTCTGCTCCACGATGCGCACGACCTGCCCTGCCTTGTTGCGGACGATACGCCCGTAGCCCTGCGGATCGTCCAACTCAACCGTCAGAATGGCCAATCCATCTTCCGCCGCATGCATCAAGCGTTTCAGCGTCTCTTCCTGGATCAGCGGAACATCGCCATATAGCACCAGAGTCGTTCCCGTCGGATCAAGAAAGGGTAGCGCTTGCTGCACAGCGTGTCCGGTTCCGAGCTGAGGCTCCTGCAGCGCCCAGGACAAATCCGGCGCATCAAGCGAGGAACGCACGACATCACCGCCATGACCATAAACCAGGCAGAGTTTTCGTGGCGAGAGGCTACGCGCGGTATCGACAACGTGCGAGACGAGCGCCTTGCCCGCCAGCGGGTGCAGGACTTTCGGCAAATTGGAGTGCATGCGCTTGCCTTGTCCGGCAGCGAGAATGACGATATTCATTGTTCAACCTTCTTGAGCTTCAGTTAACTTTCAACGATCTTCTTGCCCGGCAAGGATCTCACCCAGCATCTGCTTGCCTTTCGACGCGACAAACCAGTGCAGTACATTTTTGTCATTGATGCGCGTCTCGATAAGCCCCAACCCCTTGAGCACGCCAAGGCGGGCGCTGACCAGTTCGCGCGCCAGCCCGGTTTTGTCGGTCAATCCGACCAGGTTCCCATATACGTAGCTTTCCTCTGACAAGGCACGCAGTATCTCGACATCGTTGTAAGACAACGATTCACGCAGCGGTTCCGGTCTGGGCGGCACGGGAGGCGCTTCGTGCGCAGCAACCGAGTCCTCACCGTCCGGGGTGACGTCCTGCCTCGCTCGCCGGATCAGGCTCATTTCACGCTTCATCAGGTCCATCTGTCCGAGCAAGCGGTTCGCGACGTTCTCGAAAACACGCCGTGATGCCACCACATAGATCAGACAGAATCCGGCGAACACAAAGAAATCAACCGGACGAGTACGCGCGGCTTCCAGCAAATTGCTCGACAGCATGTTGAGAAACAGCGGGACAGTCAAAGCGGAAATGACGCCGAGGACAAGGTATTTCCCCCAATCCCGACGCACCAACTCCTCACTCCGGTCACTCAGAAAGAAATTCGCGAGCCCACCGAGCAAGCCCGCCGCAATCATGATGAGCAGGATGATCAGCATGTATCCATCCAGCGAGTTGGACAAAGCAGTCACCTGCAGGGATTTTTGTAGTTCGGAATTCATCGGCCTCTCCCCCTTGTGCAGACGATACTATGCCATAGCCTCGACAGCCGCAAAAAGAAAACCCCATTGCCACGAGAGGGCAATGGGGCCGCTTGCAACGCCGGCAAGACGGATTCAACGTGGCAGAGAACTCTCTCCCATGAGGAAGGCATCGACTTCACGCGCACACTGCCGACCTTCGCGGATGGCCCAGACCACCAGCGATTGGCCTCGACGCACGTCGCCTGCAGCGAAGACCTTGGGGGCACTCGTCGCATAGCAACCAGCACCCACCGTGGACGCCTTGGCATTACCGCGCGCGTCTTTTTCCACGCCGAAGGCTTCCAGCAGACTCGACACCGGGCTGGTGAATCCCATGGCGAGGAATACGAGATCGGCAGGAATCGTTCTTTCACTTCCGGCGATCTCGCTCATCTTCCCGTCTTTCCACTCCAGATCGATGGTCTTGATCGCTTTGAGCACGCCCTTTTCGCCGATGAACTCCTTGGTGGCGATAGAGAACAAGCGCTGCGTTTCGCCTTCCAGGTGCGACGACGAAGTCCGCAACTTGAGCGGCCAGTAGGGCCACGTCACGGCCTTGTTCTCCTTTTCAGGAGGTTGCGGCAGCAACTCAAGCTGGGTAATCGAGGCGGCACGATGACGATAACTCGTCCCGACACAGTCGGACCCCGTATCGCCGCCACCAATTACGATCACGTGCTTGCCTTTGGCGTTGATCGGATTCGTCTTGCCACCGCTAACCTGCTTGTTTTGCGGGATGAGGAACTCCAGGGCCGCGTACACGCCTTTCAGGTCGCGCCCCGGAATCGGAAGATCGCGAGGCGTCTCGGAGCCGGCTGCCAGCACCACGGCATCAAAGTCTTGCAGCACCTTGTCGGCCGACATTTGCTCGGTCGCGTCGTTGGCAACCCCTGCGGGCACTTTTTTGCTGCCAACAATCACTTTGGTGCGGAAAACGACCCCTTCGGCTTCCATCTGTTTTACACGACGTTCAATGAGCGACTTGTCGAGCTTGAAGTCGGGGATGCCGTATCCGAGAAGCCCACCGGGACGGCTGTTCTTCTCGAACACGGTCACGGCATGGCCAGCGCGCGCGAGTTGCTGTGCGGCAGCCAATCCTGCAGGACCAGAGCCGACAACGGCGACTTTCTTTCCAGTCTTTTCGCGCGCAGGCTGAGGAACGATCCATCCCATCTGCCATCCCTTGTCGGCGATTGCGTGTTCGATCGACTTGATGCCAACGGCTTCATCATTGATGTTAAGCGTACACGCTTCCTCGCACGGGGCAGGACATATGCGCCCCGTAAACTCGGGGAAGTTGTTGGTGGTATGCAACACCTTCAGCGCCTGTTCCCAATTGCCGCGATAAACCAGGTCATTCCAGTCAGGAATGATGTTATTGACAGGACAAGCGTTGTTGCAGAAGGGGATGCCGCAATCCATGCAGCGAGATCCCTGAACACGCGTCTGCTCATCGTTAAGCGTCGCAACAAACTCACGATAATGCTTCAGACGAGCCTCCGCAGGCTCATAGGCTTCTGACAGACGCTGACGTTCCAAGAAACCAGTCGGCTTTCCCATTTAAGCGGCCTC
>Ga0316613_10002583_pt1 | contig 11628 bp, 13 predicted proteins | sample OWC_soil_day10_C_2_FD_207647 | JGI IMG/M metagenome (GOLD analysis project Ga0316613, IMG submission 207647) | Wetland soil microbial communities from Old Woman Creek delta, Ohio, United States - OWC_soil_day10_CT_b | ecosystem: Environmental > Terrestrial > Soil > Wetlands | place: USA: Ohio... | reverse complement strand
AGGTTGGGCGGGTGCCATCTCTCCCCTCGGGACGAGGGGACCCTGACCGCCTCCGGTCAGCCGTTCCTGGCTCCTTGCAAGGCGCTCCATCAGGCGGATTTCCTTCTTTCCGATCCGCATCGCGGTTTCGACCCAGATGTCGACCACTTCCAGCAGCTGCTCGTACCGCACCGGCCGCATCCGGCGGCGGACCTTGAGGACCCCCTCGCGGGCGTTCCCCCTGGTGGAGTTCCGGACGATGTGCTCGTAGAGCGCGCTTTCCCCACGGCCGGTCTCCGCCAGGATGTCCACGATCCCCTCGGCGTGGAGCTCCTCCGCACGGTAGAGCTTGCCATTCAGGAGCATCCGCTCGGCCCGCGTCGCACCGAGCCGCCGGTCGAGAAGCTGGTACGCTCCCATCCCCGGGAAGAGGTTGAACATCACCTCGGGGAAACCCATCTGGGTGTTCCGCTCCGCGATCAGGACATCGCTGCAGAGCGCCGCCTCGAATCCGCCGCCCAGTGCGTCCCCCTGGACGAGGGAAATCGTGGTGATGGGGAGGTTGTATCCCGTCGTCTGCGGGTGGAGGACGTCGATGCACGCCTTGCCGTATTCCCTGAGGGAACCCGGATCGTTCTCCTGGATGCATCGTGCGAACAGGGCGAGGTCGCCCCCGAAGTTGAATACCCCGGGGGTGCGGGAAGCCAGTATGACGTAGCGGACAGGACATCCGCTTTTGCTGCCGGCTTCCGCCAGCCTCTCCACGCCGCACTGGAAACGGCGGATTTCCGCAAGGACTTCGAGAGTGAAGCATGCGCGGGGCTTCGGGTCCAGGATGCACCAGAGGGCCCCGTGCTGTTCATCGAAACGGGTGGATATTTGAAAATAGGAGGAGTTGTCCCGGAACACATGAGGCGACACGACATTCATTTTGTGTAACCTCTCCAGAATGATGGGACATGTTCGCTATAAAACAGGATGGATTGTACTACGCAAGAATACGATAGCAACAACAAAAACAGGGAACCATTCCTGGGAAGAACCTCCAGGGTGGGCGCGTGGTGAATCGGCCCTACGGCGCGGCATTGTCCCCCCGCGGAAAACAGGCTATCGTTGTGAAGAAATCCGCCAGCGATTCCATACCGGGAGGTACCCCATGAAGGACACGCTGAAGGCCGGCCTGGAGCACGTCCACACATACCGCGTGCCGGAGAGCAAGACGGTTCCGCACCTCTACCCCGAGGCGAAGGCGTTCCAGGAGATGCCGAAGGTTTTCGCCACCGGCTACATGGTCGGTCTCATGGAGTGGGCGTGCATCGAGGCGATGGCGCCCCACATGGAACCGGGGGAGGGGAGCGTCGGCACGATGATCAACGTGACCCACACCGCCGCGACCCCGCCGGGGATGACGGTGACCGTGCGCGTCCGGTGCACCGGCGTCGACGGACGCCGCACCGTCTGGGAGATCGAGGCGAAAGACGACGTCGAGGTCATCGGGAAAGGAACCCACGAGCGGTTCGCCGTCGACTTCGCCAAGTTCAACGCCCGACTCGCGAAGAAGGCGGCCGGAGGGTAAGGAAGGGGAGTGTCCCCTGCCACGGTTACGCGGGGCGGGCAGGCTTGTTGGAAATCTTCTTCGCGGTTTCCCCCGCTTTGCGCCGCTCCTCGGCCTTCCGGTCCTCGATCTTGCGGCGGTCGAGCTGGATGCCGAAGAAGCAGATTCCCGCGATGGAGGCAGCGATGCCGGCTGCGATGAGGAGGGTGCCCGCCGATGTGGCGGCCCCCGGGGTTTCCATTCCGATCCCCAGGAACCCGAGGAGGCCGTAGGCGGAGATGCCGAGGAAGACGGCCATCGATACATTCAGGCCGTGAAGGGCCGTTCGTTTGGAGACGTGCAAGGCCGGGCTCCCGGAGAGCGTGGTCCGGCCATGGTAGCACGGATCGGCGCGCTTACCGGAAGTGCCGGTTCATCTTCCCCCGGAGGCGCAGCACCGCTTGGGCGTGCAGCTGGCAGATCCGCGGTTCGCCCAGCCCGAATATCCGGCTGATCTCCCGCAGGGTCAGGTCCTCGAAGTAGTAGAACGCGATCAGCTGCTGCTCCCGTTCGGGGAGCATGTCGATCGCCTTCCCCAGCACGTCCTTCAGCTCCCGGGTGAGCTCCTCCTCGCGGCTCTCGTCCATCGCCGCCGCGGCCATCACGTGGCGCAGCCCGGCGCCGTTCTCCTCGTCCTCGTCCTGGAGCGCGTCCAGGGAAAACACCGTCATCCCCGTGAACATCGCCAGCTGCTTGCGGAGCTCCTCCACGGAGATGCCCAGCTCCTTCGCGACCTCCTCCTCTTCGGGCGGGCGGCCCAGGACGTTCTCGAGGCGGGCGTAGGCGTGCTGGAGACGCGTGGAGTGCTGGCGGGCCGACCGCGGGAACCAGTCCATCTCCCGGAGGTAGTCGAGCATGGCCCCGCGGATGCGGAACTCGGCGTACGTCTTGAACTTGATCCCCCGGGAGTCGTCGTAACGGTCCAGGGCGTCCAGCAGCCCGACGACCCCGGAGCTGACCAGGTCGTCCGTCTCGATGTGTGGGGGGAGCCGCAGCTTCATGCGCGCCGCGTGGATCCGGATGCCGGGGAGGAACTCCTGCACGATGGCTTCCCGGTCCGGCTTGCGGCCCTTTCTGGCGGTGGTCTTCCGGGTCTTCCCGGGTGAGAGCGCTGTCTGGGTTTGCGCCATGGCGTCGGTCCTCTTTCATCAGGGTGCGTTGCGAACCGTGCTGCCCTGGAGAGGAGCAATCGCCGTGCCACTCGGGTCTTGCATACAAGCTGCTTGATAATCAAGTTGTTTTTGTGAAGGACGGCTTGGGGGTAAAGAGAAACGCTGTCAAATTCCCCGAAGAATCGTCAAATATTTGACGGTTCGGAGTCCGAGACGGGAAGGAGGACGTGGACCGTGGTTCCCTGTCCGGGCCGGCTCGCAAGCCGGATGTACCCGCCGTGGCTCCGGACGCAGCTGTGCACCATGGGGAGTCCCAGGCCGGTTCCCTCGCCGGGCGCCTTGGTGGTGAAGAACGGGGTGAACACCTGGTCGCGGATCGACTCCGCGATCCCGCTCCCCGTGTCGGAGACTCCGACGGTGACGTACCGTCCCTCGGGTACCGGTGCGTCGCCGAAGAGGGTCTCCCCGTCGGATTCGAACGTGCCGGTGGAGAAGGTGAGGACTCCCCCCGCCGGCATGGCGTCGACCGCGTTCTCGCCCAGGTTCAGGAGCGCCTGGATCAGCATCCCCGGGTCGCCCATCACCGGTTCCGGGTCCGCCCGGAGGTCGGTCCGGATCTCCACGTTCTCGTTGACGGACCGGGAGAGGATTCCGATCGCCTCGCCGACGATCCGGCGGATTTCCAGGGGGCGGAGCCTGGGCGCCTCCCGACGGGAGTAGGCCAGGAGCTGCCGGGTCAGCTCGGAGGCCCGGCGTGCGGAGCGCTCGATGCACGCTGCCGCCTCGTGTCCTTCCCCCCCTTCGGGGAGGTACATCTTCAGGAGCGACGCGTACCCGAGGATCCCCGTGAGCAAGTTGTTGAAGTCGTGCGCGATCCCCCCGGTGAGGCGCCCGATGGCCTCCATCTTCTGCGCCTGAGCGAGCTGCTCCTCGGCCTGCCGGAGGCGTTCCTTGAGTTCCTCCACGTCTCTTGCCATGGGGATCAGACTACCGTACGGCGGGAAGCGGGGTCAACTCGAGGGGCCGGCCGGCTCCGCGAGGTCGAGGTTCTTCCGTTTCAGCATCTCCACGAACGTCGTGCGTTTGAGGCCCAGCAGCGCGGCGGCGCGGTTCTTGTTCCCCGCGGCGAGGTGGAGGGCCTGCCGGATCAGCGTGTTCTCGAAATCCTCGGTGGCGGTGCGGATGTCCATCCCGCTCTCCCCCAGCACCGGGAGCGCGGCCTTGAGGAACCTCTCCGCCCTGCGGATCCTCTCGGGGATGTCCTCCGGCTCGATCCAACCGGACCCCTTCAGCACGACGACCCGCTCCACGAGGTTCTCCAGCTCCCGCACGTTCCCCGGCCACGGGTACCGGGTCAGGATCTCGAGGGCCTCGGGGCGGATCCCCTCGAGGGCGCGTCCCTTCTCCCGGTTGTACCGCGCGATGAAGTGGGCCACGAGGACGGGGATGTCGTCCCGCCGCTCCCGGAGTGGGGGGATCCGGATCGGGATGACGTTCAGCCGGAAGTAGAGGTCCGCCCGGAAGCGTCCCTCCGCCACCTCCTCGTCCAGGTCCTTGTTCGTCGCCACGATGACCCGGGCGTCGACGGGAATCGCCCGGTTTCCCCCCACGGGGGTGACCGACTTCTCCTGCAGGACCCGCAACAGTTTTGCCTGCAGGTGCGGGCTCATCTCCCCGATCTCGTCGAGGAATATCGTCCCGTGGTGGGCCACCTCGAACTTCCCCGCCCGGGCGGCGTGCGCGCCCGTGAACGCGCCCTTCACGTGGCCGAACAGCTCGCTCTCCAGCAGGTCGGCGGGGATGGCCGAGCAGTTGATCGGCACGAGCATCCGCTCGGCCCGCGGCGAAAGGTAGTGGACGGCGCGCGCGACGAGCTCCTTCCCGGTCCCGCTCTCCCCCGTGACCAGCACGGTGGAGTCGGTGTCCGCCACCTTCCGCACGAGGCCGAGGACGTGCCGGATCTCCTCGCTCACGCCGATGATGTTGTCCAGCCCGCCGCGGCCCCGGACCAGGGAGCGCAGGCTCACGTTCTCCTTCCGCACGCTGGTCAGCTCGAGGGCGCGGTCGACGAGCGGGACGACCTCGTCCACGCTGAACGGCTTGGTGATGTAGTGGAACGCCCCCATCTTCATCGCGTTCACGGCGGACTCCACGGTGGCGTGCCCGGTCATCAGGATGACCTCGGCCCCGGGCCGGACCTTCCGGGCGTGCGCGAGTACGGCGAGGCCGTCCGCCCCGGGCATCTTGAGGTCGGTGAGGATGACGTCGACGGGGTGCTGGTCGATGTGCTGCAGAGCCTCCGTGCCGGTGCGCGCCTCGTGAACGTCCAGGTCGGGGCGCCGGAACACCTTCCGGAGGAGGCTCAGGGTGACCTCCTCGTCCTCCGCGATCAGCAGCGATTTCCTCATTGGCCCAAGTCTACCGGAACCGCCCCCCCGGGTAAAGTTTCCACGGGCGCCGGTCGATAAACCGGGTACGGCGGCCTTTGCGGCGCCGGCGGAAACGGAGGACCGGTGAAGGATTCCGACAGCGGGAAGTGGTGTGCCCTGTTCGCCGAGGCTCACCGGGCCGTGGACGTACTCTCCGCCACGAGGCTGCGGCGGATCGAGGAGATCCGCGCCGCCCTCGAAGCCGGGATCTACCGCGTCGACGGCCGCCTGGTCGCCGAAAAGATGGTTTCCGACGTGGTCCGGGAACTCCGCGCGCGCAGGAGATAAACCCCCGAGCGATTCCTGTTGCCTCCCCGCGCGGCATTATCGTATCTTCCCCTCATGCAGTTGCTGATCGACGCGAGCGAGGTTTCCTGGGACGTTTCCGCGCTGCGGACCTTCGGCGAGGTCATGGAGGAGGCCGGCAGGCGGGCGGCCGCCCGGGGGCGGGTGGTTTCCCGGGTCACCGTGGAGGGCCGGGAAATTTCCACGCGCCTGGAGAAGGAGCTGGCTTCGCTCCCCCCCGGGGAGATCGGGGTGGTGCGCATCTCCACGACGACCCCCCGGGAGCTGCTGCGGGAGGCCCTCGACGGAGGGTTAGACCTCTGCGCGGCGATCCTGCGGGACGTCCGGGCCGTGGTGGCTTCCCTCAGGGCGGGGGACATCCCCGCCGCGACGTCCCTGTACGTATCCTGCGTCGAATCCCTCGCCACATACTTCCAGCTGGCGGGGGCCGTCTTCAACGGGATCCAGAGCGGCGCGTTCCCCCTCCCCGGGGGAGCGACGTCCGGCGCCGGGGAACTTCCCTCCCCGCCCTCCTCCACCGCGGAGATACTCGAACAGCTCCTCGCGGCCCAGAAGTCCGGGGACTGGACGTCGATGGCGGCACTCCTCGAGGACCGGATCGTCCCGAACCTGGAGAAATGGGCCGCATTTTTCTCGGCCATGCGGGGGCCGGATTCGATCCGGCCGGAGGAGAAGTAGCGCCCCCCCGCCCGGATGGGGTAGAATCACCGGTGAGGATTGCCGTCCGGCGGGAACAGGGGGCGACGGGTGCCCAGTGACGACTTCGACCGGGCGCTCCGGAAAGCGCTCTCGGGTCTGCCCCCCGTGTTCCGCGAGGCCCTGGACAACGTGGCGGTGGTCGTGGAGAAGTGGCCGCCCGACTGGCTGCTCGACGAGCTGGGCATCCCGCCGGAAGACACCCTCTACGGTTTTTACCACGGCATACCGCTCCCGGAGCGTTCCATCCAGGATTCCGGGAACCTGCCCGACAAGATCTCCATCTATCGCGGCCCCCTCGAGGAGGATTTCCCGGACCGCGAGGAACTCTGCCGGGAGATCCGGGTGACGCTGCTGCACGAGATCGGACATTACTTCGGGATGGACGAGGAGGATCTTTCCCGCCTGGGGTACGAGTGACCCCCGGCATCCTTTGACCGGAGGACCACCATGCTGCGCCTGAGACGGGAATACGTCGACGGCCCGGAGAGGCCGGAAATCGTGCTCCTGCACGCCGAAGTGAACACCCCGGACGCCGCAGGGCGCCGGATCGCCCGCTGCACGCGGGTCGTCGCCCCCACCGGCCCGCCCGGACGCCGCGCCGCCTTCGTGACCCTTCCCGACCCCCGGGAGGGGGAGCGGTTCACGGTGCGGTACCGCTTCTCGGCGGTCCGTGGCGGCTCGGAAGGATATTCCCCGTTCTACGAGACCATCGTCCCGTCGGACGAGGCGTTCGGCGACCTCTACCGGGTTCCCGAGGAGGGGGGAGGGAACCTCCCGCCGGCGCCCGGCTGCGGGCATTTCCTCGTGGTGCTCCCCCTGGAGGATGGGGAGAAGGCGGCGGGCGTCTTCCGCTACGGCTTCGGGGCGATGCGGAAGAAGCCTTCCCCCGGGTTGTGCCGCGCCGCGGTGGACGCGGGGGACGGACCCGCGCCGGTCTTGGAGGCGCCCGAGGCGCTCTCCGTCCTGAAGGGGCGGCCAATGCCGTACTTCCTGTACCACGTTCCGGCGGACGGCGCGCTGCGCGCCTGCAAGGTCGCCTGCGCCCGGCTCACGCTCACGGACGAGGCGGGAGATGTGGTGTCCGCCCGCCTGGTGTGGGGCGACCCCGCCTGGAGGGCCTCGAACCTGTGCGCGATGGAGGCGAAGGGGTACCCGGGGGGTGCGGGCGCAGCGGGGGAGGAGTTCTTCGCGGGAGACCGGGATGCCTACCTCGCCGCGCGCTTCTCGGTGCTGTCCCACATCCCGGGTCCGCGCGTCTTCGAGGCGTTCGTCTTCGGCCCTTCGGGAAGCCGTGTGGAGTACTGTTTCCTGACGCTGGTCCGGCGTCCGGACGGAACGCTCGCCGCCCGGTGGAGGAACCGCGAGGGCGGGGGGAACTGGGGCGTGACGCTCTGAATGCGGGCTAGCGGATCTCCCGCATCGCGGAAAGCAGCGCGCCGATCTCCTCGTCCGTCCCCACGGTGATGCGAAGGCATCCCGCGAGGCGCGGCGTGTCGAAGTACCTCACGAGGATCTTGCGGCGTTTGAGCGCCTCGTAGACGGGACGGGCCGACCTGCCCCCCGCCCGCCGCGCGAGAACGAAGTTGCTCTGCGACGGGAACGGCGCGAATCCCACCGAGGGAAGGGCCGCGACGAGGGCCTCCCGCGTCTTCCGGATCCTCCCGGCGTTCCGCTCCATCCACGCGATGTCCGCCAGCGCCGCCGTACCCGCAGCGATCGACAGCCGGCTCAGGTTGTAGGAGTCCTTGACCTTGTTCAGCCCGTCGATGATGCGCGGATGGGCGAACCCCAGCCCGATGCGCAATCCCGCCAGCGAGAACGACTTGGACAAGGTCCGCAGGACGATCACGTTCTCCCGCTCCCGGGCCAGCCGGAGGGCGGTCTCCTCCGCGAAGTCGGCGTACGCCTCGTCCACCACCAGCACGCCGGGGACCGCCTCGGCCAGCGCGGCGAGATCCCGGACCGGCACCCCGGTCCCGGAGGGGGAGTTGGGGCTCGCCACCACCGTCACGCGCGCCTTCCTCCTGGCGAGGGCCGGTGGGAGTGAGTAATCCTTGGGATACGGCACGCCGACCATCCTGCCCCCTTGGATCCGCACCAGCGTGTCGTAGAGGGTGTAGGTGGGGGAGGGACACGCGAGGACGTCGCCTTCCCCGATGAACGCACGCGCCACCATCGCGAGCAGGTCGTCCGAACCGTTCCCGGCGATGACCCCCGGGAGATCGAACCGGTACGTCAGGGCGGCCTGGCGGCGAAGACGCGTGGCCATCGGGTCGGGATAGAGCCGCAGCGGGTCGCCCAGTTCCGCCAGGACCGCTTCCCGGACCTTCGGCGACGGCGGGTACGGGTTCTCGTTTGTGTTCAGCTTGATGTATCCCGGCTCCTGCGGCTGCTCGCCCGGGACGTACCCCTCCATCCGGGCCACGTTCCGGCGGAATACGACGCTCATCCGCGGCCCATCCGGCCCGGGATCCGCGCCCCGAGGCGTTCCCACGCCGGCACGGACCGCTTCACCATCTCCGGCGACACGCAGTACGCCAGGCGGAAGTGGCCGGCCCTGCCGAACCCGCTCCCCGGGACCACCAGGATCCCCTCCTCCCGGGCTGTCGCCACGAATTCCATCTCGTCGGGAAGGGGGGACCGGGGAAACAGGTAGAATGCGCCCCCCGGCGGCACGACCTCGATCCCCACGCGCCCCAGCGTCCCGAGCAGCAGGTCCCGGTTCGCCTGGTACACCGATACGTCCGCGGGCAGGTCCTGGAATTTCGCCACCGCGCGCTGGAAGAGGGCGGGGGCGTTGACGAATCCCAGCACCCGGTTGCAGAAGACGCACGCCTCGGCGACTTCGGGGGCGTCCGCGGCGCGGGGGGACACGGCGATGTACCCGATCCGTTCCCCGGGGAGATTCAGGTCCTTGGAGTGCGAGTACGCCACCACGGTGTTCCGGATCCTCGTCACCGGTTGCACGAACGCGACGCCCTCGAACACGACCTTCCGGTACGGCTCGTCGGAGATCACGTAGACGGGAGCGCCGGTACGGGTTTCCGCCGTCGAGAGGATGCGGTCGAGGCCTTCGAGGTCCCCCCCCAGGTAGACCGCGCCCGTCGGGTTGTTCGGCGTGTTCAGCAGGAGGGCCCGCGTCCTCGGGGTGAGGGCCTTCTCCAGGGCGGGGAGGTCGAGCTGGAACCGCGGATCCGTCTCGACCACGACCGGGATCCCCCCCGCGTTGCGGATGTAGAAGAGGTACTCCACGAAGTACGGGGCGAGGAGGATCACCTCGTCCCCCGGCGACAGGAGGGCACGCAGGGCGACGTTGATCGCCCCCGCCGCACCCACGCTCATCACCACGTGGTCCGCCGCGAACGGCAGGCCCGTGGACCGCGCAAGGGAATCGGCGACGGCCCGCCGGACATCGGGGAATCCGGCGTTGGGCATGTATTTGTGGAGGTCCGGCGGCGGATCCGACGCCAGGCGGGCGAGTTCGTCGGCCAACGGCTTCGGGGGATCGCCGTACGGGTTGCCGAGGGTGAAGTCGAACACGTTTTCGGCCCCCCGCGCGGCCTTGAGGGCCGCACCCTCCTCGAACATCTTCCGGATCCACGACCCGGCCCGGATCGCCTCCCGGATTTCCGGCGCTGCCGCCATGCGAAGACCTCCGCTCCCGCGCGCGCTGCGTCGCGGACAACGCACCACGATACGCCACTTCGCGGGGGCGCCGCAAGGGGCGGAGGCCGGTTGAATCGACGCCCCGCTTGCCGTACAGTGGATCCATCCGTTGCAGGACCGGCGGCATCACTTCGGCGTTCCATGGGGGTGGACGGTGTCGCACTCTGTTCGCAGATTCCTGGTGTTGGCCTGCCCGCTCTTCGTTCTCGCCGCCTGCGCGGTCGGGAGCCGGCTCTACATTTCCGGAGTGCCCTCCCGGCCGGGGGGCCCGCAGAGACCCGCGGCCGCGCCGCAGGCGGTGGTCCTGGATTTCGCCTACGTCCCGGTGGAGCCGGACGTGGTCGGCCGCGACTACGACAACGTGCGACCCATCGTGTGGAAGGGGGAGCCGGGCAAGGCGATGGCGGACCTGGTCGCCTCCGTCCTGGCGGAGAGCGGCGTAGCGACGGTCCGCGCTGCCGCGGACAGTTCTTCCCTCGACAGCGTGCCGGTACGGATCTCGGGCAACGTGCGCCGCTTCGAGGTCAACGCCCGCCGCAGGGGGAGCGTGAAAGTCGTGAACGAGGCGGCCGTCTCCCTCTCCGTAACCGCCGCGGGCGGGTCCCTGCCCACCCCGGTGTCGTTCGCGTCGACGAGCAGCAACTCGGTGGAGGACGTGTTCGTGACGCCGGACGGTCTGCGCCAGGTTCTCTTCTCCTCCGCCAACGCCGCGGCGGAAGAGACCGCGCGGCGCCTCATCGAGGCCGGCGTGGTCGTCCCGCCGCCATCCGGGAAGTAGCGCCGGCGGCGCGGGGTGCCCGTCGAAATCCTGTCCGCCCCGGAGGATGTCCCGCTCGCCGAGTGGGAGGCCCTCCACGCGGCGCAGTTGAGGCCTTCCCCGTTCCTCTCCCCCCGTTTCCTCCTGCCGTGGCGGCGCGCCTTCGGTGAGGGGTGCGAGGTGCGCGTGGCGCGGTTCGCCCCCCCGGTCGGCCCCGCGGAGGGGCTCCTGTTCCTGTGCCGCTGCGGCGAGGGGGGGTGGACCTTCCTCGGCGGGGAGCAGGTGGCGGACTACCTCGACGCCCTGGTCGCCCCCGGCCGGGAGGAGCCGTTCTGGCGGGAGTTCCTCTCCCGCGGGATTCCCGTTCTGGGCGGCGGTCCGTTGCGGCTCCCCGGGCTCGTCGACGGCACGCCGGCCCTGTCGGTCATCCCGCGGGTATGCCGCGAGTTGGGAGTTCCCTGTGCGGTGGAGGAGATGGACCGCGCCCCCTTCATCGGCCTGCCCGGGACCTTCGACGGGTACTTCGAACGGCTCGGCGGGAAGGGGCGCCACGAGCTGCGCCGGAAGATGCGCCGCGCGGCGGAACTGCTGCCCGGCCTCTCCTACCGTGTCACCCGGACGGCGGAGGAACTTGCGCGGGACATCCCCTCCTTCGTCGATCTCCACCGCAGGAGCCACCCGGAGAAGGAGCGGTTCATGGACGACCGGATGGCGTCCTTCTTCCGGGAGGTCGCCGAGGGTTTCCTGGCCGGGGGGAGTCTCCGGCTGGCGTTCCTCACCTTCGATGGCGGGGACGCGGCTTCGGTGTTCCAGTTCCGGGCCGGCGGATCCCTGCTGCTCTACAACTCCGGTTACGACCCGGCCCACCGGACCGCCAACCCGGGCCTCGTTCTCATCGCGCGGTGCATCGAGGAAGCCGTCGCGGAAGGGGCGCAGGAGTACGACTTCCTCCGCGGGAAGGAGCGGTACAAGTACGACCTGGGGGGCGTGGATCGCGTCGTGCACCTGCTGACGGTTTCCCCTTGACCGGGCACCTCGTCGTCTCCTACCACACCTGTCCGATGGAGGAGCCGGGCACCGGCCTGG
>Ga0316613_10002582_pt1 | contig 11630 bp, 10 predicted proteins | sample OWC_soil_day10_C_2_FD_207647 | JGI IMG/M metagenome (GOLD analysis project Ga0316613, IMG submission 207647) | Wetland soil microbial communities from Old Woman Creek delta, Ohio, United States - OWC_soil_day10_CT_b | ecosystem: Environmental > Terrestrial > Soil > Wetlands | place: USA: Ohio... | reverse complement strand
CTCCAATTGGCATAAAAGAGCATTTTTTTCAGGGGCAAAGCAGCCAGTTTGGCTGGTTGCCCCTTTGTTGGCATTATACTGAAAAGGGCATAGATCCAATGCACAGTTGTATCTCCTTGAACAATCTGAATTTATTCCAATTCCTTTAATATCAGCGTTGACAAAGCAGGAATAGTAAATGATTCATTTTTGTTAAACATAGACTTTATTTCTTGTTCAAAAATCCCTGTTTCATCTCCAATTACTGCCCATTTATCCCCTAAAATAAATTCAGGAAGAAGGAGTTCTTCATTATTTTTAGATACATTATGAAGAATAATAATTTTGCGAAATCGATCCTTACTTTTTATGTGCTTTGCTAAAATACATTTTATAAACTTGTTATTTTTTCTTTTGAAGTTAATTGTTTCAACCTGTCCACTTCCATCGAATATTTTTGTATGGTTTTTGCGAAAGTTAATCCAAGATACAAAAAATTCTTTAATATCTCTATACTCTTCTATTCTGCCCCAATCCAATAAATTTAGCTGTTCTACTCTATAGCTGTCATAACTTCCGTTTTTCGTTGTAAGACCTTCAACCCCAGATTTTATTAAAATTGAGCCTTGATAACCAAATAGCATCGAATATGCTAATTTATACCTTTTTACTATTTCTTCATGGCTCATATTTTGCATTTGTAAATAATCAAATAATAATAACTCATCATGTGTATCTACAGTATGTACAAGTCTTTTAGCACACTTTCTTCTTCCCTTCCTTTCAATTATATTTATGAACTTTCCAAACATAGGGGAGATAAACTTATTATTAAAATAATTATTTTTTATTACCAAGCTTAAAAGCTTTGAAAATCTATTATTTACAAATTCAGTAGCAAAAGTGTCAAAGTCAAAAATAAGCATATACCCTTTTGAACCTTCATTAAAAATATTGAAATTCATATCTATACGTATATTTGTGCATAAGCCTGGTATATCATTTCGGCCTCTTATAGGAAAGGCGCTAGAAGTATTGGTAAAAACTCCAGTATATTTAAATTTATGCATATTCTGCCAGCAAGATTGCAACTTTAAGCTTATTGCAGATAACTTTGTTGGATTCGCCTCTCCATAAATAACAATATCTCTATTTATTTTTCTCAGTTCTTTTTCTATTTTCTTAACTGTAAATACGTCAATACTAGTCATAAAATCAAATCTAAAACCATCAATAGAATATTCGTTGACCAAATACTTTAAGGAATCAATTATCAGTTTTTGAACCATATTACGTTCTGTTGCTATTTCGCTTCCATATGATGTAAGTGATCTAGCTCCGTGTGGAGTTTGCCTGAAATAATAATCTGGTACTATACTGTCAAACAATCTTTCTTCAGATACATGTGTATATGCCATATCTAAAATTACCCTTATACCTGCTTCGTGACATGCTTGAATCAACTCTTTAAATTCCATTATTCTATTATAAGGATCTATAGGATTTGTACAATACAGCCCTTCTATTAAGAACCAACATCCTATTTGATCATAACCCCATCTATATGAACCACTGTCATTCCCTGTTTCTTTGCTATCAAATTTAGTTATTGGTAATATCTGTATGCAATCTACACCCATTTGTTTTATGTATTCTAATTTACTTATTACCCCTTTAAATTTACCCTTGATTTCCTCATCCACTTTCGCAGTGGTATGTCTTGTAAAGTCCCATACATGCATTTCGTAGATTGTTAAATTTGTTTTTTGTGGAAAGATTCGTTTATGGTCTTTCCACCCAATAGGATTTGTTTTTTCAAAATTAATTATTGCACCTTTTTTTGCATCAACCGAACAAGCTTTAGCATAAATATCAATTATTTCATTTTTATCATTTACTCTAAACGTGTAAAATTTGTCAATTACAAAGTTTAGTGGCAGGTTTATAAACCATACCCCTTTTTCGGATTTTTTCATATCATATACATTGATAGGAGCTCCATCAAAATCCGAATTATAAATTAGTAATTCTATTTTCTGAGCCAATGGTATCCACGTCTTAAATACTGCAATCTGTATTTCTCTCCGCTTATCGTAATAGGTACTAAATCCTAAATCACATTTTTTATATTCAAATTTTTCATGAAATTTTTTTAGATATTCTGCATCATTATACTTAGTTATTGTATGATTATCTTCTATTTTTTTATTTAAAGCATGAGGATATTCCATATATTTTTTATTATTTACAGGTTCAAGATAAATATTTTGATCATATTCTATCAAATAAATTTTTTTGATATTCGCATAGTTACTAAAGTCCAAATATCTTTGTTCTTCTTTTGATAAATTAATTCCATTTTTATGAATCCCTATCCAAAGTAAATTTTTATATTTATCTGTTATAAGCTCTATTTCAGAAAAATCAATTTCTGCAATCCCATATTCCATATTGTTTATTGTTACTATAGAGTCGAAGTTAATTATTTTAAAGCTACTATTATTTTTACTATATAAAACTATTCCCCAGTAATTATAATCATCATTAAATTTTCTATTATAATAAATTTGAAAACTTGTATTTCTTTTCTTTTTATATTCATTTAATTCTTTAGATAACTCTAATTGTTTTTTATTATACAAATCATGATATATTTTTAAGTATTGCTGCACACTTAAATTCCATGAAAAATCTTTAGTCATATTCATTCTTGTAATTTTTTCCCACTGTTGTTTATCATTTTTAAATAAATTTATTGCTTTATTAATTGAAGTAATAAGATTATCTTCAGGTGTATCTTTTTCTTTAGTTAATATGCGATTTATAGTTTTAGATTTAGAAAATGGAAACTTAAATCCAATTAATAAATTTTGATTTACATTATCTAGGTCTTTTATACAGTACTCATAATCTATTACACTATCTTCAAACCCGCCTGTTACACTACATACAGGAATACAGCCATATTTGGCAGCTTCCATTTGTACTAGTCCACAAGGTTCATATACAGACGGCATGAGAAGAATATCACAAGCACTATATAATTTTAATACCTCGCCTTTATAAAAATTTAATATGGCTCGTACATTTTTTTTGAATTTTTTTTCAAGAGCTATTGCAGGCGTTTCAAATTGCGCCTTCTCTTGAGGCGTTGCTATTCCTTTTATTATAATTTGCACTTCTTTATTTTCGTTTATTATTTTTGGAATACATTGATATAAAATATCAATTCCTTTTTGGTAGCAAAGTCTCCCTGATATTAATATAATTGGTATTTTAATGTCCAGAGGAAGCCCTAAAACTTTTTGAAGCTCTAACTTATTTTTATTTTTTATTTGTAATGTTTCTATAGTATAAGATGATGGATTGAATTCGGTTAGCCTCAAATTATTTTTGAAACTAATTGTTTTGTTAAGTTGAAATATTAATCTTTTTTGTTCATTTTGTAAACTATTACCAACAGCCTTACCGTTCTTTTTTAATTCTAATAAATCTATATTTATCTTTTCTATTTTTATACTTAAGTCATGTATGGCTTCTTCATATTGTTTTAAAATATTTTTGTTTATGATTTTATCCATATATATAGGATTATTTTCTTCATTATCAACTATTCCATTTAGTATTCCTTGAAATTCTCCTTTTTTTCTGCGATTATTAAACAACTTTAGCAACATTTTTTCTCCGCTAAAATGTAACTTTGTGCACAATTCTTCGGCATGTTTCTCACTTACTGTAGTTATATAATCAGCATACATAATTCCTATTGCCAAAAAAAGTATATATCCTTTGCTTTCAATATCTTTCGTTATAAAATTTTTTTTATAACATTCACTTACAAAATTAATTCTTCCAACATCACAATATCCATGATATAAAGAATTATGAACAGTAAACACCAAGCTAATGTTTTTGTCTTTATAGTAAAACGTTTTTGAATATACATCTTTTAATAACAAACAAATTGGACTTACATGCCAATCATTACAATGTATTATATCAGGCTTTATATTTATTCCTTTATTGGATAGAATAGGAATCATTTCTAAAATACCCTTACAAAAAAGCAAAAATTTCTCACATACAAAATTTTGGGAACCATTCATATATGAATAAATATTTTCAGAACTTTCCTCATTAAAAAAATGATCATTTCCTATAAGATATACTGGAATTTTAATTTTTTTGTTTTCTTTATAATAAAAAATATGCGTAATGAATATTTGAAAATTTAGTTTAATCCGTCTACCAAATTCTTCTTCTAATGTATCCATTTCAAAACTTGTTATATAAGAAATATCTTCACCATTTGAGGCTGTATCATTAATGAATCCATATTTCGGCATAGCTAAAATAACATTATAGCCTTCCTCTTTTAACGCTATACAATACTCAGCAGATACTTTCGCAAGCCCCCCAGTTGAAACAATCCCAAATATCTCTGAAGACACAAACATTATGTTTTTCATACCAAATCTTTAGCTCCTTTATTTGCAATGTCTATAAATGCTCAAGTATGTTAAAGGTTCAACAATTTTATGCAATAATATGTTAGTTGTTTTCAATAGAAGATTTGTTCGAGAATATTGTTCTTACTTCTTATTAATTTCTTATTTAGTTGTATAATTTTATTAGCATAGGGCTTGCTCAGTTTTATTGAACTCTCTTTTTAAATAATTAATAGAAATGGAAGTCTACTTGTGAACGGAATAATCTTCTTAATTCATTAGTCGTTACAGCTAAGCCGCTATACGTTCCGCTGGCAATAAATCGGGTATTAGCATAAAGAGTAGACCATTCGATATTTTTGCCAAGAATATAGTCAAATCCAAAAATAGGCCCTTTGATATTAGCCGATAATGACCCCCACTCATCATCATGAGTTAAAGAGCCGTTTAAACCTAGTTTAAGGTATCTGATATAAATACCATAGGAACCAGGTACATTTAGATCAGCACCTCTATAGTCTAATCTATATTCCTGGTTATTGTTGTAAGAGATGGCATTTGTTTTAGCATAAGCGGCAGTAAATTTGAAATCCTTACTTAACTTGGTGTCAAAACCTATTTCACCCCAGCTAGTGATACCAATACCGACATCTTTATTGCCAGCGACAGTTACATGTAAGTGAGTGTCATTAGCTATCTTAGTGGCAAATTTAATTCCATACATGTTTACATTCCAATTATCTGTTCCTGACGGTTTAGCTGCGAAAAGCGTGGTCTTGAATACCTTGCCGAAATCTAGCCAAACCCCCGTAGCTTCACAACCTTCAGCAATAGAATATGCGGAACTATCCCATTTTCTTCCGACAGTAACCCCGGTACCACCGACAATGCCAGTAACCCAAATTCTCTCAAAAGTATTATTGTTTACATCTGTAGCAGCCTTTGTTGAATCATAGTGCTGTTGCGTTTCACTTTGAAAATGGGCGGACCAATTATCATTAACTTTCAGAGATCCTTCAAAGTCAAAATACACATGATTGTTGCCATCATTGACATTACTACCATTTACGTTTTGGTTATCATATTTGGCTCGCACCATGCCGCTAAAGGTTACTTTATCCACTTTGTCTTCTACCTTGATTACGCGTTCCTCTAAAGCACCGATTTTTTTCAATTCAGGGGCATACTCGTTCTCCAATTTTTCAATAAGCGCTTTATTAGCGGCATCCGCCTTATCCATTTTTGTCATAGCTCGGGCTACAATAATTGCCATTTCATAACGGCTAATGGTTTTTTCGCCACCAAAACTTCCGTCGCCATACCCATCAACAATACCAAATTTCCCCAATTGCATCACGGCATTATAAGACCAATGTTTGGCAGGTACATCCGAGAAAGCGTTGGGTGCCGCCATCACCGCGCCATAAGTATTGAGAACAGCCACGCAGCTTAATATAACTATTATTTTTTTCTTCATTTTTTCGCTCCTTCTTTACTCTCAGAGACAAGGGGCACAAGGGGACGGTGTAGTGTCTTGTTCGTTTTTTTAATACTTCCCATGTAGAGAATACCATTTCAATCAATCTTTATTACCACCGTTCCCTGGTCTCCATTTAATAGTTATCTTATATTCTTTCGATACCTTGTTCCCTTCCATTTCAAGCGGTTTCTTCTTGAATAACATCTCAGAAGATAAATCCCTATAATTGGTAAGCTCCACCGACTTTCCGTTCTCGCTTTTGGCAAGTGACAAAATATGATAGTACATAATAATATACCGTATTATTTTACAAAATCCTTCCATATGCTGAAATCCATCAGAATCAAAAAGCTGGCCCCTCAATTGAGAAGCCAGCTAAAAATTTTCCATGTACTTTTGTACATGATTCGCCAACCAATAAGCAAAATGATCTATTGTTAATTTCCAGCATCAAATCCTGCTAACACTTATACATCCGGTAACGAATATATTACATAGAGTACCACCGCAATACTTTATTCTTCCGCCTATACGATCCTTAACGGACGAAAGGAAGCAAAATACAAATGCCTAACTATTATTATCCTGAGTCGGGAACAAGCGAATATTATATACAGGATAAAGATACTTTATATCTTATTGCCCAACGTTATGGAATTACTATTGATGCAATTGTGAACGCAAATCCTGGTATAGATCCAACTAAATTAATAAAAAACCAAAAAATCTATATACCAACAAAAGCCCCGGAAGTACCAGTACCCTGTACTTTGCTTTTAGTACCGGCACATTCTCCCGGTTCATATAAATATATAGGTGGGGTTATAGTAAAGCAATATTCTTCAACCGCCTATTTATATACAATAGTTGCATCAGAACTACCGCTCCCTAACACCTTGGGCAAATATGATTCGTATCTGGCCGAAATTAGAATACAAAACCGGCCTCATTGGGTCTTACTGAGTTACGTTGCCAGTAAATATCCTGTTTGGACTGGTAGTATTATTCTACCTTTCCCCCCAGGAATTGGAGATATTATTGTTATTTCTCCTAATGGCGATAGAATAACTGGCGAAGGTATACTTGGCGGTGTTTTTGGCCAGTGCAGTGAACCTAAATAATAGCCCTAACCCAACATTGCCGTTTTCTCTTCTTCCCCTATAGATATCCAGAAATAATATAAGGACAACCTCTGCCAATTCATTGACGAAAGTTATCCTTACACCCCGATCATTTAGAAGAGGATTCGTAAGTCTTATTGCTTTTGAGTCTTAACAACAATGAATAGAGGTCTCCATCGTTCGTTGCTTAGCTCATCATTTAACAATCCAAAACCAACCCATAGGCACCTTTTTTGCTGTTGCAAGTGGGTGCTCCTGTGAAAAAATTAAAAAAGCCATCCGGTTTAAGCCATGTGCTAATTTTTTTTGTTAAAGTATTATAATCAGCAATATAATGAAAAGCTAACGAACTGAAAACTAAGTCAAATTTTTCATTTGTAAAGTTTACATCTTCCATAGGGATACATTCATATATTATTCTATCATCGCAAAATTCTTTTTTAGCTATATTAATTATTTTATGGGAAATATCAATTCCAACAACATTTTTGGCTCCTTGAGCAACGTACCATTTACAAGCTTGTCCAAAACCACAACCTAAATCTAATATTTCCTTACCTGTTAAATCTGGTAATAAAGATCTAAAAGCTGGAATTTCAAGAACATCATTAAGTCCAAGTGATTTTTTCCGTAGATTAAGGTAAGGGTAAAAAAAACTTTCATCATCATAAATATTTTGTTTCATAGCTTCCCCCTAGTCATATGAATTTCAAGGCTAAGAAACTATATCCTCTTTTTTCCAAAAAAACTTACGTAAATAAATTATTTTGCAGGAATAATCTTTATAACAACAAAATTCCTGAATAGGAAGCTATTACAGGAGGTATCAAAAATTGATACAAATAGGTGTCTTACTTTTTCCTCAAGTTGAGGAACTTGATTTTGTTGGACCGTTTGAGATTTTGAATCACATCAACTTCATCAAAGCAAATAGTACCCATGTATTATTAGTGGCCGAAAAACAAGAACCCATTCTCGCCTATAATGGTATGAAAGTTCTTCCCGATATCACTATTGAAAAATGTTCACAACTTGATATTTTAGTAGTGCCTGGTGGTAAAGGCCGTTTGCAAGCAATGAAAAATGAAAAGATCAAAAATTTTATTATTAAGCAATCAAAAGATACGAAATATATTACATCAGTATGCACTGGTGCTTTTATATTAGCTGAAGCTGGTATGTTAAAAGGTAAACGAGCTACTACATATCATACCGCTTTCACTGAACTAGAAACCTATCCGAATATAAAGGTAGAAAAGCGCAAGGTCGTTCACGATGGAAATATTATTACTGGAGCAGGGGTAAGTTCTGGTATTGAACTCGGACTGTATTTACTAAAAATTTTATTTGGCGCAGAATTGGCTCAAGAAGTTGCAGTTAGCCTAGAGTATTCTATCGATGTAAATCAGATAAGTTAACCTATAAACAGCCATTGCGTAAACTATCGAACCCAGAAATGACAGGGTTTCCCCGCCTTACTGGTTGCACTCATTTAGCCACCGCTTAGAAATGCTCCCCACTATATATAGTAGGGATTAGACAGGTTAGATATGTATCGATCAGCGAAGCAGAGGTGTGAAACCGGCCACGCTGATCGGCGAATTTCATTATACCGTATTGTTTCGTGAGCTACTACATGATATTATGGTAAAACCTCGGCAAGTCAGGGGCTATTTTTTGCCTATCCCACAACTAGCAGAGGTTTAAAACAAAAAGAACGTGGGCCGCAATTCAGTGGTACCTTAGTTCAGAATATTGAACAACTTACCTCGAGAATTACTCCCTCGTTCTTTTTTCTATGGTAGCCAACAGCAAACTAGGCAATAAACTTACCAGTCATCATCACATTTTTTCTCGTCCTTATCAATATCTTCTTTATTAGAGCAGAAGATATTGATGATGCACTTATCGTCGGGTTTTATATCCCATTTGTCATCAAACTTATCATCATGCTTGTCACAGCCGCAGAAAATGTTGATAACACAGTGATGATTCTTCTTTTCTTTGCACCCTTCTCCCATGCCAGCACCTCCTTCCCTTCCTATATGCTATATATTATGTAACATATAGAAAAAAGGTGCTGTGACCACCGTGAGTTGATTGTTAATAATGCGATAGAACCAGCACCTTCTTGGCCGCTTCTACAAGGCGAAGTTCTTTTAGGCGCTCGAAAACCTTTTGGGCTTTTTTTTGTTTCCACGTTCTCCTCAAAAGTTAATCTAAAAAGCATAGAACCCGCGAATTTCGAGGGTTCCCAAGCATTCTGGATTTATTTGGCGGAGGCGAACCTCAACCTTTTGTAAACCCATTATTATCTATAGCTTTGACCCATGAATAGGCTAGTCACCAATGGGGTCTTGAATTAGGGTAGCAATTTGGAATTCGTGAAAATGCCCATCGTCCTCAGTAGTTATGTCAGCTACAAAATGCACGTGTCTGCCATTACCTACATCAATTGCCGGACCTGTACGAACTCCGATTTCGTGATGGTGGTCTTCGTAAAAATCTGTGTTTGTTAATATTGCATGCACATGACTATCATCCACTGGTATAACTTCACTTGTAACACCGGCAAAACGATGGTTATGCGGATCTTCTTCCGCTTCGGCAATCTTGGTGCTTCCCTCAAATTCATGCACATGTGTTTGGGTTGAAGTTGCATAATCATCTTCATAATGGTGTTTTCTAATGTCGTCCACCATTATTATCCCTCCCCCATTTTTATATATAATCCTGTGCCGCCAAGGATGTGAATATTCTAAATCTGAGGTTAGGAGACACGAAATTGCGCCCTAGTTTCTTTCAGAACAGGACTTGAAATTCCCTTGCCTATTTGTAACAAAATATTTCACCGAACGATCCTTACAAGTGTTCCAATTGGAACTGTGCGTGATAATTCAAGCACATCCTGATTATACATACGAATACATCCGTGAGATACTACCTTCCCAATGGAGGATGGGTTATTGGTCCCATGAATACCATAGTGGGGTTTGCTTAGACCCATCCACATAATTCCAAAAGGTCCACCGGGATTCGGCACCTTGCTAATTATATTGTAGGTACCCGTCGGTGTCGGTGTAAGCATCTTGCCAATCCCGACTGGATAGGATTTCCTAGGGGATCCGTCTTGATAAAGTGTAAGCTCTTTCCCCGATATATTCACTTTAATCGAGTATGTCACTATATCACCTCCCATTTTATCATATGCAAAACCAGAGGTGACGGAAAATTGGTTTTCTACTCAGATAAGGGACAAGTTTTTATGGTAACAAGCTTACTAGTTTCCGCATAACCTACATTAAGTAAACAGAAAGGAGGGTCTCAATATGGGATGTGGGTGCGGATGCGGTGGCAATGGCATGGTTATAGCTATTATAATCATCATTCTTCTTCTCCTGTTCTGTTCGTTTGACGACTGCTCTTCTTGTTCTCCCTGCTAAATAAAAGGCTGTCCATATCTCTTCGTCTTAATAAAATCCCATTCTTCTCCCTTCCTTATATAAGAAGGTCTGAGTTAAATGGCTCAGCCTTCTATTTTATTTTCTTATCAAAGAACCACGCCGCCATACGTTTGAGCAATATCATGATTTGGGCAGGTAACGAACTATCAATAACCAACATAACATAATACTAAGGATACTACGGGATTTGAATAGGGAGGGCTCTTAGTGGGATATTATATTAAAGTTGAATCAGACGTAAAAGTTTATGTAGAAGACCTTAACCCAGGGGGCTGCAAGACAATTTTATTTCTTCACGGTTGGCCTGCAAACCATAAGATGTTTGAATATCAGTTTGATAGCTACCTAAGCTAGGATATCGCTGTATAGGAATTGACCAAAGAGGCTTCGGGAATTCCGATAAGCCTTGGGCAGGATACGACTACGATACATTAGCGGATGACATTCGCGCTGTGGTTGAAGCCCTCGATCTACAAGATTTTATTCTCGGTGAACATTCCACGGGGGGCGCGATTGCCGTTCGCTACATGGCCCGCCACAAGGAATACGGAGTATCCAAACTTGCTCTTTTTGCCGCCGCAGCTCCTAGTCTTATTCAACGTTCATATTTTCCTCATGGCCAACCAAGAGAAGCTGTAATTAAATTCATTCAAGCCACGTATAATAACCGTCCAGAAATGTTGCGGGGATTTGGAGATATGTTTTTCTTCCAGCATGTGACTCAGGCTTTTTCTGATTGGTTTTTCCAAATGGGACTACAGGCGGCAGGTTGGTCCACCGCTTCAGTTGCAACTTCTTGGTTAAACGAAGAAAAGTTATTTGAGGATCTGGAAAAAATACACGTGCCCACTTTAATTCTTCATGGTATCCATGACAAAGTTTGTTTATTCCCTTTGGCTATTGCCAAAAATGAAGGAATTAGAAACTCCAAGCTGGTGCCGTTCAAATACAGCGGCCACGGATTATTCTATGATGAGCGCAATAAATTCAACAAAGAATTGACCCAATTTATCGAGGAATAAAGTTTAAAACAAATCCAGTTTCCCCGGTATTGAACTCAAAATGATACCGTAGACGATATAGTAGTAACCTCGCTTTTACTGGCGAGGTTACTTTGCGTTAATCAAAATGTTACTTT
>Ga0316613_10002580_pt1 | contig 11632 bp, 13 predicted proteins | sample OWC_soil_day10_C_2_FD_207647 | JGI IMG/M metagenome (GOLD analysis project Ga0316613, IMG submission 207647) | Wetland soil microbial communities from Old Woman Creek delta, Ohio, United States - OWC_soil_day10_CT_b | ecosystem: Environmental > Terrestrial > Soil > Wetlands | place: USA: Ohio... | reverse complement strand
TTCTACGTCAGTTTTATATTATATTGGAGATAATAAAGCTTAAGTTTAGCTGCATTTGAGGCTATTTTATATGGTGGAATTTTCAATTCTCTCAAAAATGAAAGATCGCCATATGTACCCCATCACGAGTATAATCCTGTTGATTGGTATCCTTGGGGGGAAAGTAAAAAGACTCGGGAAGAAGATAAACCTATAGTTTTACGTATCGGCTATAGGACATGCCATATCCATAAAATTAACATTTTCTTTAGCACTTGACATGCATTTATGGAAAATATTATAATAAGAGTGTATATACACGTAATGAAAAAATCTTAAGGATATCTATTATGAAACAGATTAGCAAAACATATCCTAAACTTCCTAGCCCTTGTAACTGTATGAACATTCGCCGGGCATCTCGTGCTGTTACCCAATTTTATGATGAAGTACTGAAACCTAGCGGTCTTACAATTGCTCAGTTAGGCTTGCTTCGACATATCGAAATTGTAGAACTGACAACCATCAGTGAACTGGCTAAAATGATGCGGATTGATCGAACTACGCTAAATCGAAATATGAAGCCGTTGACCGATGCCGGATTGATAGCCATTAACCCTGGAAAAGATTCGCGTACTCGGGAAGTAATGTTAACGGAAGCTGGAAAAGATGCAGTAATTAAGGCGTGGGTACTATGGGGTGAGGCTCAAGTATTAATAAAGGAATATCTTGGTGATAAGGATTTGGATAAGTTTATACAACTGATGGCAAGACTAGAGGCGCTCGTTCCTTAAACATTAGTATTTCTGGTTGATGTGTTTATATCTAGAATTGAGTGTATATGCACCTATAACTATTAAGATTGAAAATATTCAAGAGCAGAAAGGAGTAAAACATGACAACCAAGGGTGACAACTTTACTTTAGTGGATATTGGTTCCTTCGAAAATCTTCTAAAACGGGATTATAAAGGTTTTGGGGGTAAGTATTTCATAGGTAATGATCTGGGTCTTACTGGATGTGAAGTATCTCTGAACTGTATCCCAGTCGGAAAGACAATGCCGTTTGTTCATGCTCATAAGAAGAATGAGGAACTCTATATTGTTACTGGTGGTAATGGCACTTTTTTTGTTGATGGAATCGAATTCCCTGTTCAGGAGGGGAGCTTGGTGCGAGTGGCTCCTTCAGGAGAACGTGCTTGCAAAGCTGGCGATAAGGATCTATATTTTATTTGTATCCAGGCTCAAGAGGGCAGTTTAACTCAGGCCACTCTGCAAGATGGTATACGAATTGAAACCAAGACTTCATGGATGGATATATAAGTCGGATATTCTTTTGCGAAATAATCTAGACCTGTTTAGTAATAAATCATTGGACATATAGCTTTTGTTAATCGCTGACAAAGGTTGTATGTCTATTTTATTTTGAATATTGTACGTGTCATGTTATGGAAGTGATTAGATGAAGGCGCAAAAGTTGATGAAATATGGATTTAGAGCTTATTTGGAATATGACCCCTTAGCTTTCAATGGCATGTAATAGAATAGATAATGAAGCTATAAAGTATTTGAATTTGCTAGCTTATCGAGACTTGTAAACCGTTTTTTAAGTGACATTCATACCATATCTATAAAAGTAACAAAATATAGCAGGAAAATGAATGTAATATGAAGAAAAGAGTTAATAAAATCTTTAAGAACTAAGTAAGTTAAATTTAGTATATAAGCATTTTATTAATATATAATCTATAATTATACATTGAGGGAGTGGTATAAGTGATTTATCGTAAAGCTACATTTAAAGATGTAGAAATTATGTACAAAATAATTAACGCTTATGCTGAGCAGGGTTTGATGTTAGGACGTTCGAGGAATATGTTGTATGAATGCTTGCGCGATTTTGTTGTGGCAGAAGATAATGGTGAGGTTGTTGGTATGGGGGCGCTACATTTAGTTTGGGATGCACTAGCGGAAATCAGAGCAATGGCAATTGCACCCCATATTATTAAATCAGGTATTGGACGCAATATTGTGCAGGCGCTAATTGAAGAAGCAAAGATTCTCGAGATAAGGAATATATTTACCCTGACATATCAGCCAGGATTTTTTATTAAACAGGGTTTTACTGAATTATCGAAAGATCAATTGCCTCATAAGGTATGGAAAGAATGCATCAATTGTACTAAATTTCCGAATTGTGATGAAATTGCCCTAAATATAGAGCTGTGATTTATAAGGGTTGAGAGGGTTTTCTGTAGTTTTTCAATGCATTGCTTTATGTAAACTTTTAATAGCTTATAGAAAGAATGTATTTAGGTGTCTCTTGTCTTATACAAGGGAGGATATTTATGCCTAAGTATGTAAGAAATATTCATACGGAAACGGATGTTTCATCTTTAATCAATGAGTTTATTGAAGCGAAAAGGCTACGTGGATTATCAGATTTTACATTGAATGCTGATAAGTTCACCCTAAGTAAATTCTTTGAGCATTACACAGGGAAACTTCAGGACAATCTTGCTATTAAAAAGGCAGTACAAGAGTTCCTCATGGGAAAAGGTAATGCATACTACAATAAGCAACTGTCTATCATGAATCAGTTTTTTACTTATTGTTTGACTGAAGGAGTAAAGAAAGGGAATCCTTGTGATGACTTTAAGTATCGTAAGACTACAAATCGGATTATTGATTATGACGAACAAACGATTAAGCAAATATTGAAAATGCCTAACCAAAGGACATTTTCTGGTTTTCGTGATTATGTATTCATGCTTACTATGCTTGACACTGGTATTCGCCCATATGAGGCTATACAGTTACGAATTAGTGATGTGCAGGAGAATACCCTTAGAGTACGTGCAGAAACCAGTAAGACAAGAACAGAGAGATATCTGCCTATTACTAAACAATGTCTGCAGGCTATTAGAAAATTGATTGCAGTACGACATGAAACATGGGATAAAAAAGGGGTAGTTTTCTGTGGTTGTACTGGTGAACCACTGCATAGGAAGAGTATGCAATTACGATTCGTAGAATATTCTAAAAAGCTGGGCATTAACGTTACAGTTTATCATTTGCGTCATACTTTTGCCCTTTGGTATATCCGCAATGGTGGCGATGCGTTTTCCTTACAGAAAATCATGGGACATACAACATTGGAAATGACGAGAACCTATGTAAATATCGCTATGACTGATGTTAGGAAAAATCATGCAGCCTGTAGCCCTCTAAGGAATTTCTTAGGCAAAGACAAAGAGAGAGTAGGTAAGATAGAATAAAGTATTGATGTAGTAGAACTAACTCAGACAATTACAAAGAAATAATCATAAAACGCTAGGACTAAAGTCTTGCATTCGTAGGACTTTAGTCCTTTTTTATATAATAAAGGTAACAAAACCCCTTCTTTTAACATTTATTTGAGAGGGGTTTTAAGATTTAACAAATCGGTAACTTATTAAAGGGTAATGCAGATAGCATTGCCTATTTTTTTTGCCCAATCACTAAATAAATTTGAAAGGAGGTGACACATGCTCACTAAAGCAAAACTCATTAGATTAAAAAAAGGGATGAAACTGAAAGATGTTTCTAAAGCCATTGGTCTATCCACTCCTTACTTGTCCCAATTAGAAAACGGTAATGCTTGCTTGACCTCCAGTATCATACTGAGACTAGCAAAGTATTACTGCATTGACCCTAAGGAGTTGATCTAATGTCAATCACTCTTAAAAGAAACGTGATTTAAATTCTATATTTCTTTTGATTTACCAGCCCTTAAAGGGGGCTTATTTTTTTTCCTAAAATTAACGTAAAGGATGTGTATTTGTATTAAATTATGTATTGATAAGGTGAGTTTTAATAGCAAGCCAAAAGATTCAAGAGGTATTAGCAACAGATTGCCAGAAAATATGGTGGATTTACCAATAGAGGAAATCGCCAATAGATTAGTTTTGCCCTATGGAAACACTTGGACACCTGCATATTTCAAACCAAACACTAAGGGGGAACTGAGAAGGACAAATGATTGTTGGGCAGGACAAACATTATTTGCAATAGATATTGATGAAGGGATATCTTTAAACGAAGTTTTAATTAGGTGCAAAGAATATAACATTGAGCCAGCGTTCGCTTATAGCACTTTCAGTAGTATCAGTAACAATAAATTTAGAGTCATCTGGCAACTGCCCTTTGAAGTAACTGACGCTAGAGTAAGGAATGCAATACAGTTTGCTCTTATGGCACTCTTTCCTGAGAGTGATGCCAGTTGTAAGGATGCCTCAAGAATGTTCTTTGGAGGCAAAGAATTGATTCACACCAACTTCAACGCAACCTTAGACATTGCCCAAGTTATTGATTCTATGTGTCAGTATATTACTGTAACTGATAAACATAGCAACTATCAAAGAAAAATCAAAGACTACTGCAGACAAACAGGCTTAGATACCCTTAATGGATTACCCTATATAGAAAGGCTGTTTTTTGACGTAAATGCGACTTATCCCCCTACTATATATTATTATAGGATAACACCTAATTACGTCAAAAATGGGGATGGGGAACAGATTATAACCCTACACTTTAGCCCTAATATATCCGAATCAGAAGCTAGAAGTGCAGTAGATAAAAAGATAAAGTTTAATATTGAGAATACTAAGATTGAGAGAACATATGTAGATAATGTTGACTTTGACGAACTCATGCAGAAATGTCAGCTATTTAGAGAGCTTTCCTCAGGGGAATACTGGGCATATCATGATGAACTCTTTGGGATTGCCACCAATCTATTATCGGCAAAAGGTGGTAGAGATAAGTTTATGCAAGTTATTAAATCCTCCCCTGAGTATGATGAAGATAAATGGAGTTTTTTTGCAAACTATATTAATAAAAGATTATACCTCCCAAAACAATGTGATAACTACTGCCCTTTCGCTGATAAATGTGAGCATGGTAAGAATATGATTGAGCAAGTCAGACTTGTAAGAGGTACAGTCAATGAAATTAGCAAGCCTCAATTTAAGACATTGGCAGATGCTGAATTAGAGTTAGATAGAGTATTTGCTGAGGCAATGACCGCTAGTGGTACTGGCATTCATGTTATAAAAGCACCTACTGGAATTGGAAAAACTAGATTGTACTTGCCTCTAAAGAATGTTACTATTGCAGTCCCAACACATAAATTAAAGGATGAAGTAGTTGAAAAGATGACTGTGCAGGGGAATAACCCTTTGGTATCTCCTAATTTGCCCCTCCTACCAGCAGAACATAAGCAGAATATTGATAGGTTTTATAACACTGGGAATTATCAATCAGCAGGCAAATACATTAAGAAATTAGCTGATAAATACCCAGAGTTGAGTCAGTATGTTGTTGACCTTGAAGCAGTCAAGAATTGTCGTAATACAACACTATTAACCACACACGAAAGATTGCTATATCTGAAAGATACCAATGATTGTATCATCATTGATGAAGATATATTACCACTTCTATTGAAAATTGATAATGTATCCACTGAAGATTTAATGAAGGTTTGGAACAATACAACTAATGATTCTGACTATAAAGTATTACTTCATATATTAGAGATGATAAAACAGGCAGTCCCCAATATGGTCTGTGAGATGCCCTCATTTCTATTGACAAGCCCTAAAGACATTGAAACCTTTGTTGCCCTCTCCAGTTCCATAAAAAGCAATGTATTGGGATTTCTTAATGCAACTCATTTTATTAAATCTTTAGATAAGTATGGAAATGAAACAATTTCCTTCATTAATAAAAGAGATTTGCCTCTCAAGAAAATCATAATTTTATCTGCCACTGCTAATGAAACAGTATATAAACTAATGTTTGGTGATAGAGTGCAGTTCACTGATATTGGGAATGTTGAAACTAAAGGCAATATAATTCAATACCCAAAATATTCTTTCTCTAAAGCGAGAATGAATAAGGATGCAAAGCTCCTTGACTTGGCAAAAGCATTAGTAGGCAATAATCCAGTAATTACTTATAAGGATTTTGCCAAAGAGTTCCCCAATTGTATCTGTACCTTTGGTAATACAGAAGGATTTGATACTTTCTCAGGTCAGGATATTTTTGTTGTTGGTGCTTTACATCTTAATCCAATAGCTTATCTACTATATGCCAATGCCTTAGGGCACAAACCCAAAGCTAATGACTGTCAATTGCAATATGTACCTGTTAAACGTAATGGTTTTGAGTTCTACTTTCAAACATTCTCTGATGATGATGTATTAAGAGAAATCCAAATCTACTTAATTGAAAGTGAATTGATACAAGCGATTGGTAGAGCAAGGATACTCAGGAATGACTGTACAGTAACAGTATTATCAAACTTACCTATCGTTGGTGCAGAGTTTAAATACTTATCAGCAGAAGAGATAAATACACTAATTGTGCCTGCCAAAGATATTAAAATAACAAAAGCATTAGTTCCACTTGAAGATATTGCTAGAATAAAGGCAGTACCTTTTATGCTTATAAACAAACATTCACAGAAACACTTATCAGCCTAATGGTAGGTGTTTCTTTAATTTGCGATGAGGGAAACTACAAAATTAGAAACAAAACAAAAGGAGTGATTAAAATGGAATTAACGCCAAAACAACAAAAGTTCGTACAAACCTATATTGACACCAATAATGCTACTGAAGCTATAGTTCAGTCCTATGATGTTAAAGACAGGGTGGTAGCCAAAAGCATGGGAAGTGAAAACCTTGCAAAACCATGCGTAGCACAGGCTATAGCCATAAAAAAGGCTAGTATAGCAGAGTCATTAGAAGAAGAAAGTATGTTACTGCTCAATCAGATGCTAGACATTGCAAAAAACAGCCAGTCGGATGCGATCAGACTCAAGGCTTGCATTGACCTACTGGATAGAGCAGGCTATAGTGCAAAAAAGAATATCAGTTTAAGTGGTGGTGAAACAGCCATACAGATTGAGACACGCCACACCAGTGACTTAGCCAAGAGAGCTAGGGAGTTAATACTAGAAAACAATAAAGGAGAAATGCCCATTGTATAAATTCAAATGTAACAACTGTAACCAATTCGTTAACACCAACAAAAAGAACACTAAAATTATCTGCTCATGCTCAACTGAAATGGTTAGAGCATTTATTAATTTTAAGGGTAGTAGACTTGTAGCTTTAAGGAAATCCCATGGCATGAATCAATTACAACTAGCCTTAGAAATTGGTATTTCAAAATCATACTTAAGTAAAATTGAGAACGATATTTATCCTGTAACTGTTTCCCTAGCTGAAAAACTTAGTGAATTATTTGGGACTGTGATAGCTTAATTCCCCTAACTGAAAACTATGACCTTGCATCGTGCGAGGTCTTTTTTTATTACAAATTTAAGGAGTGGTATTTATTATTATTGAAAAAGATTTTACTATCTGTGAACGATGTTCTATGACCCACGACAGTTCTGCTCGTCAATGTGGCTGTGGGAACACTTATTTGATACACCTATATGCAGATGAGGATGCCACCAGAAAAGAGTTAAAAATTGTTTTAGACAATAGGGCTAATGAGAAAAAATTTATGTTTCAGTGTCCCACTTGTAAAAGGGAAGTTAGCTTTTATACAGATAAGCCAAGTCAGCCATTTTGCTTTTTCTGTGAAGAAGGGGCATTGATGATGCCTTATGTAGACCTTTTAGAGTGCCAAGATTTAATATACTATTGCATGGAAAAATTAAATCTCACACAGGCACAGCTAGCAACTAAATTAAAAGCCACTAGGCAGGTTATTGCCAATGTCTTAAGGGGGACAGCCAATCTAAGTATAGACCAATATAAGGCACTGGATAAACTTTATATACTGGCAAGTTGTGCAAAAAGTGACTAGGTTGTACGTTTCTCTTCGTAGTGGGTATTCTGCACAAGGTACAACCTGCAAAGCCAATAAATTCAGTGGTCTAAAATAGCCAAAACACGATATTTAAAATACTGCTAATATCGTAAATTGCATAAAACACCTTGTGACTGTAAAAAAAGTTGTAGGGTGTTTTTTTTATTTTAATTTTCTTAGTTAATAGTTGTAATGGTCGCAACACTACTGTATTACGTGGGATAATCTTATAAGCAAAAGTTTGTCTATTTTTAAATCTGAATATCTTTATCTAAAGTAGAATCAATTATTCTAATCTAGAATAATTACCCTTTAAATGGAAATGTTGCTAAAAATGTATTATATTGTAATACGGTGGTTTTAATGTTAAAATTAAAGGTGTACAGAAGGCTCTAATAATTAGTTCTGTAGCACGAGTATCCTTGGACTTTAAATTAAATATTATTATGAAAGGGTGACACTAGTGAAGTGCTGGAATCTATAAGGTTTTACTTGGTAAGGACTAAATATAATTTAAATCCGATAAATGCCTGCAAGCCCTATAAAACACTGGGCTGTTTTTAGAAAGAAATTGACTATTCTAATGAGAGTATAATTAAATCAAAAAAGGTGGTTTTTAAATGCCTACTCTAGGTACAAAAATAAAACTCTTACGATTAATGGAGAAATATACACAGAAAGAGGTTGCAGATATCCTTGGAATTTCTCAACCAACTTACAATAGACTTGAAAATGATGGTCAAATCCTTTTACCGCAAAAATTAGTATTGGAAAAATTATGTAAACTATATAAAGTGACTAAAGAATATCTAATTGAGGAACGTGCTATACTAGATCACTACCCAGAAAATATCCAAAAGTTTATAAAAAATCCAGAATGCTCAACTTATATTGAAGAAGCATATATAAAGTGGAGATATGAGCAAATTCAAAAAAATAAAGGATAGTATGAAGTTTTCAAGTTGTTTGCCTTTACTATAAATAAGGGCTTTTGGCGAAAGATTGTTTGATAGGCAAAACTAGAAGTTTTAAAGGAGTATATATGTCTGGAAAATTTGGAACATCTATGAATTCAATAGAATATAGCAGATTAAAGAAACGAAAAGGCAATTGTTTTCAGTGTATTCAAGGTTTAAAAAATAATTCGCTTTGCAAATTAGGAAGAAAAATGACTACTGGTAAATTTTGCAAGTGGTTTGAAGCTAAAAAATATAAATCTATCGGAAAAAAACAGCCCAAAATTAAAAAGAGTATTGAGATAAAACTTACAAGTTATGAATTATTATCTAAATTCTTTAAGCAAGAAATTAATGAAAAATTTATAGCTGATAATGTAGGAAAAGGATTCATACAGTTTAATACATCTAATTATACTATGAGGATAGTTGCAGTAGAAAAAACAACAGAAGGAATTTTTAATCGTATTGAAGTTAACACAAAAAGCACACGTAAATTAGTTGGATATTACCAAATACATGAAGATATGTAATTTAGGGCATAGCCTAGATTGACAGGTAAAAAGACAGGTATTTTGTTAATTTAGATCTGCGTTGAAAAACCTCATTACTGGCAATAGCAGTTTTGAGGTGATAATGTGGAATTGCTTATGACTTATCAATCGTTAATGTGTTTACTGGTGATTGATGCTGTTATTATACTTTGTTGTATTAGTAAAATTATATGTTGGATGCTGATGAAGTCTTCGCTTTGATGCTGAAACTTTTTTTTGTTATTAAAGAGGAATTTAGACTATTTTGGATAATTATAACAGGAGTTTAGAATATAAGATAAGGAGATTAAAAATGTTTAAAAATAAAATCTGTGTATTAACAATCTTTATATTAATGCTCATTAGTAATGTGTGTTTGGCTGATAGTCAGTGGCTTATCATGCATGATGACAGTAATTTAAGCATGTCTTTAGATACAACGAGAATTAGCACATATAATGATGAAGAAGGTAGTTATTTGGATTGTTGGATACAAACGAATGTAAAAGAAAAAAATATTACCTTATTTCATCGCAGATACATTAATGTCAAAAATTTTAATTATAAGGATGTAGAGAAGTTAAGTTATCGAGATAATAAGTTTGTGGGGAAAGGAGAACCAGACAAAGAGTGGATAAGTCCTAAATCTGGTTCAAAAAATGAAGAAACAATACAAAACATTGTCTTTTGGTCAGTTAATAATAAAGATAAAGTAACAGTAAAAAAACCTAATTAAATATTGTGAGTTTCTTATTTATAAAGAGCCTTGGCGTAAATGCTTAGGTTCTTTGTTTTTGTAATTGTGGAGCATAGTTAATCGTCAACGTACAGAATCAATATTTAGTTGGCGAGATCCCAGAATGCAAGAAAAGCACTCTGTTTTGAGAATGCTTTTTGGAGCTATCTATAATATGGAGTTTTTTATAATGCTCCACCTAATTTTAGAATATGGAGTTTAGCTGAATCAACCAAGTCCTTATCTTGAGGTAATGTTGCATTTAAGATAAGTTTATTGAATGCATTAATTGCTTCTTGATATAGTGCTTTTTCCTCACAAGCTAAACCTAATCCAAAGTAAGAAGATATGTTCTTAGAATTAATTCCGATTGCTTTATTAAAATCACTAATAGCTAAATCGTGTTCTCTAATTCTAATATAGATCATTCCGCGATTAATGTATGCTAATTCATAAGAAGAATTATATTCAATCGCTTTTGAGAAGTCATTAATAGCAGAATTATATTCCCCTTGCTTGGAATGCATATATGCCTTACAAGCATAAGCAAATGAGTATTTAGGATTAATTTCGATTGCTTTATTATAATCACTAATAGCTAAATCATAGTTATTCTTATTAGAGTACGCATTAGCTCGCTTGCAATAGGCAATAGCATCGTTAGGATTATTGGCAATAGTATTAGTAGTATTTGTTATTATTTCATCATCGCGATTTATAGTTGGTTGCCCTTCCGAAGCAAAAACCATAGAAGCACTACTTAACATGAAAATGAATATTAAAGTGAAAATGTTCTTTTTCATACTTAAACCTCCTTGAGATTTTATTGGATTAGTTTGTATATTCTACCAGAATAATGAAAATTCCTTCCTGAATAATTAACTTAACTATTTTATCTTGAATTTCATTGTAAATCTGTGGCATGCCCTAGAATTACAATATTAAATATATCATTTCGGGCATAATTAACTTACGAAATGCTTTAGAGGTGAGTTAATGAAAAACGTAATATATTTCCTGTTGCTCATAGGTCTTTCTGTGGTAATAGCATATTCTGCTGATTGGATATTAGACAAACTCCCTCTCATTTTTAAGTCATAGCCTAGCACTACATTAAGCAATGAATGATAAGGAGGTCTTATGGCGTAAATTAAAGTTGTAAAAACAAATATTTACGCTTTACAGTAAATTACATTCCATTTTTACATTGAAGTAGGAATGTAATGATTGTCATATTTCCTATTGCTAGCGTCAAAAGTTAAGACTTTTGATGTATGTCCCAAACGAATGGCTAATTACTAATATATGGGGAATACTTAGTCTGAATTAAAGAAGATTTGGAGGTTTGGATTTGAGTAATCAAGCTATAGTATGGTCTATGTTAATTCCGCCATGGTTGACGCTTTTCTTTATGAAACGAGAGGAGATTAAGAGATGGATGCCTGCAGCCTTGTTCGTGATGGTAACGACTACGATAATCCATGAAGTAGGTTTTACTTGGGGGATATGGGAAACATATGAAAATACTTACCCACTTGGTCATATGATAAGTTTTACT
>Ga0316613_10002579_pt1 | contig 11633 bp, 11 predicted proteins | sample OWC_soil_day10_C_2_FD_207647 | JGI IMG/M metagenome (GOLD analysis project Ga0316613, IMG submission 207647) | Wetland soil microbial communities from Old Woman Creek delta, Ohio, United States - OWC_soil_day10_CT_b | ecosystem: Environmental > Terrestrial > Soil > Wetlands | place: USA: Ohio... | reverse complement strand
TCGCGCGCCAGCCTGTTCGGCGGGGCGCCCAAGGGGGTGCAGCCACCGAAGGATCTGGTCGCGCGACCGGTGGTGTCGACCCGTCCGCCGCGCGAGCGTGAACGCGCCATGCCTTGGCAGGATGAGGCACCGCGCGTGCGCGCCCAGGCCGGTCCCGAACCGCGCTACGTGATTCCGCCCGCACCTCGCGCCGACGCCGCGCGCCCGTTGCCGCCGCGTCCGCCTTTTGGCGCCGAGACCGGCTCGGAACGGACGCCGCCGCCGTTGCCGCCGCGTTATGGCGAGGTGAAGAACGCCGCGCCACCGCCGTCCGCCGCGCGTAGCCCGACCCCGACCCGCGAGCAGGCCACCGAACGGCGGGAACTGCGGCCAATGCCTGCCGTGGTCGCGCCGCCGGCGCCCGTTACGCGCCCCACCCAGCAGCAAGCGCCCGGCGCGCGTCGCGAAGCCGCGCCGCCTGCAGCGGCCAGCCGACCTGCCGCACCGGCGGTGCAAGCGCCGGCGCGTGCGCCCTCCGAGGCGGTGCCGTCACGCGGTGTGGTTCGGCAGGAGGGGAGGGAGCGCCCGCTCCCGGGTCAGCCGGCCAGCCAGGTTTACCGGCGTCATGAGCAAGACAGTCGGGGCAACCGGTGAATGACGGGGCAGGGGTGGATTTCAGCGCCTCTGCTGGCGGTTGCCATTAGGAAGCGTCCGGTCAGGCCTTGCGGTGGTGGCGCAGCAGATTGTCCAGGGCTTCTTTCAAGGGCCCCTCCTCGATTTCCGCGTTGAGATGCGCCAGTCCTTCGAGGGCGGCGGGCGGCAGCCCGCGCTTTTCCACGGGGTGGATGTAGCGCGCCAGCAGGTCGGGGTTGACGCTGACGCGCACGGTGGTGGTGGCGATGCCCTGCTTGCCGAGATCGGCGATCAGCGCGTCGGTCTGGTGGCGCAGCCGGCTGGCGACGGCACCACTGTCGCAGGCGAGGCTCAACACGGCGTTTTCCAGCTGCATGACGCGGACGTGCCCGGCCAGTGCGGCGGGCAGGGCGCGCTCGAGCGCGGCCTGGGTGTTGAGCAGGGCCCGGGCGTGCGCCGCGAGGCCCTGAGGCAGTTGGCTGGCGAGCAGGTCGGCGAGGCTGGCGCTGCTCATGGGTGGGGCACGCGGGCGCCACGGCCAGCCTGTGGCGCTGTCTTGCTGGCGCCACAGGAAGGCGGTGACGCTATGTTAAAATTCAAAGATTTACCGCGTTCTGCGGACATTTCGGAACCCTCATGCTGCAATCCCTTTTCAAGAAAGTCTTCGGCAGCCGTAACGACCGGCTGGTCAAACAATACCTGCAAAAGGTGAAGGCGATCAACGCGCTTGAACCTGCAATGGAGAAATTGTCCGACGCCGAGCTGGCCGGCAAGACCGCTGAATTCAAGACTCGCCTGGAAAACGGCGAAACGCTCGACAAATTGTTGCCTGAAGCCTTCGCCGTGGTGCGCGAAGCGTCAAAGCGCACGCTCGGCATGCGCCACTTCGACGTGCAGATGGTCGGCGGCATGGTGTTGCACGACGGCAAGATCGCCGAGATGCGCACCGGCGAAGGCAAGACCCTGATGGCGACCTTGCCCGCCTACCTGAATGCGCTGGCCGGCAAGGGCGTGCACGTGGTGACGGTGAACGACTACCTCGCCAGCCGCGATGCCGAATGGATGGGCCGGCTGTATGGCTTCCTCGGTCTCACCACCGGGGTCAACCTGTCGCAGCTGCCGCACGACGCCAAGCAGGCTGCGTACGCCGCCGACATCACCTACGGCACGAACAACGAATACGGTTTCGACTACCTGCGCGACAACATGGTCTACCAGATGAGCGAGAAGGTGCAGCGTCCGCTGGCCTTCGGCATCATCGACGAGGTCGACTCGATCCTGATCGACGAGGCGCGCACCCCGCTGATCATTTCCGGCCAGTCGGAAGAAAACACTGCGCTTTACCAGCAGGTCAATCTGGTGCCGCCGCGCCTGACCCGGCAGCAGGACGAGGAATCCGCGGGTGACTACTCGGTCGACGAGAAATCGCGTCAGGTTCTGCTGTCCGAAACAGGACACGAAAAGGTCGAGGAAGTCCTTACCGAAATGGGGCTGTTGCCGCCCGGCGGCAGCCTGTACGACGCCTCCAACATCATGCTGATGCACCACGTGTATGCTGCGCTGCGTGCACATGCCCTGTTCTTCAAGGATCAGCACTACGTGGTGCAGAACGGCGAGGTCATCATCGTCGACGAATTCACCGGACGCCTGATGAGCGGGCGCCGTTGGTCGGAAGGTCTGCACCAGGCAGTCGAGGCGAAGGAAGGCGTGGCGATCCAGAAGGAGAACCAGACGCTCGCCTCGATCACCTTCCAGAACTATTTCCGCATGTACCAGAAGCTGTCGGGCATGACTGGCACGGCGGATACCGAGGCCTTCGAATTTCACAGCATCTACGGGCTGGAAACCGTGGTCATTCCGACCCACCGGCCGATGATCCGCAAGGACGAGCACGACCAGGTCTATCGCACCGCGAAGGAGCGTGACCAGGCGGTGATCAATGAAGTCCGGGCCTGCAATGAACGTGGCCAGCCGGTGCTGGTGGGCACCACCTCGATCGAGGCCAACGAACAGCTGTCCGCCGAACTGAAAAAGGCCGGGCTGCCGCACAACGTGCTGAACGCCAAGCAGCACGCGCGCGAAGCCGAGGTCATCGCGCAGGCGGGTCTGCCGGGCGCCATCACCATCGCCACCAACATGGCGGGCCGCGGTACCGACATCGTGCTGGGCGGCAGCATCCAGAAGGAAATCGACGCGATCCGCAACGACGAAACGCTGTCCGACAGCGAAAAGGAAGCACGCACCGCGGCCCTCAGGGCCGACTGGCAGGTGCGCCACGATGCGGTGCTGACGGCCGGCGGCCTGCACATCATCGGCACCGAACGCCACGAATCACGCCGTGTCGACAACCAGCTGCGCGGCCGTTCCGGACGCCAGGGCGACCCCGGCTCCAGCCGCTTCTTCCTGTCCCTGGAAGATCCGCTGCTGCGCATCTTCGCCTCCGATCGCGTCGCCGCGATCATGAACCGCCTGAAGATGCCCGAGGGCGAGGCGATCGAGCATCCGTGGGTGACGCGCGCGATCGAAAACGCGCAGCGCAAGGTCGAGCAGCGCAACTTCGACATCCGCAAGCAGCTGCTCGAATACGACGACGTCTCCAACGACCAACGCAAGGTGATCTACGAGCAGCGCAACGAACTCCTGGCAAGCGCCGACATCGGCGACACCATCCGCGTCATGCGCGACGACGTGCTGAACGATGCCATCAGCCTGCACATTGTCCCCGGCAGCATGGACGAGCAGTGGGACGTGGCCGGACTGGAAAAGTCGCTGGCTGCGCAATTCACCCTCGATCTGCCGCTGCGGCAATGGCTGGACCAAGACAAGACGCTCAACGAAGACGGCCTGCGCAAGAAGATCATGGATGCCGCCGACGCGCTGTACAAGGAGAAGGAAGCGCTGGTCGGCATAGACGGCCTGCGCCAGTTCGAGCGCGCGGTGATGCTGCAGAGCCTGGATACGCACTGGCGCGAGCACCTGTCGGCGCTGGATCACCTGCGCCAGGGCATCCACCTGCGCGGCTACGCGCAGAAGCAGCCGAAGCAGGAATACAAGCGCGAGGCATTCGAACTGTTCTCGGCGATGCTTACCGCCATCAAGGCCGAGGTCACGCAGATCACCACCACCGTGCAGGTGCGCGCACCCGAGGATGTACAGGCGGTCGAGCTGCACGAAGAACTCTCCAATGTGGAATTCCAGCACCCCGGCTACGATGAGGCGCAGGACTTTGCCGAGGCCGCGGCCGCCGTCAGCGCCCCCGGCGATGCCTACCCCAAGGTGGGCCGAAACGACCCCTGCCCGTGCGGGTCGGGCAAGAAGTACAAGCAGTGCCACGGCAAACTGAACTGAGGAAGCGCCATGCCCTACTACGTGTTTCGAATCGGGATGTTCAAGGTGTTGGAAAAGCAGGGCGAGTGGGCCAGCTTCAAGGAAGCCCGCGCGCACACCAACGAACTGCGCAAGACCCTCGACCCCAAGAGCGGTGACAAGTACAAGATGATCTTTGCCGAAAATGAGATCGCGGCGCAGGATACGCTCAGCGCGGAGCGCGAGTTGGAGAAGACACTCTCCGGTGACGATTGGTAAGGAACCCGCAGGGGTTCAACCTGGCTTTGTGTGATCACGCCTCATGGCTGAGTACAACGAAGACGCCTACAAGCTGGCCCGCAAGGCCTACATCGAGCACAGTTGTCCGTTCGAGCGGGCGCTGTTGTCGCGCTGCGTCGCCTGCAGCCGTTCACGCAAACTCAATCTGGCCGAGCGCGAAGCGATCGCCTGCGGCGCCCCCGATGTGCGCGAACACTGTCTGAGGTTTTATCAGGCGCTGCACGAGAACGCGCAGTTCGCGTTGAAGATCAACCCCGATGCGCCCTGGCCGTTCGGCAAGGAGATCCGCGCCCAGTGCGGCGGGGTGCGCGGCCTGGCCGCAGCGATGGACCATGCGGGGGATGAAGCCACCGACATCGCCGCCACCGTGCTGCAGGGCGACGAACACTTCGGCGGCAGCACGGCATTCCCCTATTCCGAGATCATGCGCGCCGTGGTGCACTACGAGCCGCGCAAGCGGCGCTCGTAGCGCGACCTGCCGGGCGGGAACCTGTGCAGCTCACAGCGGGTCTCTTGGGCGTGTTCCCTTTTTTGACTACACTTCCAGCGTGAATGCCCGATTCCGCCGATTCCTGCTGATGTTGCTGATGCTGGTCCTGCCGCTGCAGGCGTTTGCGTCTGCAGCCGCGCTGGGTTGCATGGTTGCGCATCCGGCTGAGTCGGAGCATGGCGCCATGGCCGACGAGAGAATGGCCGATTGTCACGCGCCATCCGATCCATCCGGCGCACCCTCCGCCTCTCATGACTGCAAGCAGTGCACAGCGTGTGCGCTGGCCGCGACCGTGGCGGTTCCGGTTGCCGAGAGTCGGCCCGTGATACCACTGGCCATCCGCTTCCTTTCTCAGCCCGACGCTGAATTCAGCGGCTTCATCGCTGACGGCCCCGAACGACCGCCGCGACCCTTCCTCGCCTGAATCCCGCGCCGCTTGACGGCGCGCAGTTCCGATTTTGAGCGCGGCGAATGCGTCGCGTGTTATGCGAGGTTCATCATGCTGAAAATATTGGGCCGTCATGCGGCGCCGCTGGCGGGCGCATCGTGTTCGGGTGCGGCCGTGCCGTGGGGCCACGTCTTCTCGGTTGTGCTGGCGGCGAGCGTGTGGGCACCTGAGACGCAGGCCGCCGAGGCCCCTGTTCCTGAAGCGGCCGCTCCCACGCCGTTGCAGCGCTATCAAGGATGGCGCGACGAACCGCTGCAGGATTGGCGCGGAGCCAATGAGCGGGTCGGGGCGATCGGCGGCTGGCGTACCTATCTGCGTGAAGCGCAGCCGGGCAGCGATGGCACGAACAGCGGGCAGGCGCAGCATGACCACCATGGGCATTGAAGCGGCCACCATGAAAACAACGCCCCTTGCTTTGCGCGCGCTTGCCGTCGCTGGACTGTCAGCCATTCTGCTCGGCGGCTGCGCGAGCTTCTCGCCGGACGGCGGGTTCGATGCGATTCAATCCGCGACCCAGTCGCGCATCCAGAAGGACGTGGTCTGGACGCGCGACGACGCCAGCCGCAGCCAGATCCAGGCGCGCATCGACGCGCTGCTGGCGCAACCGCTTTCGGCGGACGACGCCGTGCAGATTGCGCTGTTGAACAATCCCGGCCTGCAGGCGGCATTCAACACCCTCGGCATCGCCGAGGCCGACTGGGTGGCGGCGCAACGCCTGCCTAACCCGAGTTTTTCCATCGGCAGGCTGACCAAGGGCTCCGAAGTGGAATGGGAGCGCAGCCTGCATCTCAGCCTGGCGCGCTTGCTGACGATGCCGATGCGTGTCGACATCGAGCAGCGCCTGTTCGAGCAGACCCGGCGCGGCCTCGTGCTGGACGTGCTGCGGTTGGCAGCGGAGACCCGCAAGGCCTGGGTCATTGCGGTGGCGGCCGGCCAAACCGCGCAATACCAGCAGCACGCGATGGGCGCTGCCGAAGCCGGCGCCGAACTTGCGCGCCGCATGGCGCAGGTGGGCAACTGGAGCAAGCTGAAGCAGGCGCGCGAGCAGTCGTTCTATGCGGATGCGGCCTTGGCGGCAGCGCGTGCGGAACAGGCCAGGCTGCAAGCGCGCGAACGGCTGATCCGCCTGATGGGCCTCGAGCGTGCCGACACCGTGCAACTGCCCGATCGCCTGCCTGATCTTCCCGACGTGCTGCCGTCGTTGCCGGATGTCGAGCAGCAGGCCATGGACACCCGACTCGACTTGCAGACGATCCGGATGCATAGCGAGACACTGGCGAAGAATCTGGGACTGACCCGCAACACCCGCCTGATCAACGTGCTGGAGCTCGGCATCCTCAGCAACAACTCCAGCGAGGATCCGCTGGAGCGCGGTTACGAAATCAGCTTCGAGCTGCCGCTGTTCGACTTCGGGGAGACCCGCGTGGTGCAGGCCGAATCGCGTTACCGCCAGATGCTGGAGCGCGCGCGCGAAGCCGCGGTCAACGCGCGCTCCGAGGTGCGTGAAGCGTATGCCCTGCAGCAGAGCCAGTACGCCATCGCACGACATCTTCGTGACGAGGTGGTGCCACTGAAGCAGCGCATCTCCGAGGAAACCTTGTTGCGCTACAACGGCATGCTGATCGGCGTGTTTGAACTGCTGGCCGATGCGCGTTCGCAGATCGCCGCGGTGAACGCCGCGATCGAGGCGCAGCGCGATTTCTGGCTGGCCGACGCCGATTTGCAGATGGCGCTCACCGGCAGCCCCGGCAAGACGCCTGCCACCCCCATCGCATCCGCCCCGCCCGCCGCTTCGGCGGGGGGACACTGAAAGGTTTTCCATGACTTCACGACGTGATTTCTTCAAGCTTACCGGCGCGCTCGCGGCGACCAGCGTGACCCCAGCCGCGCTGGCCGCACTACCAGAGATCGTCAGCAGCGACTCGCCCATGACACAGCCGCCGCTGACGCCGCCGAACGGACGGCCCTACAACCCGGTGGTGACGCTGAATGGCTGGACGCTGCCGTGGCGGATGAAGGATGGCGTGAAGGAGTTCCATCTTGTCGCCGAGCCGGTGGTGCGCGAAATTGCCCCCGGCATGAAGGCGCATCTGTGGGGCTACAACGGCCAGAGCCCCGGACCCACCATCGAGGTGGTCGAAGGCGACCGGGTGAGGATTTTCGTCACCAACCGCCTGCCAGAGCACACCACCATCCACTGGCACGGCCAGCGCCTGCCCAACGGCATGGATGGCGTCGGTGGGCTGACCCAGCCGCAGATCAAGCCGGGCCAGACTTACGTCTACGAGTTTGTGGCGCGCCGTCCTGGCACCTTCATGTATCACCCGCATGCCGACGAGATGACGCAGATGGCGATGGGCATGATGGGCTTCTGGGTGACGCATCCGAAAAAAAAGCACCCTTTGATCGAGCCGGTCGACCGCGATTTCTGTTTTCTGCTCAACGCCTACGACATCGATCCCGGCAGTGCGACGCCGTCAGTCAACACCATGCTCGACTTCAACCTGTGGACCTGGAACAGCCGCGCGTTTCCGGGCATCGATACGCTCAACGTGCGGCTCAACGACAAGGTTCGCATCCGCATTGGCAACCTCACCATGACCAACCACCCCATCCACCTGCACGGGGTCGAATTCGAGGTGACCGGAACCGATGGCGGGCCGGTGCCGAAGGCGGCGCGCTGGCCGGAGGTGACCACCGACATCGCCGTCGGCCAGATGCGGCAGATCGAGTTTGTCGCCGACGAGGAGGGCGACTGGGCCTTCCATTGCCACAAGAGCCACCACACCATGAACGCGATGGGGCATGGCGTGCCGACCCTGATCGGCGTCGATCACACCGGGCTCGCAGGCAAGATCACCAAGCTCATTCCCGACTACATGGTGATGGGCGAACGCGGCATGGCCGACATGGCCGAAATGGAAATGCCGCTGCCCGATAACACGCTGCCGATGATGAGCGGACAAGGCCCATTCGGGTCGGTCGAAATGGGCGGCATGTTCACCCTGATGAAGGTGCGGCGCGAACAGAGGCGCGGCGACTATTCCGATCCCGGCTGGTTCAAGCACCCGTCCGGCACGCTGGCGCACGAGGTCAGCGGTACGCTGGCCGAGCCGGTGCGCGCGCCGCGGGCCGCTTCACCGCAGGGCAAGTCGGGCGATATCGAAGTCACGGTTCGCAAACCCGCTGGCCATGCCGGCCATTAAAATTGAATGGAAGGATAGAAATGAAACTCCGCCTGTTGTGGGCTCTATTCCTGGTTGTGCCGCTGGCCTACGCCCACGGCGACAAGAAACACGCGCCGACTGCCGAGGCTGCGGCTGAACAGATGGCCTGGGGCGTCGCGGGCAAGCTGGCGCAGGTCAACCGCACCCTTACCGTCGACATGACCGACGCGATGCGCTTTACCCCTGACGCAATCAGCGTTGTGGAGGGCGATACCGTGCGTTTCGTCGTCAGGAACACCGGCCGCATGCTGCATGAAATGGTCATCGGCACGCCCGACGAACTGGCAAAACACGCTGCGATGATGCTCAAGTTTCCAGGAATGGAGCATGACGCCCCCTACATGGTGCACGTCGATCCCGGCAAGACCGGCGAAATCGTCTGGCACTTCAACCGCGCTGGCCGCTTCGAATTCGCCTGCCTGATCGCCGGGCATTACGAAGCCGGCATGCGCGGCACGCTTACCGTCACCCCGAACCAAGGAGTTGCAGAATGAAAAAATGGATTCCCTTGCTGATTGCGCTAGCGATCGCTTCGCCGCTGCACGCTGAGCCCACGCCCCCACCCGCCGCCCAGGCCACCGCGATGAGCGAAGGCGTGGTGCGCAAGATCGACACGGCAAACGGCAAGATCACCCTCAAACATGGCCCCATCGCCAATCTCGACATGCCCCCCATGACCATGGTGTTCCGCGTGCAAGCGCCCGCGCTGCTGAGCGGCATCAAAGTGGGCGACCCGGTGACATTCCGTGCCGAGCGCTTCGACGGCGTTTTCACCGTGACGGCGATTCAGGTCGTGCGATAGAGGTTGTCGGCGTGCGCCCTGGCAGACAGGGCCTGCAGCGGGCATCCAAGAACGAGTATATTGACGATAAAAAGATCAGACGGTTTTGTACTAAATTGAATTAGTTACAGACGCACATGAATTAAGTGTGATGTGCACTCAACCCTGCAGGAGATCATGATGAAATACGTATCCGTTTTGGTGCTTTCCCTGAGCATGGCCCTGGGCGTTTCCGCGCAGGCTGCCGATCAGGCGCAGTCGCGCGACCAGACCAAAACACCCCAGCAGACCCAGACGCAAGGCAACGAGCGCGTGTATGGCTATGACTTGATGACGGAGCAGGAACGCACGGACTATCAGGATCGGATGCGTGCGGCAAAGACCGATCAGGAGCGCGAGACCTTGCGCTCGGAGCACCACAAACAAATGCAGGCGCGCGCCAAGGCCCAGGGCAAGGCTTTGCCTGAAGTGCCGCCCGCAGGCCGCGGCCAAGGCGCGGACCCGGGCCCATTCCAGGGAACGGGCGGCGGGAACGCAATCGGGCCCAGCGAGCAGGCCCAGACGCAAGGCGGCGAGCGCGTGTACGGCTATGACTTGATGACGCAGCAGGAGCGCAAGGAATATCAGGATCGGATGCGTGCGGCGAAGACCAATCAGGAGCGTGAAGCCTTGCGTCTTGAGCACCACAAGCAAATGGAGGCACGCGCGAAAGCGCAGGGCAAGACTCTGCACGATGTGCAGCCCACGGGCCGTGGCCCAGGCCAGGCCCCCAGCGGGGGGCGCGGCTACTGAGTGGCGACTTGCTTGTGCGGCACGATCGCTTCAGGCTTGATCGCGAGCACTGCTGAAGCGAAGCGTGGCGGCAAGCCCGTGACCGCCGTCCGCGCGCGGCAGGCCGTCGCCCAGTTCAAGCCTCGCATGGGACAGCGCAGCGATGCGGGCGACGATGGAAAGTCCCAGTCCGCAGCCGTCTTCCTCGACCTCGCCACGCACAAAGCGCGCACTCAGTTGTGAACGCAGGGCCGGCGCCACGCCCGGACCATCGTCGGCAACGGTGATGACGCAGTCGTCCCCGCTTCGTGCCAGCTGTACCTCGATGCGCGCTCCTTCTCCGGCGTAACGCAAGGCGTTGTCCAGCAGATTGCGCAGCGCGATCTGCAGCCACGCCGCCGTCACCGTGACCGGGCAACCCGGGGCTGCATCGACCACCAGGGATTGCGCCTGACGCCGCGCCTGCGGTTGCATATCGGCACACACCTCGGCAATGATCCCGGCAGGCTCCAGTGGTTGTGGTGCGTTACCCTGGTTGGCCGGGTCGACGCGTGCCAGCGTCAGCAATTGCTCGACCAGATGCGCCATGCGGTCGACCCCGGCGATCACCTGCGTCAGCGCGTGCTGCTGGTGGTCGCTGGATTGCGCACGCAGCGCGACCTGCGCCTGAACTTTCAATGCCGCCAGTGGCGTGCGCAGTTCGTGCGCGGCATCCGCAGTGAAACGGCGTTCGTTTTCGAAGGCCTCGGTCACGCGGCGGATCAGCGCGTTGAGCGCGCCACGCAGCGGGGCGATTTCGTTCGGCAGGGCAGTCGATTCGCCGAGCGGTGTCAGGGCCTGCGCGTCGAGCGTCCCGACCTCTCGCGCCAGCGCATTCACCGGCCGCAAGCTGCGGCCGACACCCCACCACACCGCCAGCGCCATCAACGGCAGTGCCAGCGCCGCGGGGGCCAGCAGTGACACGCCGATTTCGCGGGCGAGGCCTTCGCGCGCGGCATGCGCCTGGCCGACCACCACCCGGTACTCCGCATCATCGTCCTGCACGGCGTAAAGGCGCCAGTGCTCGCCCTGATGCAGGCTTTCGCTGAAGCCCGCCGATCCACCCGCCTCAAATCCGGCGTGGCCAGGCGAGGTCAGCAGGCGACGCGCCTCGCCGTCCTCGGTGTGCCATACCTCGAATGCGATGGGCACCGGGTTGCGTCTGTGCTCGTGCAACTCTTCCACGAAATGCTCGACTTCGCCGCCTGCGACGATCACCAGCAGGGTATCGGCGACCTGGGTCAGCTGGGCGTCGAGCAGCTTGTCTGCCTCGTCGTGCGCCCGCTGGTAAACGACCAGCGCGGACAGCAGCCAGATCGCGGCCACCGAGCCGGTCAGCAACCATGCCAGCCGCCGGCGCAGGGAATACGCGAGCGGTGGGTTCATGCGGGGGGCGGGTTTGCCGATGCCAGGTAACCGACCCCGCGCACGGTGCGGATCAGGTCGTTGCCAAGCTTCTTCCGCAGGTGGTGGATGTGGACTTCGAGCGCATTGCTGTCGACCGCGTCGTTCCAGGTGTAGAGCTGCTCTTCCAGCGTGCGCCGGGTCAGCACGCGCTCGGCGTTTTCCAGCAGCAGGTGCAGCAGGTCGAACTCGCGCGGGGTCAGGTCAACCGCCTGGCCGGCACGCGTCACGCTGCGTGAGGCGGGGTTGAGTTCG
>Ga0316613_10002576_pt1 | contig 11638 bp, 6 predicted proteins | sample OWC_soil_day10_C_2_FD_207647 | JGI IMG/M metagenome (GOLD analysis project Ga0316613, IMG submission 207647) | Wetland soil microbial communities from Old Woman Creek delta, Ohio, United States - OWC_soil_day10_CT_b | ecosystem: Environmental > Terrestrial > Soil > Wetlands | place: USA: Ohio... | reverse complement strand
AAGTCCGCAGAGCATCACCAAATACTGGGCATAGTCAGGTGCTATGACCGCTTGGGCAATAGCTTCTTCCTTCCAGTAAGGGGTTAGCATCAGAGTCCCCCAAGTTTTCAATGAATCTACCTCTAGTACTTCTTTCATTTTTATTAATTGTTTCTTTGCATCTTCATGATTTATTTGACCAGCTTGCAGTGCAAGTAAAATCTCTTGTAAATTCATCAATAACCCTCCTTTTTAAATGTTTATTTGGAAATTCGGTAATTTTTCTCAGGGGGGAATTTTTTATGCATTAATTATTGTGTAATTAATGCATGAAATTTGCCTTAGCTGCGATCAACTACAGCAATTGATGCAATAATTGATCAGCTTGTTCGATATCTAAAGTTCCCTGTTGAACTTGTTGCAACACCTCATCCAAGGAAAATGATAAATTTTTCCTGGATGGTGCTGGAATCAGTCCTCCACCAATATTTGAATGAGTATAATCCTTATCATCCCATACTCTTAATGAAAATCCTTTAAGTTGTACACAAACTTTTCCTGCTTCATCACACAGATCAATATTGAGTTTTTGCACCTTATCTCCTGCATGGCTGCCATTACTGTACCGAATCAAAGCCCACATTTTAGAGGTGCATTTTCCTAAGATTTCAAGCTCTCGCAGAGCAAATGGTAGTGCCAGTTTAAGATTACCGGAGCCCATCATTAAACCCATTGATGCCTGTAAGGCAGAATCCATCATACTAGGATGAAGGATAAATTGATTTTCCGTATTTGAAACAGAAGATGGTAAAGAAAGTTTCGCCAATATCTGATCAGACCCCACATACATCATCTCAATCCCCTGGTGTGCTGAACCATACTCCATCCCCATCATTCTAAATGTCTCATAGCATTGGCTAGAGCTCAGACTGTTTTGACTACACTGTTCTTGTAATTTTTTTATATCCAACATTGGAGCTTCTGCTATCGCGCTAAACATTGCTATACCTTGGCTGTACAACACTGGATCTACTACATCACCATCTTCGGACTCGCTATATATTTCATAGCCAATCTTTTCATTGTCTTCAGGATATAGTCCGATATGTACCTGTACTGGCTGATCATTCACAATAATGGGACGAACCCAAACTATATTTTTCAATCGAATTCCATTCTGACCTGCTTTCAATAATCCTGCTGCATGCTCCACTGCTATTCGAGCCATCTCAAGATAGGCTACTCCAGGTATAACCTTCTGCCCTTTGACGACATGATCCGATAAGAAAAACTCCCGACCTGTAAAGCTTGAACTAAATCGTTGCTCTGAAAGGTTGGAAGTGTTTTGATGTAACAAAGGATGAATTGAGGCTGCCGTTACTACTGTCGTGGCTGGGCTATTGTCAGTGTTTCTATCTATCTCAGACGGCCAATAACGCTCTTTAGCAAAAGGGTAGGTGGGTAGACTGATACGACGAGGCTTAATATCACTATAGAGCCTATTCCAGTCAACATTTAGACCTTTAACCCAAAGGTCTAGTAGTTTTTCATACTTTTTGCGTTGAATCCATTTATTAATGGCTTCCTGCAATTCTTCATCTGCCGAAAAAACGCCCAACGTTTCTTTATTTTGTTTGACTTGCCCCCGATATAGATCCCCTATACCATCATGCCCTGCCACAAAATCCTTCAATTTCTCTTCAAGCTCTTCGACGGATCCCACAATCACCGCCAAACGCTCTTCCATAGCCTCGCGCCCTACCTGAAGTGTATAAGCTATATCAGCTAAACTAACGCTAGAGAATTGCTGTTCTTGGATTGCAATCAATAGTTGCTGTGCCTTAATTTTGAGCCGTTCTTTATTCTTCGCTGACAAAACGATAATGGCTGGATTCTGAGGGATTATCGTTTGGGGAGGTCGCCCAAAATCTTGGGGTATATATTCTTCGATCACGACATGGGCATTTGATCCCCCTGCACCAAAAGATGAGATACCGGCTATTCTTGGATACTCCTTGGTTACTCCATTGATCTCGACAGTTGGTCGTTGCCATTTTGTAAGCTCTTGCTGGACTATAAATGGAGTATCTTTAAAATCAATATTCGGGTTTAGCACCTGAGAATGCAAGGAGGGTACTAATTGGCTATGCTTGAGTTGCAACAATACTTTCGTCACTCCCGCAATACCTGCCGCACTCTCACCATGCCCGATGTTCGACTTAACTGAGCCGATAGCGCAAAACTGTTTGTCTTTAGTATACCTTTGGAAGGTCTTCGTTAAGCCCGCGATTTCAATTGGATCCCCTAGGGAAGTCCCTGTACCATGAGCTTCAATATAACTAATCGTCCTTGGATCTATCCCAGCTTCTTCGATAGCTCTTCCAATAACACTGGCTTGAGCATTGGGGTTGGGAACTGTATATCCATTGGTTTTTCCACCATGATTAATTGCCGTTCCTTTGATTATTCCGTATATGTGATCCCCGTCAATAATGGCCTTCGACAGTGGTTTTAAAAGTAACGCTCCTACACCTTCTCCCGGCACATAGCCGTCGCCTCCTTCCCCAAAGCTTTGGCACTGCCCCTTACTTGATAGAAACTTGCCCTGCGCCAAAAATAAATATTTGTTAGGATGTATCGAGACATTGACGCCGCCAGCAATCGCCAGCTCACATCCTCCTCTGTGCAAACTTTGACAGGCCAAATGGATTGCGGTCAATGAGGATGAACACATCGTATCTACTGTCATGCTAGGACCATGAAAATTGCACAAGTAGGACACCCTATTGGCAATAGATGCCGGAACTCCCCAAAGTGAAATTGGCCTTCCTTGGAGAGTTTCTTGAACGCCATAAAGCTGGTACTCGTCGAACATTACCCCCGCAAATACTCCTACATTACCTTTTAACCCAAAAAATTCCTGCTGACCAATGGTTTCCCCAGTATATCCCGCGTCCTCTATTGCTTCATAGACACACTCTAAGAATATACGCTCTTGTGGATCCATTATTTCTGCTTCACGGGGTGAGATATTGAAGAACAGAGGATCAAATTGATCTACACCATCCAAAAAACCGCCCCACTTGCTGTAAGTTTTTCCAGGTTTGTTCTTATCTTCATCAAAGTATAAGTTATGATCCCAACGGTCTTTGGGAATTTCCGTGATACAATCTTTACCTTCTCTTAGATTATTCCAATATTCTTTTATATTACTGGCCCCCGGATAGCGTCCAGAAACACCAATAATAGCAATATCTAGAACCTCTGTTGCTTTTTCCTCCCCTAATTCAACCAAACTTACTTCTTTACGACTAATGGCAGCGGAAGCGAGCGATTCTGCTACAGCTATTGAATCTTCAAAATTATTAGTAATTACTGCTACTTCTTCCTTAATTCCCACCAATTGGATAAGAATATCCCGATAGGCTTCCATAAAATATCCAGTCAACTCTGTAATGTTTTGGTATTCAAAGAACAATGTTTTCGGCAATGATCCAAATATTTTTTCTAATTGATTAGTTAGTTTCATAGCCATAATCGAATCGATTCCGTACTTTTCCAATTGGGCATTTGCCTCAATACGATGTACTGGAAGCTTAATAACAGCTGAAAGCTGCTTTTTGAAATAATTTAATGCTTTTTCCTGTAGCATATCCAGTCCAATTGTTGCAACTACTTGTCTTTCTACTAAAGTAGGCATATCAGTTTTTGTCATAGCTATTGGATCTTTGAAATTATTGGTAGTTACTGCTGCATCCGCCTCAATTCCTAGCATTTCTAAAAGTCGGTCTCGATAAGCTTCTATAAAATATTCGGCTAATTCATTAATATTTTGATATTCGAAAAACAATGTTTTCGGCAATGAACCAAATATTTTTTCTAATTGATTGGTCAACTTCATGGCCATAATCGAATCAATTCCGTACTTTTCCAGTTGCGAATCTGCCTCGATGCGATGTACTGGAAGCTTAATAACAGCTGAAAGTTGTTTTTTGAGATAATTTATTGCCTTTACCTGCAGTATATCTTCTCTAATGTTTACAACTGCCTGTTTTCCTTCTAGGCCATATGGTGATTTTTCAACGCCAGTTTGAAACTGTTCAAGTACGTCTGGGTATTCCATAAATTCAGGTGTTGAAATGGCTGGATTTATAATTGAAAGTAATTTATGCTTCATTTCTACGACATTACCTTCCAGAACCATCACTTGGGACTGGCCAGAAGCCAAACCTTGATACAAGGCCCAGATACCGTTCTTGATCGCCATAGGGATTATACCCATACTTTCCCTCATTGTTTTCTCGGTTTCTTCATTAACATGCATACCGCCCTCTTTCCATAGAGGCCAATTAATTGATAGTGTATGACCTTGACGTTGTTTTGAAGCCACCAAATCGTTACGATATTTAGCATATGTATCCATAAAGGTATTGGCCGTAGAGTAATCAACCTGCCCTACACTGCCTAAGCTTCCCGATATAGAAGAAAAAAGAACAAAAAAGTCCAACGGTAACCCTTTTGTTGCCTGATCCAGATTCATTAATCCTGTAACCTTTGGTGCCAGGACTTCTAAAAACTCATCTTTAGTCTTTTTGAGGATAAAGTTGTCTCGAATTACTCCCGCACTATGGATGATACCATTAAGAGTTCCAAAGTCTGCTTGAATACTTTGAATTAAGTCTGTAACTGCAAGTTCCTGCGTCACATCAACTTGCCTATATTCTACCTTAGTATCTAATTCTTTAAATTGGGCTTTTATGGCTATATTAATAGAGGACCGTCCGGTGAGAATCAGAGTCACATTCTTGGCCTTATGGGCAATTTCATTGGCAAATATAATGCCCAGACCTCCTGCACCTCCAGTAATAAGATAAACACCCCCATCTTTCCAAGGGAGGCTTACTCCTTCCTGAGATACTGATTCAACTTCGCTCCAGTCTGCAACAAACCGTTTGCCGCCCTGATAACGAATCTTCCCATCAGTGGGAGTTTGACTATTCTCTTTCAATATTTTTATAATTTCTTCAGCATTTTCCCCCGATTCTACTTCTATTAATTGCCCAATAATTTTAGGATTTTCAAGCTGAACCGTTTTCAAAAGCCCGGAGATTCCAGCGAAGAGTTGCTGTTCCCCTTGGGTAGGGACGACAATCTGGATTAGTACCTTGCCCATAGGTTTATTTTTGAGTATGTTTTTTATTTCCTCAAATGCTTCTACAGCATAGGTTGGGAATTCCTTACTACCTTCTCGTTCACTGTTAAAAATAAGATACCTTTGCGCGCGCGCGATCCCTCGCATTTTTGTTTTTATACTATCCTGAGAAACTGCATCAGGAGTATAAAGTATTATCAGATGCTGATCATAGGCAAGTAAAATATCTTCTTCCTGACCATAAGAAATAGCTTTCTCTTTCCAACAAGGCCGGAGCATCAGCGTTCCTATTGTCTCTGTAGCAAGAGCAAACTTTTTACTTTCTTTTACTTGTTTTATAATAAAATCTTTAATATTTACCGCAAGTACCCCTTGATCATCAAAAATCATAATCTTAAATTGATTAGCCTTTTCCAATACGACATGAACATAAATGGTAGTCGTAAGCGGTTTTAGTATATTAACTTCACTAAAATAAAAGGGTACAATTAGTAATGGTTCATTTTGTAAGAGCAACACATGAGCCATTGCTGTCTGAACCGCTCCATCCATTAAAGCGGGATGTAATCGGTATCGCGAAAAGTCAGGTTCCAATTCCGATGGGAGTGTTATTTTTGAGAAAGCTTCGTTTTCCTTAAAAAAGAACTCGCGAATAACCTGGAAACTTTTTTTCTGGACGATTCCTATCCTAGCGAATAACTTATAAAAGTCATCAACTTCCGTATTTTTATCAAAATCTAATTTCAACTTTGTCAAATCTACTGGCGACAATTCTTGCGAAAAAGATTCACTTTGGCTATAACTAATACTTCCTTGAGAAAATTGCGAACCTCCTGTTTCATAAACACTTTGAATGGTGTAATGTACATCACCATCCTCTTCACGAGTAAACTCAATCTCAACTTCTTCAGGGTCCTCGCCGACTGCAATCGGATGCATAAACAATACATTTTTAAGGCTTATAACATTTTGTTCTCGAAAAAGAGAGCCACCAACACTTGCCATCTCCAAATGACAAACTCCTGGAAGAACATAATGATTATTAATCAGATGATCTTTTAAAAAATATTCCCTTTTTGAAAATGCTTTCTTAAATCGCCCGTTTTTATAGGTTGAGGTATTAACATCAAGTAAAGGATGTAAATGCATGTCAATGCTATGCGGCATTTTCCCCTCGTAAAGTATTTCGCTTTCTATAAGCCAAGATTTTTCTTTTAGAAATGGATAGGTAGGAAGAGGAACTTTTAGGAACTTCTCTCCTGATTCAAGCTGAATATTATCTATATCTCCTTTTACCCACAAAGAAGCCTGTACTTCTACAGTTACTAATTCTAGGCTTGTTGATGACCTACTAACCATTTTTTTTGATTCTAAAGCCTCTCCAACAATAATATTTTCATTGGCAATATTACCACAAACAAAACTTCGTAAATTTTGTTGAAGTTCTGTTATCGACGTAGCAAGAACCGCTAAACGGTAACGATAGTATTCCCTACCAGTCTGAAGTGTTTTAGCTATATTTCGTAAATTATACTGCTGTAACAATGATGGATTATCCGTCAATTCGGAAATAAAAGAAGCCATTTTTTTGGCATATGCAATTAGTTGCACTTCGGTTTGAGCCGATAACATAACCATCTCTTGATTAATTTTACCATCACTACTAGTAGATTGATGGATATTATTAAAGGATTCCACTATGAGGTGGGCATTTGAACCGCCTGCGCCAAAAGAGCTTATTCCTGCTAGAAGGCTCCCGCTACTTTGAATGCCCCATTCCTGATTATCACGAATTACAAAAAAAGGTGAATCATTAAAATCAATTTTACGGTTTAAAACATCCGAATGAATGCTAGCAGGAAGAATTTTATATTTCATACTCAACAGGATTTTTATTAAACCAACTACACCTGAGGCTGCTTCCAGATGTCCGATATTAGATTTTACAGAACCGATACCGCAAAAATGTTTTTTTTGAGTATAAGTTTCAAAGGCCAGACTAAGTCCCTTAACCTCGATGGGATCCCCCAAAGCAGTTCCGGTTCCATGACACTCAATATAGGTCAAATCCTCGGGATGAATCTGTGCTCTTTCAATAGCTGTACTTATCAAATCACTATGTGATTCAGGATTTGGCACGGTATATCCTGTAGTTTTACCACCATGATTTGTGGCTGAACCCCGGATTACTCCATAAATATAATCACCGTCTTGAACTGCTTTATCAAGGGGCTTAAGAAGAATCGTCCCTATACCTTCCCCTGGGACATAACCATCTCCGCCTTCTCCAAAACTACGGCATTTACCTTCAGTGGAAAGGAAATTGGAGTCGCTTAAAAAAATATACTTACTGGGATGTAAGCTAAGATTAACCCCTCCTGCGAGAGCCATCTCACAGTCACCAGCTAAAATCGCCTGACAAGCTTGATGAATAGCAACTAATGAAGAGGAACAGGCAGTGTCAATAGCAATACTTGGTCCAGTCAAATCTAAAAAATAAGAAACACGATTAGCAATGCCCCAATATAAGGAACCGGGACCTTTATATTGCCCTTTCAAAAACCCCTCTTCATGTGAACATAAAGAAAACTCATTCCAGGTAACACCTGCAAATACGCCTATTTTTCTTGTTTGTTGATACTCTCTTTTGCCGTAACCAGCATCCTCTATAGCTTCCCAGCAGCAAGTGAGAAACAATTTTTGTTGGGGATCCATTAATTCAGCTTCCCTAGGTGAAATGCCAAAAAACAAAGGATCAAATTTATCAACATCGTCAATAAACCCGCCCCATTTGCTGTAAGTTGTATTCTCACTATTCTTGTTTTCCGAATGGAATAATAAATAATTCCATCTATTTTCTGGTATTTCTTCAACACAATCCTTGTTCGCAACTAGGTTTTTCCAATATTCATACTGGTCATTCGCCTTAGGGAACTTTCCGCTTAGTCCTATAATTGCAATATCATATCCTCTTCTTTTTTCTACTTTGTCACCAACACCAGGTATAGTAGCAACTGGCACAATCGCTTCTTGAATATCCGTACTCACCGAATACTCTGTTGCTACCGATTCATTACTATCCGAAATGTCAGTATTTATATTTTTTTCATCTGAATTCTGATAAAATCCTGGCTTGCGTTCTTGTAAATCCAGGAAATAGCTAAGTTTATTGATATTGGGATATTCAAACAACAAAGTCGATGAAAGATTTTGATATACTTTATGCAACGACGCCAATATTTCTTCACTGATTATGGACGTGACTCCAAGACTAAAGAATGCTGCATCTGAATCAACTTCCGTTTTTTCAATACCGAGTTTTTCCGCTATAATTTCTTTTAAAAATTCATTTATACATTCCATTAGAAAACCTCCTCCCAAATAATAATCCCATCTATCCACTTAAAAAATAGGATTTCTAACAGGTCAGACCACCATCTACAATAAAGGACTGTCCTGTTATAAAACCTGACTCATCTGAGCATAAAAAATTTACTAATCCAACCATGTCTTCTACCTTACCTAACCGTCCAAGAGGTGTTCTTCTAATAATTTGGGCCTTTTTACCTGCTGGCATATTCTTTGTCATATCGGTATCCATAAAACCTGGTGATATGGAATTAACGCGTATACCTTTACTTCCTAACTCTCGTGCAAGGGCTCTGGTAAATCCATCCAAAGCAGCTTTAGAAGCACCATAAACTGATGTTCCCTTGAACCCTCTTACACCTACAATAGAACTTATGTTAATTATCACACCAGCATTTTGGTTGAGCATTACACGTGAAACATGTCGGCTTAAATGAATGACGGAACCCAAATTTAAATTGATAATGTCGTCAATATCATTTTCCCTAGTAACTGGGAGCAGTTGTTCAAGGGTGGCACCAGCATTATTAACCAAACCATCAATTTTCCCATATTTTTTATAAATATTAAATACAAATGCCTTCAAAGAGTTATAATCCGTTGCATCTAACGACTCCCAATAGAAATTGTCTTTGTAAGCTTCTCCATCTCTAAGCTCCTTTATAAAATCAGTTTCACTTCTACTAAATGTTGCAACAATAAATTTTTTTTTTAGAAGATATTCAATAATCTCTTTACCCAATCCACGACTTCCACCGCTAACTAAAATAACTTTTCCATTATTCATATCGCTACCCCGCTTCTCATTTTTTTAAATCTTTCGCTTACCAGTTCTTTATCCGATACAATAATTAATGTAGGTGTCTTATATGGCAAAAGACGCTCTTTACAATAGTCAATAATTCGCTTCCTTACATCTTTTGTTTCTTCCAGCTCATTAAGAACAACTGTGGCAACCACAATTTGGCCGGTTATAGGACTGTTTTTTCCTGACACCAAAACATCTTTGATATTCGGTATTTCTAACAAAACACTTTCCACTTCAGTTGGATAAACTTTTTCTCCTCCAACATTTATAATCTCACTTTTTCTTCCTAGTATCTTTATATACTCGCCGTCAACCTCAACCTGATCACCAGTATTGTACCAGCCATCATTAACAAAAGGTGAAGGAGCATTAAGATATCCTAACATTGCTGCACTAGTCCGTATCCAAAGAATTTTATCTATGATTTTCATCTCAACACCTTTGCCCCCCACCTTCATCCATTTAGAATGGGAGTCTTTTGATTTTGTTGAAAAAATCCCCAACTCTGTTAATCCATATGTTTGCTTTAATGTTACTGTTGGAAAAATACTATTCATCGCTGATAGGGTTGACTGAGGCATTGGCTCAGTGCCATAAGTTATAATCTCTAATGAAGACAAATTATAGTTTTCATAAAACTTTGACATGATTAGCATATTTAAAAAAGTGGGAGTTGTAGGTAACAACTGGACTTTATGTTTTTGAATCGATTCACAAACTGATTGTGGTGTCCTTTCTTGAGAAGTTACTATAGTACCACCATTGAACATAATAGCAAATAGTGTGTTTATCCCACCAATATGATCTAATTTCAAAAATACCATTGTTCGAAATGGTTTTCGCTTAGCCGTTCTATATCTTTCTATAAGCCTGGAAGTGCATAGTACCGCTGCTTTACTTTTTCCTGATGTGCCTGAAGTAAAAATAATTATACCCGATTCATTATCAATCCTTAACCTATCTAATAATTGGTGTGTTGAATCTCCCGATACTGGATAATAATTCCATGTATCATCTTCATTGAATTCAAAATACTTATTAACCTTAGCAACTAAAAACATTTCATCTTGCTTCTCTTTTGACTCTGAGCCAATCGGAACAATTATGTTTTTGTTTAAAATTAGTGCTAATAACAAAAAAATAACATTAGGAGAATAATCCCCTATTATGGCAACGCATTCCCCTTCAACAACCCCTAGTCTTCCCAACTCACTCTGCCATGTAGTTATATTCTGAACAAGGTCAAGATAACTGTATGATTTATCTCTAAGTATAAAAAACTCATCATTTTGAACCTCTTGCAGTCTATCTATAATCCAGCTTAACTCACTCATTTCCATGTCCTCCTATATTATTATCATCAACACAAGATTGATAAACTTTACACAAACTTCCTACAGTATTTATACTTGAAATTAATGCCCCTTCCGAAAAAGGATCTATCCCTAATTCCATTTCCAAATAGGCAATTAGCTGAGCAATATCAAGTGATGAAAATCCCAAATCTTCAATAATTCTTAATTCATCTTTTATTTCGGGTACTTTGTAGGATTTTTGATCCAGAATTTGTTTGATAGCATTTTCAATACCATTTTTTACTTCTACCAATTAAATCACTCCCTCGTTTAATAAAAGTAACTCCAGTTGATTATCCTAACCAACTGAAGTTACTCTTTTTATTTATAGAATTAACTAACTAATATTTACAACACTGAACTGTCGTTTGAGATGAAATCTTATTAGAGTGTTTTTTGAAACACGCTCTATTATATATTGCTTACTATAAATGATCATATTCACTAACAAGTTTTTACAGCAGCTAGGCTATAGCTCACCTATGCAGCTTTTAATCACACTAAAACATGAGATAAGGGAACGCCAGACTGCGATTGTTTATAAATCCAAGCAAATAAATTAGCTTTAACCTCTTTACGTGTAAAAGATAACCCTTGAGCATCTTTATGCCAAGAAAATAAAACTACAGCATTATCAAGATCATTTAAGGCTCCTTCATATCGGTAAACCCAATAAGATTGATGGTTCACGGTTACTAAGCGAACTAGTATCATCATAAATTGCAAAAATAGGTGAAGTTGTTTGCTTGACAGTCTTCTGAACAGCCGCTAATACGATCTCTTTCATGATTTTCCATAGATAAGATTCATCCCAAACGCCTTTAGATAAAAAATGTCCAAAGGTAGTGCGATGACAAGAAGGAAACCAAGATCCACAATATCAGTCACTTTACCGCGATAACCTTTTTGGCTGGCACCAGTAATAAAATTAGCAATATTCTTACGTGCTGGCTCCGAAAAGTAAAGTGGAGAACA
>Ga0316613_10002575_pt1 | contig 11640 bp, 12 predicted proteins | sample OWC_soil_day10_C_2_FD_207647 | JGI IMG/M metagenome (GOLD analysis project Ga0316613, IMG submission 207647) | Wetland soil microbial communities from Old Woman Creek delta, Ohio, United States - OWC_soil_day10_CT_b | ecosystem: Environmental > Terrestrial > Soil > Wetlands | place: USA: Ohio... | reverse complement strand
TTGCTACGAGCGTTCGACTTGCATGTGTTAAGCCTGCCGCCAGCGTTCGTTCTGAGCCAGGATCAAACTCTCATGTTCAAGAGTTCTTTCCCGAATTCACAAGTCAACTTGACGAGGTCCATTCCAACTTCACCCTCACAGGCAAAGCCAAAACGGTCCTTTATCAAGAAACGTAAACCCGGTTCTTTAGCTCTTCTTGGTACGACCCAATCCCGAAGGATCAGTCCCGTACCGACGAGCCCTAAGCGCCGGCCACGTTTCTCTTTCTTCCTATTCACTTGTCAAAGAACAGAGGAGAACCAAGCCCCTCAATGGCCGAAGCCGAAAAACCAACCTTAAGAACGCACCAGACCTAGATCTGCCAAACCCGTCAACATGACGACCTCGACCGACCCAAACGCCCGGACATGCTCTTAACGTCCGTTCTGGAAGATCACGGATGAACCAGCAGATAACCGCCGTTTCATCTCCCTTCCGAGCCGCCTCTTCTAGAGACGACCGTTCCGCCGGCACCACGTCGCCGCAGCGCCGCCGTCGTTGGAGCGGTTTATAGGGGCACCTCCCCTACCTGTCAACGGCTTTTCTTCAAAAAACCGTCACATAAGCCGACAGCCCGTAAAGGCACGGATTCCCGGGCTTTTTGAGACCAGCTCTTCCACAGGCTGTGGAGGTCGGTCTCGCCGTTCCCAGCATTTCCGGCCTTTTCCATCCAGCCTGGCAAAAGCCGATGCCGATAGCCTGAGGTTTCCTCGGCGACAGGATATGGATATGGTAAACAAAACGGAAACAACAAGGAGTCGCCGTGCCGGTTTTCTTCACGACCACCACCCTCGCCGAGGCGATGCCGATCATCGTCCTCGCTGCGATCCTGGTGGCAGGCTTGTTGGTTGTTGCTTTGATGAGCGCCGCTGCCCGCCGCCGGATCGCCGTGAGCGAGGCCGCCGGGCAGCTCGAACTCGCCCGCCTGCAGGAGCGTGCCCTTCGTCTTGCCGACGCCGATAATCAGCTCTCCGCCCTGAAGGAGCGGCACGCCGGCCTCACCGTCGATCTCGCCCGCATCCGCGCCACGCTGGAAGAGCGCGACAACGAAACGCGCCGGCTCAAGCAGGAGCTTGAAACAGCGCGCGCCGCCCTCACCGACGCCAAAGGCAAGAATGAAGAGGACGAAGCCGACCTGCGCGAGGCGCTCGGCACCGTTCAGTCCAAGCTCAGCGCCGCCCACGCCGACCTCCGGGCCAAGACCGAAGAAGCCGAAGCGCTGAAGGCCGACCTTCTGCACGCCCGGGACCAGCGCGAAGAAGCGCAGAAACTCCTCGGCGAGGCGAGTAAGGCCCTCGCCGAAGTGCGCTCGCGTGCCGAGGCGGAGCGTAAGTCGGCCGATGAGAAGCTCGCCCTGCTACAGGATGCGCGGACCCAGCTCTCCGACCAGTTCAAGGCGCTCGCCGCCGATATCCTGGAGGAAAAGTCCAAATCCTTCTCCGAGGCGAACCGCGCCTCGCTCGGCACGCTGATCGATCCGCTCAAGGTGCAGCTCGCCGACTTCAAGGGCAAGGTCGAGGAAGTCTATATCAACGAGGCCAAGGAGCGCTCGGCGCTCGGCGAACAGGTCCGCCAGCTGTTCAGCCTCAACCAGCAGCTTTCGCGCGACGCCCACAACCTCACCTCGGCGCTGCGCGGCCAGAACAAGAGCCAGGGCAACTGGGGCGAGCTGATCCTGGAGCGGGTGCTGGAAGCGGCCGGCCTCGTCAAGGGCGTGCACTTCACGCCGCAGGAGAGCCATTCCCGCGACGACGGCAGCCGCATTCAACCCGACGTGGTGCTGAACCTGCCGGGCCAGCGCTTCATGGTGATCGACAGCAAGGTGTCGCTCAACGCTTATGAGCTGTTCTCCACCGCCGAGGAGGACGCCGTCCGCGAGACGGCACTGCGCCGCCACCTCGACAGCATCCGCGGCCACATCAAGGACCTCTCCGCCAAGAACTACCAGGAGATCCACGGCATCGCCGCGCTCGACTTCGTCATCCTGTTCGTGCCGATCGAGCCGGCCTTCCTGGTCGCCATCACCCGGGACGCCGAACTGTGGCATCAGGCCTGGGAAAAGAACATCCTGCTGGTCAGCCCGTCGTCGCTGCTGTTCGTCGTGCGCATCGTCGCCCAGCTCTGGCAGAAGGAACAGCAGAGCAAGAATGCCCAGGACATCGCCAAGCGTGGCGCCGAGCTCTATGACAAGTTCGTCGGTTTCGTCGAAGACCTGGAAAAGGTGGGCAAGGGACTGAAGGACGCCCAGGGTGCCTATGACCGCGCCTATGGCAAGTTCGCCACCGGGCGCGGCAACGTCATCCGCCAGGCGGAAATGCTGCGCGCCCTCGGCCTCAAGACGGCCAAGCGGCTCGATGCCAACCTGCTGGAAATCGCCGACGATGGCGAGGACACCAGCGCCCTGCCCGCCCCCGAGGATCAGCCATCATAACTGGGATCGGCGGCAAAACGCGGCAGGCCGTCGGCAAGGCATAGCCAGCGCGGTCGGTCGCCATCCCAGCCGTGGGCGGCCGGCGCCACGGCCTCCTTGTCGTCGAGCGTGCCGACGGTGACACCGACCGAACGCGCCTCGACGTCGGTCATGTAGAGCTGGCTGCCGCAGGCCGCGCAGAAATGCCGGACCATCTTCTCTGACGACGCATAGGCCACCGCCTCGCCGGCCGTGACGCGGAAGCGGTCCGGCCGCACCTGCATCCAGGCGACGGTGGCACCGCCCGTCGAGCGGCGGCAGGTGTCGCAGTGGCAATAGTCGACAATGGCGCCGTCGCGCTCCACCTCGTAGCGAACCCGGCCACACAGACAGCCGCCGGTAATGCACGCCATACCGTCACTCCTCGCCCGCCGGCCGTTGACGGTCGCGCTTGACGGCGCCGCGTTTGGTCTTGGCATCGACGCGGCGCACCTTGCTCGCCCGCGTCGGCTTGGTGGCGACGCGCGGCTTCGGCGGCACCGCCGCCTCGGCGAGGATGGTCTTCAGCCGCTCGATGGCATCTTCCCGGTTGCGTTCCTGCGAACGAAAGCGCTGCGCCTGGATGATGATCTCGCCGGCCTGCGTCAGCCGCGACGGGCCGGCGATGCGCGATGCCCGCACCTTGGTTTCCCAGGGGATTCCCGAAGCGTTGTAGAGGTCGTAGCGCAGCGCCACCGCCGTCGCCACCTTGTTGACGTTCTGCCCGCCCGGCCCGGACGCCAGGACGTAAGAGAAGGAAAGGTCCTTCTCGTCGATGAAGAGCCGGTCGGTCACGTAGATCATGCCGGCAAGATAAAGATCGTTGCCGACCTCTGCAAACCCCTCGTCAAACCTTCAACAAGCGTCCGCTCATCGCCACGCCGATCAGGAACACGGCAATGATCAGGAAGGCGACCGGCAGCGAGGCGACATGGGCGACAAAGCCGATGGACGCCGGCCCCATCAGGATGCCGGCATAGCCGAGCGTGGTCACCGCCGGCACGGCGACGCTCTCCGGCATCAGCGTCTGCTTGCCGATGGCGCTGTAGAGCACCGGCACGATGTTGGAGCAGCCGGCGCCGACCAGCGCAAAGCCGAGCATCGCAGCTGGCACCGACGGCACCAGCGTTGCCACCAGAAGTCCGGACGCGGCGAGCAGGCCACCGACCAGGATGATCGTCGTGCGGCTCACCCGCCGGACGATGGCGTCGCCGCTGAGGCGGCCGATGGTCATGGTCGTTGCGAAAGCCGCGTAGCCGAAGCCGGCGTGGGCCGGGTCGGCGCCGCGCGTGAAGGTGAGGAACACCGCGCTCCAGTCGAGGATGGCGCCCTCGGTCAGGAAGACGATGAAGCAGAGAATGCCGATGAACAGCACGACGCCATGCGGCAGCGCGAAGGCCGGACCGGAGGTATCGCCGCCAAAGGTGAGGAAATGCGGTGCCGCCCAGGCCAGCAGCGCGGCAGTGAAAACAACGGCAATCAGCGACACCGTGACCGGCGTGGCACCCAGGCTGAGCAGGCCGGCGCAACCGGCGGCGCCGGCAATGCCGCCGACGCTGAACAGGCCGTGGAAGCCACTCATCAGCGCCCTCCCCGCCGCCCGCTCGACGATCACCGCCTGAATGTTGATCACGCAGTCGACCGAGCCGACGCCGGCGCCGAGCACGAACAGCGCGGCGGCGAGCAGCACGGGGCTCGACAGAGTGGCCAACGCCGGCAAGGCGATGCAAACCATGAGCGAGGTCGCGATCAGCACCCGGCGGCAGCCGTATTTTCCGGCCATCGCGCCGGCCAGCGGCATGGCGATGATCGAGCCGATGCCGAAGGAGAGCAGCAACAGGCCGAGGCCGCCCGCCTCGAGGCCAGCCCGCGTCTTGGCAAACGGCACCAGCCCCGCCCAGACGGCACCGCCGAAACCGGCAATGAAAAAGGCGACGCGGGTCGAAAACTGCTCGGCGCGGCCGATGCTGTCGGACGTCAGGCTGGCGGCGATGGACATGGTGATCGACGGCTCCTCACGAGAATTGCCGCCTTCTCCCCGGAATGACCCAAGGCGACAACGCCACTTGATTCGATTCATATGGGTTCCGTCAAGGGGAAGCGCGCGCACCGCGCGTTTTTGCCACCGAGCTGTGACATCGGCGCTCGGCGAGCGGCTGACACCGGGCATCGCAACGTCCCCGCCAGTTTTCCTGAAGTGGACCGATCACCGTCGTCGCCTCGGGCGTCCTAGTCGGCAATCTCGGCGCACCGCCGGTCATGAGCCAACGCACGCGTGCCGACTTCTACGGCTTTTGGCGCCTGATCGACGATCTGCTCAACGCCTTGCTGTTCGTGTTGCTCGGGCTGGAGGTACTCGTACTCCACCTGCAGATGGCGCCGTTCCTGTTCGGCCTTATCGCCGTACCGGTGGTCCTGATCGCCCGTGCGGTTACCGTTGCCGCGACACTTGCGACCCTTGGTAATTGGCTGCACTTCGACAAGGGCGCCGGCGTCATCCTCACCTGGGCGGCGGTGCGCGGCGCCATCTCGGCCGCCCTCGCCCTGTCCGTGCCCTATGGACCCGAACGAGAGCTGATCCTGGCGGCAACCTATACGGTGATCCTGTTTTCGTCGATCGTGCAGGGCCTGTCGCTGGAGCGTGTCATCCGCCACACGACGATTACGCCGCCGACAAGCGCCCCGGTGCCCCTATCCCCGACTTAATGCCGCCGTCGGACTCATAAAAGTGATTTGCATTTTTACTTACAGCCGAAACCAATACCGCCGTGTTGCGTTGAGCGATGGGGGCTCGCATCCGGCCAAGGTCCTCTGCGCGCCATGAGAACGGTTATGTCCACATGTTCGTTCTGAAGCATCGCCTCGGAGATGGCGCCGTGTCCGTAGTTCAACGTCTGGTACCTAGCAAATCCCGCCTTGCCCGCCTGCGTTCGGCATCGATAGTCCTAGGTTTCGCCCTTCTCTCAGCCGGTTGCCGATACGCCGTGCTGGACCCGAGCGGCCCGATCGCCGCCAAGGAGAAGCAGCTGATCCTCATCTCCACGGGCCTGATGCTGCTGGTCGTCGTGCCGGTCATCATTCTGACGCTGGTGTTCGCCTTCTGGTATCGCGCCTCCAACACCCGCGCCAACGCCAGGCCCGACTGGGCGCATTCCAACGCCATCGAGGTGGTGGTGTGGACCGTGCCGCTCCTGATCGTCATCACGCTCGGCTGGCTCGCCTGGACCACCACCCACGCCCTCGATCCCTACCGGCCGATCGAAGAGAACGGCAAGAAGACGCTGGAAATCGACGTGGTGGCGCTCGATTGGAAGTGGCTGTTCATCTACCCCGAACAGAACATTGCCAGCGTCAACGAGGTAGCCTTCCCCGTCGATACGCCCGTGCACTTCAAGATCACCTCCGACACGGTGATGAATTCCTTCTTCATTCCCGGCCTCGCCGGCCAGATCTACGCCATGGCCGGCATGCGCACCGAACTCAGCCTGGTCGCCAACAAGCCGGGCACCTTCGGCGGCCTGTCGGCCAACTACAGCGGCGCCGGCTTCTCGGGCATGCGCTTCAACGCGCTCGCCACCTCGGATGCCGATTTCGAGGCCTGGACGCGCAAGGTCGCTGCCAGCGGCCACCCGCTCGATGAGACGGCCTATGGCGAGCTTGCTAAGAAGCAGGAGAACAGTCCGGTCGTCTATTACGCACCGGGCAATGCCGGCCTGCTGCAAAGCCTCATCGACAAATACCGCCACACACCGCCGCCGGAACACACCGGCAGTCCGATGAATGCGTCCGCCGCCAAGTGACGGCATCTGTGGAGAGCGTGACGTGAACCTACTCCTTGGAAAGCTTACCCTCGATCAGATTCCCTACCAGGAGCCCATCATCATGGGCGCGGTCGGCGGCGGCGCGCTGCTGGTCCTGGCGGTCGCGGCGGCCATTACCTATTACGGGCGCTGGACGTGGCTCTGGTCGGAATACCTCACGTCCGTCGATCACAAGAAGATCGGCATCATGTACGTGCTGCTCGGCCTCGTCATGCTGCTGCGCGGCTTCACCGACGCCGTCATGATGCGCATCCAGCAGTCGATGAGCCTCGACCCCAATCCCGGCTATCTGCCGCCGCACCATTATGATCAGGTGTTCTCCGCCCACGGCGTCATCATGATCTTCTTCGTGGCCATGCCGCTGGTGGTCGGGCTGATGAACATCGCCGTGCCCCTGCAGATCGGCGCCCGCGACGTCGCCTTCCCCTTCCTCAACTCGCTGAGCTTCTGGCTGACCTTTTCCGGCGCCATGCTGATCAACGCCTCGCTGGTATTCGGCGAATTCGCCAAGACCGGCTGGGCCGCCTATCCGCCGCTGTCCGAGCTATCCTTCAGTCCGGACGTCGGCGTCGACTATTACATATGGGGCCTGCAGATCAGCGGCATCGGCACGCTGCTCACCGGCGTCAATTTCCTGGCCACCATTTTGCGCATGCGGGCGCCCGGCATGAACATGATGCGCATGCCGATCTTCGTCTGGACCGCCTTCTGCACCAACGTGCTGATCGTCGCCGCCTTCCCCATCCTCACCGTAACCTTGGCGCTGCTCGGCCTCGATCGCTACATCGGCACGCATTTCTTCACCAACGACGGCGGCGGCGAACAGATGATGTATGTCAATCTGTTCTGGGCCTGGGGCCACCCAGAAGTCTACATCCTGGTGCTACCGGCCTTCGGCGTGTTTTCCGAAGTCGTCGCGACATTCTCCGGCAAGCCGATCTTCGGCTACAAGTCGATGGTCTGGGCGACGGTCGCCATCACCTTCTTCTCCTTCGTGGTCTGGCTGCATCACTTCTTCACCATGGGTGCCGGCGCCAACGTCAATGCCTTCTTCGGCATCGCCACCATGATCATCGCCGTGCCGACCGGCGTGAAGATGTTCAACTGGCTGTTCACGATGTTCCGGGGACGGGTGCGCTTCTCGGTACCCATGCTCTGGAGCATCGGCTTCATCATCACCTTCACCATCGGCGGCATGACCGGCGTTCTCCTGGCCATGCCGGGCGCCGACTTCGTTCTGCACAATTCCCTGTTCCTGATCGCCCACTTCCACAACACCATCATCGGCGGCGTGGTGTTCGGCATGTTCGCCGGCATCAACTACTGGTTCCCCAAGGCGACCGGCATCCGCCTGTCCGAGCCCTTGGGCCGAGCCTCCTTCTGGTGCTGGCTCGTCGGCTTCTACGTCGCCTTCATGCCGCTCTACGTGCTGGGTTTCATGGGCATGACGCGCCGGCTCAACCACTACCCCAACCCGGAATGGCAGCCTTGGCTGATCCTCGCCGCCGTCGGCGTGGCGATCATCGCCGTCGGCATCCTCTGCACCGTGCTGCAGATCGTCTACAGCATCTGGAAGCACGAGGAATTGCGCGACACGACGGGCGACCCCTGGGACGGGCGTACGCTCGAATGGGCCACCTCGTCACCGCCGCCGATCTACAATTTCGCCGAGACGCCACAGGTCACAGAGATCGACGCCTGGGCCAACATGAAGGCCAACGGCGGCGGCATGTTCGTGCGCTCGACGCCCTATGAGGGCATCCACATGCCCAAGAACACGCCAGCCGGCCTGTTGATGGGCCTGTTCAGCATCGGCCTTGGCTTCGGCCTCGTCTGGCACATCTGGTGGATGGTGGGCGTGAGCGCCATTGCCATGATCGCGGCGCTGCTCGTCCGCCTGTTCGATGACGACATCGCCTACATCATCCCCGCCGACGAGGTGAAGGATACGGAAATGCGGCGCCTCGCGGGAGCTGGCCAATCATGACTCTTCTCGATCTGCCCGAGGCCCATTCGCTGCACGCCAAGCAGCACCCGGCCGCCCACGAGGGCGATGCCGAGCTCACCGAGAAGACCGTCTTTGGCTTCTGGCTCTACCTGATGAGCGACGTGGTGCTGTTCGCCACGCTGTTCGCGGTCTTCGCCGTGGTCGGCCGCAACTATGCCGGCGGCCCGACCGGGCAGGAGCTGTTCGACCTGCCCTATGTGCTGATCGAAACGGCCGTGCTGCTCGCCTCCTCCGTCGCCTTCGGCTTCGTGACGCTCGCCGCCCAGGACAACCGCAAGCAGGCGACGCTTCTCTGGATGGCGCTGACCTTCGCCATCGGCGCGGTGTTCATCGTGATGGAGGTCTACGAGTTCCATCACCTGATCCAAGAGGGGGCCGGTCCCGACCGCAGCGCCTTCCTGTCGGCCTATTTCACGCTGGTCGGCACCCACGGCCTGCACGTCTTCACTGGCCTCTTCTGGATGATCATCAGCGGCATCCAATTGGCCCGTGACGGCCTCGCCGCCACAGTCCAGCGCCGCCTCGGGCTGCTCGGCCTGTTCTGGCATTTCCTCGACGTGATCTGGATCGTCGTCTTCACCGAAGTCTATCTGATCGGAGTGCTCTGAGATGGCAGACCACAAGACCGAGCATCTCCCCGGCGCCGGCGCCTCGCTGCGTCACTATGTTCGCGGCCTCATCCTGTCGGTGATCCTGACCGGCGCGGCCTTCGCCCTGGTGATGATGCATGTGCTGCCGCGCGACGCGACGATCTTCGTCATCCTGGCGCTCGCCGCCATCCAGATCTTCGTCCACCTCGTCGACTTCCTGCACATCGACAGCTCGCTCGAACAGCGCTGGAACGTCTACGCCGCGCTGTTCGCGCTTCTGGTGGTGGGCATTCTGGTCGGCGGCAGCATCTGGATCATGTTCAACGCCCACGAGAGAATGAATCCCGGCATGCCGGGCATGACTATGACCCCCGAGGCATTTTGAGGTGACCGCGCTCAGCCGCAACCCCTATGTCAGCCTTGTCAAACCCGGCATCGTCGGCGGCAACCTGGTCTCCGTGGCTGGCGGCTTCCTGCTGGCGGCGCGCGGCGTCGTGGACTTCAGGCTGTTCGCTGCCACGCTGCTCGGCGTGGCGCTGGTGGTGGCGGGCGGCTGCGTGGTCAACAACATCATCGATCGCGACATCGACGCGCGGATGGTACGCACGGCGCGCCGGCCCATGGTGACCGGCGCGGTCGGCGTCCCCACGGCCATGACCTATGGCGGTGTGCTGGCCGGCAGCGGCTTGCTGCTGCTCGCATTGGTCGCCGGTCCGCTCGCGGCAACCGTCGCGGCCTTCGGCCTCGTCATCTACGTCGGCCCTTACAGCCTGTGGTTCAAGCGGCGTTCGCCGGTCAGCGTGCTGGTCGGCAGCCTCGCCGGCGCAACGCCGCCGGTGATCGGCTATTGCGCGGTCACCGGCCGGCTGGATGGCGCCGCCGTCATCCTGTTCCTGATGTTCGCCCTGTGGCAGATCCCGCATTCCGACGCCATCGCGGTGATCCGCCGCAAGGATTATGCCGCCGCCGGCGTGCCGACCTATCCGTTCCGCCACGGCATCGCCGCCACCAAGCAGCGCATGCTCGTCTCCATCGGCGCCTTTGCCGCCACCTCGGTGGCGCTGCCGTTTGCCGGCTTCACCGGCCTTGCCTACCTCTGCACGGCGGTCGCCTGCGGCGGCTACTGGCTGCACATCGCCGCCACCGGCCCGGCCGCCATGGACGATCGCGGCTGGGCCAAGCGCATCTTCTTCGCCTCGCTCGGCTGCCTTCTGGCGCTCTGCGTGCTGATGGCCGTGGACTTCCGCTGATCTCCCGTCAATTCTGCTCGGTCAGGGCCAGCTTGACGCCCAGCAGCACGAAGGCGCTGGCGAACAGGCGGCGCATCATGGCCAGCGCCGACGGCCGCGACAGCACCTGATCGCGCACCGTGGCAGCGGCAACCCCATAGACCACAAACACGGCGAAGGTCATCGCCATGAACACCCCGCCGAGCTCGACGAAACGTAGCGTCGGGTGAGCATCGCCGTGCCCGACGAACTGCGGCAGGAAAGCGAGGAAGAACACCGTGAGCTTGGGATTGAGCAGGTTCAGAAGGATCGCCCGCACCGTGATATCCAGCGTCGAAGCATCGCGACCATCGGCCGCCACGGCCAGCGCGCCGGTCTCCTTCAGCGTCATCCAGGCCATGTAGAGCAGATAGGCGACGCCGGCCACCCGCAGGATCTCAAAGGCCAGAACGCTGGTCTGCATCATGGCGGAGAGACCGAGCACGGCGGCCGCGAGATGCGGCAGGATGCCCAGCGTGCAGCCAAAGGCGGCAATCACCGCCGCGCGGCTGCCGCGTCCGAGACCGGCGCCGAGCGTGTAGAGCACGCCGGTGCCGGGCGAGGCGACGACGATCATCGAGGTAACGAGGAACTCGGGGGACATGAGGGCGGACATCGGCGGGCTCCGAAATTGTTGGCCCTATCTTGCAACCGCGCTCTGACTGAAGCCACCCGATTTCGGAACCGAAATCGGTCAAGGCACCTCGCACAAATAACGGCGTCAAATATAAGCCAGACGCCTCCATACGACGCCAGCCTCGTTCGATGCCACGACAGATTGGGAAGGACTTGACCGCCCTTCCCAATCCTCAGCTTGCTGAAAGGTCATCTTCCAGCGAGGGGCGCACGGCTTTCCGCGCCAGGGCCATCGCGGTGGGCCTGACAATCATGTTCAACATGAAAGCGACCGGCCAAGCGAGCAGAAAACCCTTCGGCCAATGATTGAGCCAAACCATCGTCGGCCCCAACTCGATCAGCGACATGATGCCCGACATGGTCGAGGCCATCATGAAGGTCATGAGTATTTGCGTAATCAACGCGGACTTCTTATCCATCATTCCAGTCTTCTCGTGTTCCGGATTGATGGCGCCGCACGCGACCAAGCAAACAACAGCGGCACCATCCATCCTCATGGGTGGCGCCGTGGGTTCACACCTTGTCGAGTGACTTCATCCCGCAACGCGGGGACCGGAATAACCAACCGGCCACGATCTTTTCGGCAACCGCTACATGGAATATTTCGCCGTGCAAATCAAGATATGGAGGAGTTCACAAGTCAGTGACACCCCACTCTTGCCCGAAATCGGGATAGGGGGGATCATTTCTGATCCACCCCTGCCACACCACCCGGCATGCGGGTCCGCACCGGGCGGTTCGCGAGATTGAGGTCAAGCAAGTCTGGTCATTCCCATGTGGTCGGCCCATTTGATCGTGAGGACAGAGTTGAGGAGCATGCCGGAGTTGC
>Ga0316613_10002573_pt1 | contig 11646 bp, 11 predicted proteins | sample OWC_soil_day10_C_2_FD_207647 | JGI IMG/M metagenome (GOLD analysis project Ga0316613, IMG submission 207647) | Wetland soil microbial communities from Old Woman Creek delta, Ohio, United States - OWC_soil_day10_CT_b | ecosystem: Environmental > Terrestrial > Soil > Wetlands | place: USA: Ohio... | reverse complement strand
TGTTACAAAGTAATGGCATTGAGACGACGCAGGCGATGAAGAAGGAATACCCGGAAGCTATCATTATTATGTTGACATCTGATGAGGCTGAAGAAAGTATTTTTGAAGCGCTTCAGGCCGGTGCATCTGGCTATTTGACAAAAACCATGGAACCAGAAGAACTGCTTGAACAATTGGCTTGTTTAGAGGCGGGAGAGATGCCGATCGCTCCCGGACTAGCCGAGCGAATGCTGCACCTGTTTTCGTATCGGCAAAGTCAAACCGGAGAGGAATTCCTGCAAGCCTTGACCAAACGTCAAGTTGACATATTGACCATGCTGACTTTGGGCTATAAGTATAAAGAAATTGCCAGCAGACTGAAGATAAAAGAAGGAACAGTAAAATACCATGTAAGAGAGATTATGGATAAGCTGCATGTAGGCAGCCGTGCGCAGATGAGCGACTATGTATCGAATCAAAGTCACGTATCTTCGAAATGATGGATTGCTTATTTTGCGACACCTAAAGAACCTGGTTTAGACCGCAGAATTTCTGAATATACCATCGAAAACCGGCAGATAGGATTTCGAGCTTTTTTAATTATCAAATGTAATCGTCCAGCGCGACCTAATAAAGTAACCAATATCTTTACTGAAAAAGCCGCTCTAATTGCTGAAACCATTGGTCTGAAGTAGGTTTGGGTAAAAATAATCTACATTGGGTAATGTATTATAATATGCTGATGTTCGGTCTACCTATATTTGGTATAATCTGGGATGCTAATGCGTCACCCCCTTTAATCTTAGGGCCGTACCATTTCGCGTATTCGTATTGACTTCCTATGATATGGCACGTTGAAGCAGTAGCTGTGATAGAGCGGAAATAGCCTTACTCTGCAAGGTCTTGCGGGTTCTTAGAAATTTAGGAAGTGTGTTTTTATGTTCTCGTAGACGTACAAAATAGGGGAGAACATTTGTTGGGGGTGCATACAGATACACGAAATTCCCTCTGCCAATGGGGCAGGGGGATATAGAGGTGCTTCTTCGGCCCGTGTTAATGGGGTTGGAGCACTTATGTTCATCGGCTTATGACCGTCAATTTAAAGTGACAAAACGATGAGGATTGATTTTACTGATCTTACCGATATAAACAAAAGGCTTAGAATAGGTGTAAATTATAAATTAGTTACAACACATTTAAACTAAGGAGCCTGCCAGCAATCTTGATATGCTCCCCCTATAGGAGACAATGAAAAAATAAATTGTCAACTATAGGGGGATTTATATGTCAGTTAAAACTAAAGCAACTCCTGAAGACAAGATTAAACTGGTGGAACAATATATGTCTGGAGCAATTAGCCAGCATGAGATCAGTCGAATTACTGGATTAAGGGTCGCATCGATTCAGGATTGGATATGTAAATATAAAGCGGAAGGATCTGTTGCTTTCTTCTCAACGAATAAAAATCGGAAATATACGCCCGAACTTAAGGAGAAAGTGGTAAAAGAATATCTCTCTGGAAATGGGAGTTTATTAACGCTGTGTGAAAAATATAAAATTCGTTCCAAGACTCAAATCCTTCGTTGGATTAAGATGTATAATCGTCATGAAGAATTTACTCATCGAGGAGGACATCGAAACATGACGAAAGCACGCAAAACCACGCAGGAAGAGCGAGTAATAATTGCTAAAGAGTGCCTTGCAACCGACAGAGATTATGGCGAAATTGCGGAAAAATACCAGGTAACCTACCAGCAGGTTTATGCCTGGACAAATAAATTTGCTGAATTAGGGATATCTGGCGTGGAAGACCGGCGAGGCAAACGTACAAGCCAACAAGAACCACGAACCGAAGAAGAAAGGCTCAAAATCAAACTTGCGCAGTTAGAGCATGAAATTTACCTTCTTAAGATGGAACGCGACTTTCTAAAAAAGCTGGAAGCGCTCGAGAGGAGGCGGGATTAAGCCTGGTATGTCAGACAAGTTTTTATGCGCTTATTAGGCAGGAACACGAAGACAACAGTTATCCAGTCGATGAACTTTGCCAACTTGCCCATGTAGCACGGTCTGCTTATTACAAGTGGTTTAAGCGAAAAAAATCAGTGAATGAAGTGGAAAATAAACGTATCGCACAGCTCATTGAAACGATACATAAGGAAACCCCGGATAAGGGTTACCGACGTATCCGGGATGACTTAGCCCATGATTATAATACAAAGGTAAATGACAAACGCGTGTTGAGAATATGTCGGCAACTTGCTATAAAATCAACGACTAAATACAGCAATTATGGTTGTACTCGGCAAGTTGCTAAGCCACAGCATATAGCGGAAAATATTTTAAACCGTAACTTTCATGCCGATAAGCCGAATGAAAAATGGCTGACCGACGTGACAGAATTCAAGTATTATATAGGACCTGAAAAACACAAGGTTTATCTCAGCGCCATCCTAGATCTCTATGACCGCCGGATCGTTTCCTTCATCATACGTGATCACAACAACAACCAATTGGCATACGATACCTTTTATGCAGCCGTAACGGCCAATCCGTTAGCTCACCCGTTATTTCACAGCGACAGAGGATTTTCGTATACCAATCGAACATTTCATGGGATGCTTGTAAAAGCCGGGATGACGCAGAGCATGTATCGGGTAGGAAAATGCATTGATAACGGTCCAATGGAAGGTTTTTGGGGAATCTTGAAACGGGAAAGGTATTATGGAAAACGTTTTATAGATAGAGAGTCTTTAGTTAACATGATTAAACGTTATATAAATTATTACAATACGAAACGAGTACAACGAAATCTTGGTGTCTTGACTCCATGTGAAAAACATGAGATGTATTTAGCCGCATAAAAAAATGGCAGCAACTCATTTATTAGGGCCGCTGCCATTTTCTTATATATTTCATTGTTCACTTGACGGGTAGCAGTTCAATTAAGATTGACAGCGACGAATATTAGTAGAAAATTATTGGAGGTCAAAAAAGATATATACATGAAGGTAGTACTCTGTCTGTATCATTTTTAGCAGACAGAATTTAATAATGTCTGTAGAATACAGAATGTGGAGTGTAAGAAACTATATAAAATAGCTATCAAAGCGTTTCTAATGAACAATATTTTATCAGTGCAGACGAATCAATGACTTGAATCTGTTTTCGCTTTGTTATAATGATGTTTTCCTTTCGAAGGCGAGTAAGCCCTCTAGTTAGATTAACTCGGCTGATCCCGAGAATATCTGCAATATCGTTTTGTGTTATACAATTGATGTAATTTTGTTTTCCAGCATCACTCACTAAAAGTAGATATAGCAAATTACATAACTTAATAAACGAGTTATTGTATTCTTGATGTGCTGTCTCGTAGATCAAGAGATTTACATCCCTGGAAAACCAATCAATAACCTGTGCACTTAGATGCGGATTATGCTGAAACATGTTGCGAAACTCTGCTTTGGTAAACTCTAGAACTTTCATGTCACACAGTGCAACGGTAATGAGGGCGCCTTCAATTTTAAAATCCTGTTCATGGTAGCCGGGGAAAACCGTTCCGCTTCCATGGAAAGAAAGAATGTTCCTATGGCCATTTTCATGTTCCACATAGTTTTGAGCAATGCCAGAAATAATGTAATGGATTTTTTCGAACGTTTTATTCGGCTCCCATAGATAATCGCCTTTTTTGAAAGATTTTTTTATATGCGGCTGAGATAGAAAATATTCATAAAACTGTTTGAAGTCATTTGTGAAAAAATAACGTGGCGTAAACATAGAATGTGCCTCCCTTAACGCACAAACACTAATAACTTATCAAATTATTTTATCAAAGTTTTATAAAGTGCGCAAAGGATATGTCTATAGCATCCTGATATGCCAAAAGGAGAGTAAAAATGAAAATTGTTATTTTGACAGGCAGCCCACACAAAGCCGGAACATCTTCTTTGCTTGCCGAGCGTTTTATTGATGGTGCCAAGGAAGCTGGGCATGTTTTGATACTGCATTTGAGAAAGTTCATCCCTGTATTGCCTGTGATAAGTGCAAATGTGGAGAAAATTCATGTGTTTTTCAGGACGACATGACAAAACTATTCCCTAAACTCATAGAGGCCGATTTGATTGTTTTTGTGACACCTTTATATTATTATGGACCGTCCTCCCAAATCAAAGCGGTGATTGACCGCTTCTATGGAATTGACAATATGCTGCGTGGGGCAGATAAAAAGGCCGTGTTGCTTGTGACTGGTACGAATAAGCTGGATTGGGCAATGCACGGAATTGTCGGAAATTACATTGAGGCGCTCCAATATCTAGGTTGGAATGATTGCGGCAAAGTGCTCGCAAGAGCCTGTCGTACGCGAGAAGATATTGAAAAGACCGACTATCCCGAACAGGCTTACCTGCTAGGAAAGGGATTATAAGTATGACAGCAGAGTTCTCTAAATTTGAGGCTCTAATTAAGATTAATGTCAAGACTATAAAAAACAGAATCGTTGTACCGCCGATGGCTGATTTTGGATTAACTAATCCAGATGGATTGATAAGTCAACGACATTTACAACATTATCAGAGATTTGCTGATGGTGAAGTTGGTTTGATTATTACAGAAGCCTGTGCGACTTCAAAGCTGAATGAGTCAAGGAACACCCTTGGTATCTTTGATGACAATTGTCTGGAAGGATTAGCACTTATTGTACAGACAGTAAAAAAGAATCATGCTGTAGCTATTGTGCAAATGATGAATACAGGTCTATCTGTTATGAGAGAAAATTCACTAAAAGAAATCTCAAGGTCACAGTTCCTTGCCTATCGAGATGATTTCGTATCCGCAGCGGTTCGCTGCAAAACTGCCGGATTGGATGGTGTAGAACTTCATGCGGCGCATGGCTTTTATCTTAATCAAGTCACAGAGTGAAACAACCGAATTGACGAATATGCAGATGGAACACGCTTATTAGCTGAACTGATTATCGCGATTAAGGAAGCCTGCGGATCTGAGTTTCTTGTTGATGTTCGCTTTGGGCGTCACAATAAAAAAGAACTAATAAAGATAGCCAAAACTGCTGAAACTGCCGGAGCAGATTTCTTAAATGTATCATTTGGATGCTACTACTTTGATGGTTGTTGGACGCGGGCATCTGTGCGACCCAAGCTGGGCAAATAAAGTATTATGTGGAATAGAACCTATTCCATGCAGAAACTGCAGGCGTTGTCTATGGTACCTAGATGGAAGAAAATGTCCCGCATGAAAAAATGGAGGTATAAAACATGAGTGAGTTACTTGAAAAAATGCAAACAAGAAGAAGTGTAAGAAAGTATAAGCCGGATATGATGTCAAAGGAAATCATTGATAAAATCGTGACAGCTGGTACCTATGCTGCTACGGGAATGAATAAACAGTCACCAATTATTATCGCTGTGACCAATAAAGAAGTGCGAGATAAGCTTTCAAAGCTGAATGCAGAAATCATGGGAAACAATAGCGACCCGTTCTATGGGGCCCCTGTCGTTCTGATTGTGTTAGCTGATAAGAATTGGGTAAATCGTGTTTATGATGGTAGTCTTGTTATGGGAAATCTGATGTTGGCAGCACATGATCTTGGTATTGGCAGTTGTTGGATTCACAGAGCAAAGGAAGAATTTGAACGTCCAGAAGGAAAAGCAATCCTAGAATCTCTTGGTATTGAAGGCGAGTACGAAGGTATTGGACATTGCGTTCTTGGTTATGCAGAAGGAGAACTGTCGAAAGCATCACCAAGAAAAGAAAATTACGTCTACTACGTTGAATAAGCTTAAGCTAAATATGGAGGTTACAAATGTCAGTTTTGATTATCAACGGAAGCCCAAATGAAAATGGAAATACGAGCAAAGCACTGACTGTTTTAGAAGAATGATAGAAATATTTTAGAAATGCTTGGTGTGAATAGGGCGAAGCTACTGAAAACTAGAGTTGAAGTATAGTGATAAATGCTGTAGCCATTCACTTAATATATAACAGTAAAATAGGAGGAAACGTATGCAACATAAATGCAAAATTACAGTAATTAGAAAGGAATGTTACGAAGATTTACAGGCGCAATATCTTAAAGATCCAAAGTCAGGTCCTTGTTCAATGTTTGAGGTGGGCCAAGAATTTATTTTGGAGCGCAATGGCGAAAGAGATGATTTTTGGCACATGCTTGATGGAAAATTCTGTTCCGAGGCCTGGGATTGCGTCAGCCGGTATGCCTACGCCGCCTTGCAGGGGGGTTCGATCATGAAGGGCTGGACAAACGATGAGAAAATGATGATTGCTTGCTGCAACGATGGTACTCGTCCAGTCATTTTCAAAATTGAGCGTATGGATGTGGAAGAGTGATAATATGTAGGTATCATTGGTAAAAGGTAGTTCAAACCACGTGGGAATACTTATCACGCACTTTCCATTGTATAGAAAACAAGGCAAAGGGCGCTAGAAACCTTAACCAGCCACTAATCATTCACCCTGACAGGGGCAGCCAATTTATCTCAGCAGAGTACCGTAAAGCAACTCAAAAGATGCAAATTAGCTACTCGGACAAGGCCTATCCATGTGATAATGCATGCATTGAACCATTTCATTCATTGATCAAACGAGAACCGCTATTTCAACATGGAAGTTTGATCTTGAAAAGTAAAATATATTAACAAAAAAGACTAGGTAACCCCAAATGGATTTACCTAGTCTTTTTTTAATATGCTGTTTTATAATCCGAAATTCTAGCACACCGAAATATTTTAAACCTAGTTTTCAACTGCCGCACAAAAGGCAATAGAAATGGCCTTTCTTATGATTGCTGGATGAACAAAGTCGTTGAGTGCAATAAATCTTTCGGCTCATGAGTTGAGGCAAAGCCCGTGGTGCTGACAAGCAACAGTTTAACCTGAAATATTACTCGGATTATAAAATCGAGTACGAAATGGTTACATTGTATGAGTGTTTGAACGTTGGAAAAACTTAGGTGGATTTTGACCCAGTGCAAATAAGCAACCGAGAATTCCGACGATAATTACGATATTGATTGGCATTTGATACGCGTTAGTCATATGTAGAGCCGTTGCACCAGCTGCGACACCTGCAGTGCCTCCGAACATACTCAGTCCTTGTGCTAGCCCGCCTAATTTACCGGTAATGTGTTCTGGATAATTTTTTGCAATAAACGCCATAGAAACTGGAGTTAGCATTGCAAGGAAGAACCCTGTCACAACCAGGCAAACTAGTAATGTTGATCCACTAGCAGTTATAGGATCAAGTTTAATCGCGAAATTCAGTACAGCAAAGACGATAAAGGAAATGAAGACCACCATTTTTGAACTGCCTTTGAACAACTTTTCCACAATAAAGCCACTCGCGATTGCACCTACCATGGAAGCAATCTGTACGGTTCCCATGAAGCTACCAGCTGTCATTGGACCCATACCAAGACCAGTGGGCGGATCAATTGCAATATAGCTTGGCACGATATCATTGAACGCTTGATATATCCAACCGGACAGAAATACGCAAGCAATTACCATCCAAGTAGCTGGCATTCTCAACGCCGCTATAAAGGCACTCTCGGAGCCAGTAGACGTCTTTACTTCTTCGGCCTCTACTTTTGGAGCCTTTGGCCCAAAGGCAATAACAAAGGTAAGTATCAATGCAATAACACCTACAATACTGACGCACGCCATCGTCATTGCCCAGTCATTAGTAAGTTGCATAAACCCAGGTGCAAGCATAAAACCAAGCGCTATTCCTAACCCCATGGCTACACCTTGAATCCCCGTTACGAAACCGCGTTCGTGTTTTGGAAACCAGTCTGCCGCAAGTCTAGCAGTAGACCCCATGATTGGGCCGCCGCCGATACTTTGGATAGATCTCAGCACGGCTAATCCCGTAATACTAGTGCCTAAAACCGGCATCAGCACGGAACTAATGACCATCAATAACAGACATACAATCCATGTCCGCGTAACTCCGAACCGATCAAGAAACCATCCACCGGCAATACAGGCAATAGCGCCAAAGAAGTTATAAGTTCCCATTGTTGCGCCAAGAGTTTCCCCCAAGCTAACTCCAAGTGCTTTGGAGATTGGACCTATCAACGTCGTAGGTGCAATCAAACAAACTGCATTTGTTGCTGTCGCTATGCATAATGCGATGAAGACAAACCAACGGAACTTTGGATAAACTACCTGATTCTCACTCATTATTTTCTCCCCTTTTCACTAATCTTCCTACCATATGAAATGCACTGAACAACTGCTTTCATTAATTAGGATAATCAGAAAGGCTAATAATTTTTAAAGCCGTAAGACCTGTGTAAAGAAAAAAAGGTTTCTTTTGTCTGTAACGCCGTTGTCGAAGTATTTTTTTATAACTGTTACTTCTTTACTGAATGGCCTCAGATTTGACGATAAAACAGAACATTCCGACATTTCATCAACTTTTTAGCGGAAACCCAGGCTCTCAGACCAAACTCATACTTCACCTCCTTAATTCAAGCGAAATATTTACGGCTTCTAGTTGCTTTCTCATCTTTTCTTAAAAGAGCTATATATATTAGCTGTTAATTTATAACTTATAAGTTTTTTTTAACTTTATTGCGCATTCAAATTAGCTGATATTCAGTTATTTATTAATAAATTGACGATCTACATAGGAATAGAGAATTTCAGAAGTTAAATATTTTCATTGGTCTAATTTGCTATTCTATCTCGTCGATGTTACCATTAATTGGAAGAAATGTCAAGCTAAGTGTGATACTTCGTGTTTAAGTACATTTTCCGCTAGGTAAAGCGTATCTTGCTAGATTCAGTCATATTTAGCAAAAAGGCTAGGTAAACCAAAACGATTTTATTTAGCCTTTTTGCTATCTATCTGCTGATTTATAATTGGAAATTTTAGTAAACCTAACTTAGTCTAAGATTAGATTTGCACCGTTGCACAAAAGGCACTGGAGATGGCCTTTTCTACGATTGCTGGGCGGACACAGTCGCCGATTGCAACAAATCTTTCAGCCAATGAGCGGAAGGCTTCGGCTTCCTGAGCATTGGCTTTCATGCCGACAGCAACAATTACGGTATCAACGGCAATACGCTTTTCGCTATCTGTTTTATCTCTATAGCAAATATCCGTAGCGGTGATGGATGTGCAGCGGGCAGAGGTAATATAGTGCAGGTTATTTTCGTTATCAAGCTCCAGCAATAGTTCAGTACGGTGAGTGCCTGAAGCATCCGCTGCCAGTTCAGATTGCATCTCTATAATAGTTACTATTTTGCCAAGCTTGGCAAGGTGAAGCGCCGTTTCACAGCCAACCTGTCCTCCACCAATAATTGCAGCCTTTTGGCCAATTTTGTCTTCCATACCGTAAGAATCAACGGCTAGGCGGACATTTTTGCCATCCATGCCGGGTAGTGATGGGATGATTGGCGTGGCTCCTAGGGCTGCAATAATAACATCGGCGTTTTCCGCTTGTAATAGAGAGGGCGTTGCCTCGGTATTTAATTTCACTCGGATGTTTGATTTTTGTACCTGATAAACAAGGTAATTTTTAAAGCGATTTAGATCATACTTGAAGGATACAAATTTCGCAAATTTTAGTGTTCCACCCAGAGAATCGCTTTTTTCGAATAGCGTAACCTCGTGACCACGTTGTGCAGCAATCAGTGCACTTTTCATACCGGCAGGTCCACCGCCTATTACAATAACTTTCTTCTTAGCACTTGTGGGCTGAACTAAGACTGGCAATTTGTGTTCCAAACCGATTTCCGGGTTGACTGAACAAACATAGTGATATTCATGTACGGCGCTATCCAGGCAGCGCATGCATTTGATGCATGGCGTTACATTATCCCCATGTCCGCTATAGGCTTTTTCACCTAAGTTTGGATCGGCTATAAAACCTCTGGCGATTGAAACTACATCAGCCTTGCCGTCTTCAATAATTTTTTCTGCTCCGTCTAAGTCTTGAATACCGCCGATGGTGACAACCGGAATCTTTAGGTTGGCTTTCTTTACGGTAGCAGCTAGAAATACGTTAGGCATTGGCGGCAGAAAGCCACAGGGATGTGTTACTGTCATCCATTTAGGATGATGCATACCGGCTGAAACATGAATGAGATCAATCTTGTCTTGAATTATTTTTATAAAATCAATCGATTCCTCAATAACAATTCCGCCGGGCTCAAATTCGGCACCGCTAATGCGGACTTCAATGAGCAAATCACGTCCGACTTTTTCACGAATGCGGTCGATAATCATAAGCGGGAAACGAGCTCGGTTTTCTAGTGATCCGCCGTATTTGTCAGTCCGTTTATTGGTTAGGGGCGAGAGAAATTGCCCGACCAGAAGGCCATGGCCGAAATGAAGCAATACCATATCAAAACCAGCATTTTTTAAGGCCTTAGCTGCGTGAGCATAGCCGTTGGCGATACGTTCCATTTCTTCTTCTGGCATTTCTTTGCCTAATTGTCCGGTCATTAACCGGACTCCATCGCTAACCCCATAAATACCGCCGACTACACCACCGACACCAAGTTCCATTGAGGCTTTGGCCCCGTAGAAGTGAATCCGATCGGCTAATTGCGCTAAATAATGAATTGGAGATTGGTTGTATACATCATAATTAAGATGGTCATCCTTCGTTACCGGGAAAATGCTGACCCCGGCACAGGTAACACATGCTGCTCCGCCCTTAGCCTTGCTAGCAAAGTGAGTAATTACTGCTTCGGTAGGATAAGGTTCGTTTGCCTGTAATGAATGCAGTGTGATTGGGGCGGTAAAAATACGGTTACGAAAAGTCGTGGTGCCCACCTTGAGTGGAGCCAATAGATGGGGGTAGTGTTTATTGATCATATGGACGCCTCCTCTTAAACAAAATATAATATTATGAAAGGTATTATGCTACATATGAAATATGTTTCATAATTAAATTATATTTACTTATAGTGTGGTTGCACTAAGAATGACGAACTGAACAGCTACCTATAGTCACTCTTTACCAACACTATCATGATAACTCAGAAAATTTGATTTGTGAAATATAAAAATATTCTTACACTTATAATCTAAAGATAATAAATTAGTCGGAATTAAACCAACACATTTATTGTAAATTGAATATTGACAAAAGAAAAGGAAAATACTATAGTAAAATTGAAATATATTTCATAACTAGAGGTGTTTATGGGACGGCCACATAAAGAACGGCGAATCGAACAACTTCCGACAGTGACTAATTTTAAACCGGCGGGTATTCCGATGCGGAATCTCGATGAAATTGTACTTGCTTTAGAAGAAATGGAAGCTATGCGCTTATCCGATATTCAAGGCTTAGACCAAGGGGGATCTGCAGAAAAAATGGGTATATCACGACCTACTTTTCATCGGATTATCAATAAGGCGCACCAAAAAGTCGCTACGGCGTTATGGGAGGGAAAAGCCCTTACAATTGAAGGTGGGTCCTATCGTATTGACCATCCGCATAAAAATGAACTGCGGCATTTTATCTGCCGTGAATGTTCTAGTGAGTGGGCTGTTCCGCATGGTAATGGCCAAAGGAGTCGGGAGATGCAGTGCCCAAAATGTAAATCCGGTGAAATTATTCGACAACAGTAAAAGCTCATTAAGTTATTGTTTTAGTTCGTGGAAGGATATCCTCTTTAT
>Ga0316613_10002572_pt1 | contig 11649 bp, 11 predicted proteins | sample OWC_soil_day10_C_2_FD_207647 | JGI IMG/M metagenome (GOLD analysis project Ga0316613, IMG submission 207647) | Wetland soil microbial communities from Old Woman Creek delta, Ohio, United States - OWC_soil_day10_CT_b | ecosystem: Environmental > Terrestrial > Soil > Wetlands | place: USA: Ohio... | reverse complement strand
CCACATTCTTGAGCGGAAGTAGCGGATCTCGGCCCCACGAAGAGACCTATGGCCCATGGACGACAGGCAGGACGTTACCGATACCACCGACGGGATGAAGACGCGGCTCAATCCCAAGAGTCCGCGTGAAGCGTTGGCGCCTGAGCAGGCGCCGCCATTGCCGCGCTCGCGTTCGGCTCGCAATCCGATCGTCGTGATCATGAACGGCCTGGTGACGCTGCTGTTGCTCGGCGTCCTCACCACCGGCGCGCTGCTTTACTGGGGCAAGGGTGAGTTCGAAAAGCCCGGCCCGCTCACCGAAGAGAAGATCGTCGCCATACCCGCCGATTCTGGCCTCGCCCGTATCGCCGATATCCTGGAGACCGAGGGGGTCATTGAGAGCCCCTATGACATGCTCGGCCACTATATCTTCATCGGCGGTGTGCGCGCCTACCAGCAGCAGGGCCGGCTGAAGGCGGGCGAATATGCCTTCCCCGCCGGCATCAGCATGCGCGGTGCCATGAACATGCTGGTGTCGGGCAAGGCGATTCTGCATCAGATCACCTTCCCCGAGGGCCTCACGTCTGAGCAGATCGTCAACCGCCTGAAGCAGAATGAGTTCCTCACCGGCGAGGTTGCCGTGCCGGCCGAAGGCACGCTGCTGCCGGAGACCTACAGCTTTACGCGCGGCGCCCCGCGCAGCCAGATCCTCGAGCAGATGCAGGCCGCCCATGCCAAGGTGCTCGACGGCATCTGGGAGGGCCGCGACCGCGACCTGCCGTTCTCCGACCCGCAGAAACTGGTGACGCTGGCCTCGATCGTCGAAAAGGAAACCGGCAAGGCCGAAGAACGGCCGCGGGTCGCCTCGGTGTTCCTCAACCGCCTCGAACGCAACATGCGCCTGCAGTCGGACCCGACGATCATCTACGGTCTCGTCGGTGGCGCCGGCACGCTCGGCCGGCCGATCACCCGTTCCGACATCGACAAGGCGACGCCCTACAACACCTACCACGTCAACGGCCTGCCGCCGGGACCGATCGCCAATCCAGGGCGCGCCGCGCTGAAGGCGGTGGCCAATCCGTCCAACACCAAGGATCTCTATTTCGTCGCCGACGGCACAGGTGGCCATATCTTCGCGGCCAACCTCACCGAACATAACCGCAACGTCGCGAAATGGCGGAAACTGGAACGGGCGAAGGCAGCAGCAGGCAAGGCGGACGTTGATACCAAGGACCCGGATGCCGTCGACCTGCCGCCGGACGCCGATGCCGACGCCCCGGCTGCCAAGGCCGCCGATCCCAGCGATCTCCTCGACGGCGAATCGCCGCGCGATCCCAAGCTCCCCATGCTGCCGCAGCCCAAGCCGGAGTGAGAAGCCGACAGGCGGACGGTGCAGACCGCTGGCGCTCCGAATTCGGGAGGCCTGGAAAACCGTGCCGGGCGGCTTTCAACGCCGTTCGTGTCAGACGGCAGGCCTTCCGTCAGCCGTAAAGGTCGGTCCGCACCGCATGATCGTAGTGCGCGTCGATCGCCTCGGCGACGGTTGCGTCCTGTTGGGTCATGGCGGCCAGCATTTGCCCAGGCGTTGGCAGACTCCTGCGGTCGATCCGAGACGCCGGATCCCATAGCCGCGCCCGGTTTACCGCCTTCCCGCAATGGAACAGCACTTCGTCCACGGTCACGACGACAGCGGTCTTGGGTGTTTTGCTGCCTTCGGCCAAATGGGCGCAAAGCGTCGCATCGTCGGTGACGCGGCCGCACCCGTTGATCCGCATGAACACGTCGAGGCCAGGGAACAGGAACAGCATGCCAAGCCGGTCGTCGCCTGCAAGGTTCCGCAAGGATGCGATCCGGTTGTTTCCCGGCCAGTCGGCGAAGGCCACCGTCTTGCTGTCGAGCGCGCGGACAAACCCTGCGGGGCCGCCGCGTGGCGATGCGTCGAGGCCGGCGCTGCTGCCCGTCGCCAGGCAGAAGAACGTCGCCTTCTGCAGATAGTCGATGTGAAACGACAGAAGCTCCGGCATCACTGCCTTCTGGATATGGTCCGAAGGCGGCGCGTAGAGCCGGTCAAGATCAGCGTCAACAAGGCGGGGACTATCTGTGCTCATCGGTTTTCTCCAGATGATGAGCGATAGCCGTTTTTGCACGGCCGCGCTAAGCTATCGACGCCAAACAGTTGCGAGTAGCCGCCATGACTGAGGAAAGGTTCGCCCTGGCCGCGGGCGACACGCGCGCCCCCGTCATCGTCGCACTCTACGAGGCGCAAGCCGAGCATCGCGAGTTGGGGATGCACAGCCATGCGCGCGGTCAGCTCTCAGGCCTGCGCCGGGGACTGCTCACCATGGGTACGGACGTCGGCGCCTGGATCGTACCAGCCGACCATGCGGTCTGGCTTCCTCCCCACCAGCTCCATTGCGGGTGGACGCACGGCGCCGTCGAAGGGTGGAGCTGCTACGTGGCTGAACCAGCCTGCGTGAGCCTGCCGGAGCGCCCTTGCACTATCAGGGCCTCGGGCCTGCTGCGCGAGGCGGTCATTCGCGCATCCGACTGGCAGGGCCAGACCCTTGATGAGCACCAGTGGCATATCGCCATGGTGATTCTGGACGAACTGCGCGCCGCTCCCGTCGAACCCTTTGGCCTGCCGATACCACGCGATCCCCGCCTTGTCCTGATCGCCCGCGCCTTGCTCGACGATCCAAGCGACCGGCGCGGTGTGGACGAATGGGCCGCGTGGGCCGGTATCTCTGAACGGACATTGAGCCGCCGCTTCGTCTTGGAAACGGGGTTCACCTACACGGCTTGGCGCCAGCGGGCGAGATTGATGCGGGCGCTTGAGTTGCTTGCCGAAGGGGAAGCGGTGACCACCGTGGCGCTGGATCTTGGCTACGATAGCGTCAGCGCCTTCATTGCGCTCTTCAAGCGGACGTTGGGCGTCACACCGTCGGCCTATTTCAAGCGCGCCTGACTCAGATCCCTCCCAGAGAAAGGTGGTCGGCGCGGCCTCTATCATCCCCCGAGCCCCGACCGCATCAACAGCCGCCTGACGGGGCCGAGCTCGCGGGCCAGCGTCAGGCCGGCTGCGCGGGCAAACTGAACCGGCAGGAAGCCCGACAGCAATGAGCGGTTGAGAAGATCGACGCCGGTCACCCGCCCCGTCACGTCGAAGCGGCGCGCCTCGCCGTAGCGCCCGGCGGCCGCCGTACCGTCGAAGGCTTGTCCGGCCGGCGGATGCGCCAGGACCCGAACGATCTCTTCAAGCGTCTCGACATCGCGCAGCGTCAGGTTGAAACCCTGCGCGCCGATCGGCGGTATGCCATGCGCCGCTTCCCCCAGCAGGGCAACCCGGCCGGAGGCCAGATGCCGTGCCCGAAAGCCGGAGATCGGCCAGCGCTGGCGGGGACTATCGATGGTGACCGCGCCGAAGGCCGAACCCGACCGTCGCTCGATCTCCAGGGCGAGCGCGGCATCATTCAACTCGCTCACGCGCTCGATCACGTCGGGTCGGTCCATCCACACCAGCGACGAGCGCCCTGGACCATGAGGAACCAGGGTGAAAGGGCCGGCCTCGGTATGGAATTCGGTGGAGGTATCATGATGCGGCTCGGCGTGCTTGAGCGCCAGCACCAGCGCCTCCTGCGGATAGCTCCAGGATTTCACCTCGATGCCAGCCGCTTGGCGCACACCGGACTTGCGGCCATCCGCCGCGATCACCAGGGCGGCCGTGATAGCCTCCCCGGAGGACAGCCGCAGCAGGTCGGCGCCCCTTCGGTGGTCGAGCGCCTGGAACAGCGCCTCGAAGCGGACGATGCTGGTGCCGCGGCCAGCCACCGCGTCCGATAGCGCGGCGACCAGCGGACCGTTGGCAACATTGTAGCCGAACAGCTCGCGACCGATTTCCCGCGCGTCGAAGGCGACATCGGGCGCCCGGAACAAGCGATCGGAGGCATCGATCAGGCGCATCCGCCGGAGCGGAGCGGCGACGGCGCGGAGTCCCTCCCAGATGCCATGCCGCTCAAGGAAGTCGATGGAACCGCCCAGAAGCGCCGTGGTCCGCCAGTCGTCAACCCCTGGTCGCGGCGCGATCAGCGCCACGCGCACTCCGGCGTCGGCGAGCGCGACGGCCGCCGCAAGACCCGCCGGCCCTCCCCCGACCACGGCCACGTCGAAATGCTGCGGTGCCTCGCTCATGCGCGCCTCCAAAGACAGGTGCCCTATGTGGCCACACCGAATGTCTTTGACAAGGTCGTTTCACCGAGGCCGCACCGCCCTTCAAACAGCGCCGCATGGCGGCGGAACAGCACCGTCATGCGGTCGACCACCGCTCGGATCTCCGGCCGGTGACGGTCCTCGTTGTTCATGACCAACCAGCTCCGGTGCCGGAGTTCGGTGAGTTCGCTGCCGATCCGGCGGAGGTCCACGTCAGCGTCGCCGACAAAGCACGGCAGGACACCAACACCAGCGCCCGACAGGATCGAATGACGAAGCCCTTCCGCCCGGCTGACGGTGGCGATCAGGTTGTTCGGCCAGATATCATGCGGATAGCGCAGGTAGCAGGAGACAGCCGCCTCCTCCGACACGGCGATCCAACGGTCGACATGAGCGGGCGGCATGTCGAGCGCCGCGTAGACGGCATAGGCCACCTCCGGCAGGCGAACGGCGGCGAGGTTGCTTTCCTCTGGCTCGAAGGCGCGGATGCCGATGTCGGCGCTGCGGTGGGCGAGCGAGGCCCGCTCTTCGCCGATGCTGATGTCGATGCCGTGCCGATCACCCGGCCGGACGAGCTCGCCGAGATTGCGGGCAAGGAAGCGGGCGCACCAACTGCCGGCACAGACGCGTACGCGCACGGCGCCGCAGAGCCCGTCATTCCAGATTTCCATCTCGCGGCCCGCCACCTCCATGCCGGCAAGATGATCGAGCAGCGCCTGCCCGCCGCCGGTCAGCGAATAGCCGGCCTGGCTGCGCACGAACAATCCGCACTCCATCTGCCGCTCCAGCTCGAGCATCCGCCGGCCAATGGTGGCGCTCGAAAGCCCGATGCGATCAGCCGCTGCGCTGAGGCTGCCGCTACGGGCGACGGCCAGGAAGATTTGGTAGGAATCCCAGGGAACGTTTTTCATTTCTGCACGCCAAGTTGCAATCCTGCAGGATTGAACCGATTCATCGGTCGCTCTATCTAGATGGTGAAACAAGGGAGAAAGGCCATGACCCCCGAGCAATATATCCATCTATTCATGCAACCCAAACCGAAGAAAAGGTCATTTCCAGACCAGAGTCAATATGACTATGAAATGGAGCCGATGGACCCCGGCTGGAAACCGAGCATCGTCAAGCGAACGGTCCGCTATATCCTCGGTCTTGTGCGCTAGGACGCTTCATCCTCTCGCGAAAACGCTGCCAATGCCACTCCGGCCGCCTCGCCGCCGGGTGTTCTGTCACGACCAATGCAAAAGGCGCCGGCCTCGGCCGACGCCTTTTCTTGTCGCGCTGCGCCGGCTCAGCGTGAGTTGCGGATCACCTGCACGTCGAGATCGCGGATCTTTTTCCTGAGCGTATTGCGGTTGACGCCGAGGAGTTCGGCCGCCTTGATCTGGTTGCCGCGCGTTGCCGCCAGCGCCGCGCCGATCAACGGATATTCCACTTCCTTGAGGATGCGGTGATACAGGCCCGGCGGCGGCAGATTGTCGCCGAACTCGGCGAAATACTTGGCAAGGAAGCGCTCCACCGACTCCGACAGATCCTCGTCGGCCGGCGTCTCCTCCTCCAGCAGCGTCACCATCGGCGTCGCCAGTTCGGCTTCGATCAGGTTCGCCGTGATGGTGTCTTGCGGATAGAGCGCGGAGAGACGGCGGACCAGATTCTCGAGCTCGCGGATATTGCCCGGCCAGCGGTAGCGCTTGAGCCGCTCCACCGCCGCCGGCTCGATCTGCTTGGACGGCAAGCCTTCCTTATCGGCGACAGTAAAGAAGTGCCGCACGAGATCGGGGATGTCCTCGACGCGCTCCCTGAGCGGCGGCAAGCGGATCGGCACCACGTTGAGGCGGAAGAACAGGTCCTCACGGAACAGACCCTGGTTGATCAGCAGCCGCAGGTCCTTGTTGGTGGCCGCGACAATGCGCACGTCGGTCTTGATCGGCGTACGGCCGCCGACGGTGGTGTATTCGCCCTGCTGCAACACGCGCAGAAGACGCGTCTGGGCGTCCATCGGCATGTCGCCGATCTCATCGAGGAACAGGGTCCCGCCCTCGGCCTGCTCGAACCGACCGGCCGAGCGCGCCTGCGCGCCGGTGAAGGCGCCCTTCTCATGGCCGAACAGCTCGCTCTCGATCAGATCGCGGGGAATGGCCGCCATGTTGATCGGCACGAAGGGGCCGGCGCGGCGTTTGCCATAGTCGTGCAGCGCCCGTGCCACCAGCTCCTTGCCGGTGCCGCTCTCGCCGGTGATCATCACCGTCAGGTCGGTCTGCATCAAGCGGGCAAGAACGCGGTAGATCTCTTGCATGGCCGGCGAGCGGCCAACCAGCGGCATGTTCTCCGACCCATCATCGCCAACCTCGAGCCGCTGCTTGCCCTTGGGCTCGGCAAGCGCCCGGCCGACGATCGAGATCAGTTCCTTGAGATCGAAAGGTTTGGGCAGATACTCATAGGCGCCCTTCTCGGAGGCGCGGATGGCCGTCATGAAGGTGTTCTGCGCGCTCATCACTACCACTGGTAGATCTGGGCGCACCTTCTTGATGCGCGGCAGAAGATCGAAGGCGTTCTCGTCGGGCATCACCACGTCGGTGATGACGAGGTCGCCGTCGCCCTGGCTCACCCAGCGCCACAGCGTCGCCGCGTTGGAGGTGAGACGCACTTCATAGCCCGCCCGCGACAGGGCCTGGTTCAGCACCGTGCGGATTGCGGAATCGTCGTCGGCGACGAGTATGCTGCCGGTAGGCATCGGAAAAGACCCTTTCAGTCCGCGATCTTGTCGACGTAGGCGGGAAGGAGGAGACGGAAGGTGGTACGGCGCGGCTGGCTTTCGCATTCGATGACGCCGCCGTGGTCGCCGACAATCTTGGCGACCAGGGCGAGGCCGAGGCCGCTGCCGTTGGTCTTGGTGGTGACGAAGGGATCGAACATATGGGTCTGGATCTCGTCGGGCACGCCCGGGCCGTTGTCGCGCACGCAGAATTCGAGCGGCAGGCTGACGCGTTCGCGGGTGCCGGGCACCGAGAGCCGCACACCCGGACGGAAGGCCGTCGTCAGCGCTATCTCGGCATCCGGCGTATCGGTCAACGCCTCGGCAGCATTCTTCACCAGGTTGAGGAACACCTGCACCAGCTGATCGCGGTTGGCATAGACCGGCGGCAGCGACGGGTCATACTCTTCGGTGATACGGATGTCGCGACCAAAGCCGGTCAGCGCCAGGCGTTTCACGTGCTCCAGTACGGCATGGATATTGACCGGCTCGCGCTCGATCGGCCGCTCGTCGGAGAACACCTCCATGCGATCGACCAGCTTGACGATGCGATCGGCCTCGTCGGTGATCAGCCGGGTCAGAGCCCGGTCCTCGTCATCGGCAGATTGTTCCAACAGCTGCGCGGCACCGCGAATGCCACTGAGCGGATTCTTGATCTCGTGCGCCAGCATGGCGGCAAGCCCGGTAACCGAGCGGGCGGCGCCGCGATGGGTGAGCTGCTTGTCCATCTTGTCGGCCATGGTGCGCTCCTGGAGCATGATCACCACATGACCGGGACGGTCGGAAGCCGGCGCCGCATAGATGTCGACGACGCGTTCGCCGCCATTGCGCGGCGTGCCGACGTCGACGCGGTATTCGTTGACCGAGGCGCCGCGCTCGCGCACCTGTTCGACCAGTTGCAGCAGCGGGCTGCCAAAGGGCACGAAGTGCCTGAGCGAGTGCCGGCCGAGCACGGCGGCGCTCGACTGGAAGAAATTCTGTGCCGCGTCGTTGGCCGAACAGACCCGCCCCTCCTGGTCGACCATGATCACCGGATGCGGCAAGGCGTTTAGGATCGACACTTCGAAATCCCGCTCCGCCGGAGCTTCAGCTCCCGGTACGGATGATGACGTCGTCATGCGGCAACCCTCTCGAAACTTGCATCACCGCCCACGAACCATTCGTCGGCGGCGTCCATCACCACCTCCGGCGTCTCCGCCGTCAGTGCCCGCCGACGGATCTCGGCCGCCGCCGCATCGCCGCGCGGCACCGCCTCGAAAGTCCAGCCGACGTGTTTGCGGGCCATGCGAAGACCCAGCCCCTCGCCATAGTAGGCGAGCATGTGGGCGTATTGCGCCTTGAGCGAAGCCAGAATCTCGTCCCGATCCGGCGCCTCGGCCTCGCCGCCAGCGGCGAGCGCGGCGGCGATCCGGCCCGGCAGCCAGGGGCGCCCATAGGCGCCGCGGCCGATCATCACCGCGTCGGCGCCCGACCGGCGAAGCGCCTCACGCGCAGACGCGGCATCGACAACGTCGCCGTTGACGACCAGCGGAATGGACACGGCCTCACGCACCGCCCTCACCTTCGACCAGTCGGCCTTGCCCTTGTACAATTGATTGCGCGTGCGGGCATGCACGGTGACCATGGCAACCCCGGCGGCCTCGGCCCGTCGGGCCAGCTCCGGCGCGTTGATCGACCCGTCATCCCAGCCAAGCCGCATCTTCAGCGTCACCGGCACCTTGACGGCGCCGACCACCGCCTCGATCAGCGTCAGAGCGTGGTCAAGGTCGCGCATCAGCGCCGAGCCGGAATAACCCGACACCACCTTCTTGGCTGGGCACCCCATATTGATGTCGATGATGTCGGCGCCACCGGCTTCCGCCGCCCGGGCGCCTTCGCCCATCCAGCGCGCCTCGCGGCCGGCAAGCTGGACGACGTGCAGCCCCTCGTCATCGGCCTCGGCGCGCGCCGTCGTCTCCGGGTGCCCTTCAAGCAGCGTTTCCGAAGCGACCATTTCCGACACGGTGAGACCGGCGCCATAGCGGCGCGCCAGCCGGCGGAACGGCAGATCGGTGATGCCGGCCATCGGCGCCAGGAACACCGACGACGGCACAATCACGCCGCCGACACAGAGTTCCGTCGCCGCCGCTGTCGTCACTTCGCGATCCGGCCTCGAAACCGCCATGCTTACACCTTGTGCAGAACTATCATTGCATACAATTTACGCAATTGATAACCGTTTGGAAGAAACGACGCAAGCGTCTTGCGGGGCCTCCGGCCGATAACGTAACGAGAATGCACATTTTTGCCGCGACCGCCATCCGGTCGCCAAGCGGAGCCCAACGAACGTCAATGCCCCCCAGCATGACCTCCCCTGCCCGGCCTTCGGCCCGGCCCACCGTCGCGGTGATTCTGGTCGCCGCCGGACGCGGTGCCCGTGCCGCCAGCGCCGACGCGCCGCCCAAACAGTACCGGCAGCTCCATGGGCAACCGGTGATCGCCCGGACGATCTCCGCCTTCCTTGATCATCCCGGCGTCGACCGGGTGCTCGTGGTCATCCACCCCGATGACCGCGACCTCTATGCCGGCGCCGTCGCCGGGCTCGGCGATCCGCGCCTTTCACCGCCGGTTGCCGGCGGCGTCGACCGTCAGGCGAGCTGCCTGGCCGGCCTCGCGGCGCTCGCCGTCGACGCGCCCGACCTCGTGCTGATCCATGACGCCGTCCGGCCGTTCATCCGCCGCGACGCCATCGACCGGGTGATCGGGGCGCTCGGCCGCGAAGTGGCCGTGCTGTGCGGCATGTCGGTGATCGACACGGTGAAGCGGGCCGACGCCGCGGGCTACGTCGGCGAAACCGTGCCGCGCGAGGGGCTGTGGCGGGCCGCGACGCCGCAAGGCTTTCGCTATGCCGAGATCGTCGCCGCTCACCGGGCGCTCGCCGCGCGCGGCGTCACCGGCGTCACCGACGACGCGGCCGTCGCTGAAATGGCCGGCCACCGCGTGCTGCTCGTCGATGGCGGCGCCGACAACGTCAAGCTGACCACCGTGGAGGATTTCGAAATGGCCGAACAGCGCCTCACCGCCGAGGCCTTCCTGGCCTGCCCCGACGTGCGCGTCGGCACGGGCTACGACGTCCACGTGCTGGAGCCCGGCAACGGGGTGACGCTCTCAGGCGTGTTCATCCCGCACGATCAGCGCCTCAAGGGGCATTCGGATGCCGATGTCGCCCTGCACGCACTGACCGACGCCATCCTCGGCGCCCTCGGCGATGGCGACATCGGCAAGCACTTTCCGCCGTCCGACGACCGCTGGCGCGGCGCGGCGTCCACACTGTTCCTGAAGGACGCCGTCCGCCGCGTCGCCGAGCGCGGCGGCATTCTCGCCCATTGCGATGTCACCATTATCGCCGAGGCGCCCAAGGTGGGACCGCACCGCGAGGCTATGCGGGCGGCGATCGCCAAGGCCTGCGGCATCACCATCGACCGGGTGGGCGTCAAGGCCACCACCAACGAAGGGCTTGGCTTCGCCGGTCGCCGCGAGGGCATCGCCGCCATCGCCGCCGCCACGGTGCGACTGCCGCTCGGCAACGGGTGACAGGCGTGGGATCGCCGCCACCTTTCCCCCTGGGGTTCCTCGTGGATGGCAAATAGCGACCTATATGTAGTCGGTGTTCGTGCAAGCAAAGCGCGCCTGCCGAAGAGGAGATCGCCATGACCGACCTTTCGCCGCTCCATCCTCGTGCCCAGGGACTGCTCGACAAGGCTCGTTCCAAGGGCGTGAGGATCGCCACCGCCGAAAGCTGCACGGGCGGCCTGGTTGCCGGCCTGCTCACCGAAATCGCCGGTTCGTCGGACGTCGTCGAGCGTGGCTTCGTCACCTATTCCAATGAAGCCAAGGTGGAGGTGCTCGGCGTACCGGAGGCGACGCTGATCGCCCATGGCGCCGTTTCGGAAGCCACCGCCCGCGCCATGGCCGAGGGAGCACTCGCCCGCTCACGCGCCACCTTCGCCATCGCGATCACCGGTGTCGCCGGCCCGGGCGGCGGCACGACGGACAAGCCGGTCGGCCTGGTGCATTTCGCCTGCGCCGCCACTGGCCGCCCTACGATCCACGCCGAGCGACGCTTCGGCGCCATCGATCGCTCCGGCGTCCGCTACGCGGCAGTGGTTCAGGCGCTCTACATGCTGGACGAGGCGATCACCGACTGGAGCCTCACCGCCTGACCCTGGCCGTTCCCTTCGCCGTGCGCCTTCACAAAATCGATGAACGCCCTGAGTGGAGCCGGTACCAGGCGACGGCCGGGATAATAGAGAAATGGGCCGGAAAAGCTCAGCCACCACGGCTCCAGCACCGGCTCGAGCGCGCCGCTTGAAAAATGCGGCCGCAGCCATGCTTCGAACAGCCCCATGATGCCGACGCCGCCGATCGCCGCGGCGACGAGGAGGTCCGCAGCACCGGCAGTGCCGACCACGAGCTGCCCGACAGGATCGACGCTGAAAGCCTCGCCATCCCGTTCGAATTCCCAGGGCGCGATGGCGCCGCTGGCAAAGCGGCCGCGGATGCAGCTGTGGCCAAGAAGATCGCGCGGATGGTCGGGCCGGCCGCGTCGGTCGAGATAGGAGGGCGCGGCGCCGAGCGCATAGCGCTGCCGCCTCGGGCCGATCGGCACGGCAATCATGTCCTGTTCGAGGCGCTCGTCATAGCGGATACCGGCGTCACAGCCGGACGCCACC
>Ga0316613_10002571_pt1 | contig 11653 bp, 11 predicted proteins | sample OWC_soil_day10_C_2_FD_207647 | JGI IMG/M metagenome (GOLD analysis project Ga0316613, IMG submission 207647) | Wetland soil microbial communities from Old Woman Creek delta, Ohio, United States - OWC_soil_day10_CT_b | ecosystem: Environmental > Terrestrial > Soil > Wetlands | place: USA: Ohio... | reverse complement strand
CAACAGCCACATGCGCCCCGCCTGCTTCATGCGCCCCGCCTGTTCCCCGGCCTCCTTGCCGAAGCCCCAGAAGAAATCGGCGCGCACCGCGCCCTTGATTGCGCTACCGGTATCCTGCGCCAGCATAAGGCGGTTCAGGGGCTTGCCCGAATTTGGCCGCGTCGTCGCCAGGAAGACCGGCGCGCCCAGCGGCACCGAACGCGGGTCGATGGCGATGCTGCGCTCGTTGGTCAGCGGGACACCGAGCGCGCCGACCGGGCCGTCCTTGCTATTGGGGGCTTCCCGGAAGAAGACATAGCTCGGGTTGGTATTGAGCAGTTCGTCGAGGCGACCGGGATTGGCCCTCGCCCATGCCTGGATGCTCTGCATCGAGGCTTCTTCCAGTTTCATTTCACCGCGGTCGACCAGCGTGCGGCCGATCGATTGATAGGGATAACCGTTCTGGTCGGCGTAGTTGAGGCGGGTCATCGTGCCATCGGCCAGCTTGACGCGCCCTGATCCCTGTACTTGCAGGAAGAACAGTTCGACGGCGTCGTCGACATAGAGCAGCGTGGGCGCCGGCAGCTTGTCACCGCGCGCTGCGATTTCACCGCGCGACCAATAGGGAACGACCTTGTTGCCGACCAGCCGGCCGCGCACCCGCTTGTCCTTCAGTTCCGGAAAGACGGCGGACAGGTCGACGGTCAGCAGGTCGTCCGGCACCCCGCGCACCGGCTGCTCGAAGCCATTGGCGCGCGTCCGGCTGCCGCGCAGCAGCGGCTCGTAATAACCGGTCACCAGGCCGCTGGGATTGCCGTCGCCAAGGATGGCGTAGGGCTTCAGGTGGGTTTCAAAAAAGCGGCGGGGATCGTGCCCCGGCTTGCCGTCGGCGGCGCGCGCCAGGTCGCAGACGCGCTTCCAGCTCGGGCCGTGCGGCTTGCCGGTCATACCACGGCAACTCGCGATGAAGGCCGGCCAGGCGGCGGCGAGATCATCGTCGGCCCAGCCGGGCAAATCGGCCCATTTTGCCGCTTTCAGGGTACGCGCCAGCGGCACCCCTTCTGGTGGCGCAGCGGGCGCCGGCGGCTGGGCAGGTGAAGGGACCGGCGCTTTGGTGGCGACTGGCGGCGGGCACGGCGGGCACTCGGCGCAAGGTTTGCAGCCGGGTGTCGGATCGCTGGTGGGCGGCGTGGTGCCGCAGGCGGCCAGGAATATCGCGGCAAACAGTGCGGCAGTTTGGATTTTTCGCATGTGTTTCTATAAAGTTCGCAAATTCGCCGCGAAGTATAAAGCCATCATGCCCAACACCTTGCAAATCGAACGCCTGTTAAGCCGCGCCGAAGAAGTTCTCGGTCGGCTCGAAGCCACTCTGCCGCCCGCCCCGCCGCCACCCGACTGGCAGAACGCCATCGCCTTCCGCTGGCGTACGCGCAACGGGCGTGGCTGGCTGCAGGCGGTGCGCCACCCGCACCCGATCCGCCTCGCCGATCTCGAGAACATCGACGACCAGAAGGCGCGCGTCGTCGCCAACACGCGCCAGTTCGTCGCAGGCAAGCCGGCCAACAACGTGCTGCTGACCGGCAGCCGCGGCTCGGGCAAGTCGTCGCTGGTCAAGGCGGTGCTCAACGGGTTTTCCGTCAGGGGCCTGCGCCTGATCGAGGTCGACAAGGACGACCTGATCGACCTGGCGGACATTGTCGACCTGCTCGAAGGGCGCCGTGAGCGCTTCATCATCTTCTGCGACGACCTCTCGTTCGAGGCCGGCGAAACCGCTTACAAGGCACTGAAATCGGTACTCGACGGCTCGGTCGCCGCGCCGCCGGACAATGTACTGATCTACGCGACCTCGAACCGCCGCCACCTGATGCCGGAGTATTTTGCCGAGAACCTCGACACGACGCGCGTCGATGACGAGATTCATCCGGGCGAGGCGACCGAGGAGAAGATCTCGCTTTCCGAGCGTTTCGGTCTGTGGATTTCCTTCTACCCGTTCAGCCAGGACGATTACCTGAACATCGTCCGGCACTGGCTGCGCCACTTCGGCGTCGGCGAGGCGCAGATCGCAAGTTGCGAGCGCGACGCGCTGAACTGGGCGCTCGGCCGCGGCTCGCGCAGCGGGCGCGTCGCCTGGCAGTTCGCCCGCGACCTGGCCGGCCACGCGCCCGCGCGAAGGAAGGCAAAGTGAGCGGGATCGTCGAGGTGGCGGCCGCCGTCATGCTGCGCGCCGACGGCAACGAATTCCTGCTCGCCCGCCGGCCGGAGGGAAAGGTTTATGCCGGCTACTGGGAATTTCCCGGTGGCAAGGTGGAGGCCGGCGAAACGGTGCGCGCGGCGCTGGTGCGCGAGTTGCGGGAGGAACTGGGCATTTCCGTGACTGCCTGTTCGCCATGGCTGACCCGCGTTTTTACCTACCCGCATGCAACCGTGCGCCTCAATTTCTGGCGCGTCACCGCCTGGGACGGCGAAATCGGCATCACCGCGCCGCTCGAACACAGCGCGGTCGACTGGCAAAAATGCGGCAAATCGGCGAGTGTGGCGCCGATTCTGCCGGCCAACGACCCGATTCTCAAGGCCCTGGCGCTGCCGACGACGATGGCGATCACGATGGGCGAGATCGAGGGCGTCGAACGCCAGCTCGAGCGGCTGGAAGAAGCGCTGGACAAGGGCCTGCGCCTGATCCAGGTACGCGACAAGGGTTGGCCCGTCGCCCAGCGCCTGTGGTTTGCCGAGGCGGTCACCCGGATCGCGCGGCAACGCGGCGCCCTCGTGTTGATCAACGATGACGAGGAAATCGCCCGCCAGATCGGGGCCGACGGCGTAAACCTTACGGCGACGCGACTCAAGGCGTGTGGCCGGCGGCCGGATTTCAAGTGGGTTGGCGCTTCCTGCCACTCCGCCGGGGAACTCGCGCGCGCCGCCGAACTCGGCCTCGACTACGCGCTGCTCAGTCCCGTCCTGCCGACCCCGACGCACCCGGACGCGGCCTACCTCGGCTGGGACGAATTCTCGAAGCTGATCGGGGGCTGCCCGCTGCCCGTTTTCGCGCTCGGCGGCATGAAGAAGGATTTGCTGGCCACGGCGCAGGGCCACGGCGCGCACGGCATCGCCCTTATGCGTGGCTGGTAGCGTCTGGGATCTCGCTGCCCGGCTCGTTATTTTCTTCCGGTACCGGAATCCGGTAGGACTCGCTGGCCCAGCAGCCGAGGTCGATCTGCTTGCAGCGTTCGGAACAGAAAGGACGCCAGGGGTTTTCTGGCGCCCAGAAGGATTCCCCGCCGCATTGCGGGCAGCGAACCTTGCGTACCGCCATCAGAGATTGCAGAAGGTCAGCGCAAAGGGCACATCATGCTCGGCAACCTTGGCCCTGAGGTCAGTGGCCGGCGGGTTGGTGAAGCGGATGTTGAGAAAATACTTGTTGGCGCTGACTTCAGGGATCGCCGGTTCCTCGACAGGGACCTCGACGCGCACCATCTGCGCCGCCGTGCCGCCAAGATTGAGCTGAAACTGCCCCTTGAGTGCAGTGTGGTGTTTCGGCCGTCCGCTCGAGCGCAACAGGCGCAACACGATGGCTGCCGCATCGCGCAGCGGCAGCAGCGGCTTCGTCCACCCGGCAATCGCTTCGCGCCGGAAATCGGGCGTGCGGTGCAACCACCAGTGGTAGGACGGCAGGTCAAACTCGCAGACGCCGCCGGGAATCGCCGCGCGGCTCTTGATGCTCATCAGCCAGTCGTTCTCGCGCAGGTACTGGCCGATCTTGCCGGCCATGCCGAGCAGCGCGGCCGACGAGGATTCGATCTCGTAGAGTGCGCCGGACAGGGCTTCTTCTGAAATTTCAGGATTGTTGCGGTAGGTCAGCAGGGTCTGGCGCTGGCGCTCCAGTTCTTGGATGAGGTCCATCTTGAGGTCGGCGCGCCCCACGGTTTCGAGGATCTCGAACAGGGTGACGAGCGCCGTGTGATGCTCCTGCGGACCGTCGCTTTCGCCGAAGTAAGCCGTCTTTTCAAATAAATCTTCGAGACGCAACAGCGTGCGGATGCGTTCATTGAAGGGATATTCGTAGGTAATCACGCGGCTGGCGGCTTTTAATGAGGGAAAATTGCTCTAATTCTGAGCCATATGCAGTTAAATCTCAACAGTTTGCTTTAGCTATTTGGGACGACAGGCGCAGATACTTCCGGTGGAGATCGGCAACCTGCGTTTCGAGATGATGCAGATCGCCGTCATTGCTCAATATGTCATCCGCCACTGCCAGACGCTCAGCGCGCGACACCTGGGCCGCCATGATGGCGCGAACTTCGGCTTCTGGCAGGGCGTTGCGCGCCATGACGCGGCTGATTTGCAGGCTTTCCGGGCAGTCGACCACGACAATGCGCTGGCAGCGGTCGCGATAGGCGCCGGACTCGACCAGCAAGGGCACCGCCAGAATCACGTAGGGTGAAACGGCATCCCGGCAACGCACCCGCGACAACTCGCGAATCAGCGGATGCAGGATGGCCTCCAGACGCCCACGCGCCGCCGGGTCGGCAAAGACCAGCCGGCGCATGCGGGCCCGGTCGAGCGCACCGTCAGGCGACGCGACTTCCGGGCCGAATTCGGCCAGCAGGGCCGGCATCGCCGCCCCGCCGGCGGCGGCGAGTTCATGGGCGATGGCGTCGGTGTCAACGACAGTGATGCCCTGCACGGCAAAGCAGTTGGCGGCGGCGCTCTTGCCGCTGCCGATCCCGCCGGTCAGGCCGACGACGAAATCACTCACTGGCGGCTCATTGGCAAACCTGCGCCGGTGATTTTTCAACGACGCCGGCCGCCAGTTCCTCGACTTCCGCCTTCTTCGCGAGCGGCCCACGCGCCTCGACTGCGAACTGTGTTTCCTTGCCTGGGCGCCGTATCAGCTTCGCCGACTTGACCCCCTTGGCCTTGAGTCTTCCAAGATGCTCCTGTCCGCCCTTCTCGGTCGAGAAGACGCCCAGCGAAATGGCGAACTGGTAGGAACCGGCATCACGCACGACGAACAGGTCGTTGATGCCCAGTTCCTTCAGTTCGCCAACCTTCTTGTCCGCTTCCGTCTTGTTCGCCAGCGGCGGCACCATCACCCACCAGCCCGCCCCCTCAACCGGCACGGCGCGGCGCTCGACGCGGATGCCGGCAAGTTTCTCGGCCAGCGTCGACGCCAGACGATCGGCTTCGTCCGCCGGCAGATGCTCCCAGACCAGGCACAACTCCTCGGGTTCCGCCGGCGGCGGCGCCTCGGCGACCAGCTTTTCGACCTCCGCCCTGGCCGGCGGCGTCTGGTCATAGCCGACAACGCGCACGCGTTCCGGTACCAACTGCTGGCCGACGCGCCCGGCATCGGGGTTGTCGGGCGCACCGAAATACCCGCCGGCAAATGCCAGGAACAGCAGATTGCCCAGAACCAGCAGGAAAACGAGTGCCTTCAAACGCTCAACCGACCTTGGGCAGATGCTTCAGCGACTCGGCGATGGCTTCGGCCGGGTACTCGTAGTCCTCCAGCTTGCCGGACAGATAGCGGTCGTAGGAAGCCATGTCGAAGTGGCCATGGCCGGTCAGGTTGAACAATATGGTCTTGGCCTCACCCGTCGCCTTGCAACGCAAAGCCTCATCGATGGCGGCGCGGATGCCATGGCAGGATTCCGGCGCCGGGATGATGCCCTCGGCGCGTGCGAACTGCACGCCGGCTTCGAAGGTGGCGACCTGCGGCACCGCCAGCGCCTCGATCAGCCCTTCGTGCAGCAGTTGCGAGACGAGCGGCGAATCGCCGTGGTAGCGCAGGCCGCCGGCATGAATGCCGGGCGGCATGAAGTCGTGGCCCAGCGTGTACATGCGCATGATCGGCGTGTAGCCGGACACGTCGCCGTAATCGTAGGCGTAGGCGCCCTTGGTCAGCGTCGGGCAGGAAGTCGGCTCGACCGCGACGCAGCGCAGGTTGGCAGCGCGCTTGTCGCCGGCCGCCTTGTCGGCGAGGAAGGGGAAAGCGATGCCGCCGAAACTGGAACCACCGCCGCAGGGCCCGAAAATCACGTCCGGATAGAGGCCGATCTTGTCGAAGGCCCTCTTGGCTTCGAGACCGATCACCGTTTGGTGCAGCAGCACATGGTTGAGCACCGAGCCCAGCGTGTAGCAAGTGCCGGGGTCGGCCGCCGCTTCCTCGACAGCCTCGGAGATGGCCAGACCGAGCGAGCCCTCGTTGTCGGGATCGGCGGCCAGCGCGGCGCGCCCGGCATTGGTCAGGTTGCTCGGGCTGGCGAAGACCTCGGCGCCCCAGGTCTGCATCATCGAGCGGCGGAAAGGCTTCTGCTCGTAGCTGACCTTGACCATGAAAACACGCACCGGCAAGCCGAACATCTGGCCGGCGAAGGCGATGGACGATCCCCACTGGCCGGCGCCGGTTTCGGTGGTCAGCCGCTTGGTGCCGGCCATCTTGTTGTAGAAGGCCTGCGGCACGGCGGAATTCGGCTTGTGCGAACCGGCCGGCGATACGCCTTCGTACTTGTAGAAAAGCTTGGCCGGCGTGCCGAGCGCCTGCTCCAGACGCAGCGCGCGACAGAGCGGCGACGGGCGCCACAGGGCGTAGATCTGGCGCACTTCCTCGGGAATGGCGATCCAGCGCTCGGCCGACATTTCCTGCTCGAGGATCGGCATCGGGAAGATGGCCCCCATCTGCTCCGGCGTCACCGGCTGCCCATTCGGCGCGAGCGGCGGCGCCGGCGGATTGGTCAGGTCGGCCGCCACGTTGTACCAGTGGGTCGGGATTTCTTCCGGTTCGAGGTTGATGCGTAGCGGTATCATTTTTTTCTCCCTGAGATGGCTTTTACGAAAGCAGTAAATTACCCCAAAAGGCCGTGCCAACCAAGGGAAAGCCCCGGAATTTGCCCGTTTTGGCGGGTCGACCGCAGCAAGAGTAGCCACGAGCAGGTAAAGTACCGCCTGCAATGCTCACCTGCCCCGAATCGTTCGCGACCGTTACACGGCATCACACGCTGAGCTGTCATCCCGCCAGCCCGTGCGCGGTGGTCCGCGCCATCGAAGCCAGCGCCATCGTGACCGCGAGCGGCGCGCTGGCACTGAGCTATCGCCTGCAAGGCGACCCCGAGAAAATCAGCATTCCGGCCCCCGTCCCGCCGGCCGCCGCCGATGACCTGTGGCAGCACACCTGCCTCGAAGCCTTCGTTGCCGCCGCCGATGATGCGGGCTACCGCGAATTCAATTTCTCGCCCGCCGGCCTGTGGGCAAACTACCGTTTCACCGCCTGCCGCCAACGCGACCCGGATTTCCTTCCGTTAACCATGCCACGTATCACCTTCCAGCGCGGCGCCGATGGCTTCCGGCTCGACGCAGTGCTCGACCCGGAACTGCTCCCGGCAAGCGACTACCTGCACATCGGCCTGACTGCCGTCATCGAAGCCCGTGACGGCAGCAAAAGCTACTGGGCGCTGTCCCACTGCGCCGCGCAGCCCGATTTCCATCTCCGCCAGAGTTTTTCGCTGGCCCAGCAAAGAAGCACGCCATGACCCGCCCCATCCAGTTCGGTATCGACCGCCTGCTCGCCGACCCCGCCCTGCGCGCACCGCTCGCCAGTCGCCGCGTCGCGCTGCTCGCCCACCCGGCTTCGGTGACCGCTGACCTCACCCACAGCCTCGACGCACTCGCCACCCTGCCCGACCTCAAGCTGACTGCCGCCTTCGGCCCGCAACACGGCCTGCGCGGCGACAAGCAGGACAACATGGTCGAATCGCCGGACTTCCGCGACCCGCAGCATGGCATTCCGGTCTTCAGCCTGTATGGCGAAGTGCGCCGGCCCAGCGCTGCCATGCTGGACACCTTCGACGTGCTACTGGTCGACCTGCAGGATCTCGGCTGCCGCATCTACACCTTCATCACGACGCTGCGCTACGTACTGGAAGCGGCGGCGCAGCACGGCAAATCGATCTGGGTGCTCGACCGCCCGAACCCTGCCGGTCGCCCGGTCGAAGGCCTGACCCTGCGCGACGGCTGGGAAAGCTTCGTCGGCGCCGGCGCGATGCCGATGCGCCACGGCCTGACCATGGGCGAACTCGGCCACTGGTTCATCGCCACCTTGAAGCTCGATGTCGATTACCGCGTCATCGAAATGGCTGGCTGGCAGCCCGATACCGCCCCCGGCTGCGGCTGGCCGCTCGGTGAGCGGACCTGGATCAACCCCAGCCCGAACGCCCCCAACCTGTGGATGGCGCGCGCCTACGCCGGCACCGTGATGCTCGAAGGCACGACCCTGAGCGAAGGACGCGGCACGACGCGGCCGCTGGAAATTTTCGGCGCGCCGGACATCGATGCGCGCGCCGTCATCGCCGAAATACAGGCCTTCGCACCGCACTGGCTCAGGGGCTGCAAACTGCGCGAAATTTGGTTCGAGCCGACTTTCCACAAGCACGCCGGGAAACTGAACCACGGCGTGCAGATCCACTGCGAGGGGCTGTACTACGATCACGCAGCCTTCCAACCCTGGCGCATCCAGGCCCTCGCCTTCAAGGCGATCAAGAGACTGTATCCCGACTACCCGCTGTGGCGCGACTTCGCCTACGAATACGAACACGAGCGGCTGGCGATCGACCTGATCAACGGCTCACCGCTGCTGCGCGAATGGGTGGACGATGCCGCGTCGGCGCCCGCCGATCTTGACACCCTGGCGCAGCCCGACGAGAAAGCCTGGCAGCAGGCTAGCAGCGACTTTCTCCTTTATCGCTGAAAGCCCTAAACCGGGGAACTCCCCAGCGCCGCAAGCGTGCATTCGGCAGCTACCACCCCGCGATACTGCGCCTCCTCGAACAGCGAGAAACCTGAAAGGTCGGCGTGCGCCAAGGTAATCCGCGGACCGCGGAAATCCGCCAGTTTTTGGCGTTGACCGTGGAAGAGGCTGCCCGGCACCGGGCGGCGCATGGCGTGACCGTTGCGGAAGATGTCGAGGCGTGTGGTCAGCCGGCGGATGTCGGGATGCACGCGTTCGAGTTCGCCGAGGATGCCTTCGGCCCACGCTTCGCGCGGCGTGTCGAGGAGCAGGCGGCGCCCCTCGGCGGGCGTGACGTCGTGCAGGGCGCGATAGTAGGTAAATACCGTGCCGGGCAAGTGGCGGCGAATCAACTGGTGGGTCGCCGTCACATAGCCGAGGCCTGGGCTGTCGTAGAACACGTTGTCCCAGGCCGGGGGCGCGCCGTGGCGCTCTTCCGGAAAATCGGCGAGATGCAGGTTGGCGGTCAGCCACGGCGCGTAATCGCCGGCCAGCGCGGCCGCCTTCAGTTCGCCCGGCATGGCCGGCCAGACACGCGGCAGGACAAAGGCGGGCGCCGCCCAGATCAGTTGCCGCGCCTCGAAGCGCACGGTTTTTGCCCCGAAAAGCACGTCGATCGCAACAGTCGACGTGCTTTCCTCGATACGCCAGGCCAGAGCATTGGTCACGATACGCCCCGCCGCATGGCGGGCCAGCCCGCGCGCCAGCCAGGCGTTGCCCTCGGGTGCCGTCAGCACGGAATCAGGCGCGGCATTGGCCGCCTCGCCGTTGCGGCAGGCGAAATAATGCAAGCCGGCCCAGGCCGAGGTCTGGTCGTGGGCGGTGCCGTAGTCGTCGCGCGTCGCGTAGTTGGCCAGCCAGTGCAGGCTGGGGGCGGTGAAGCCGTTGGCGTTCAGCCAAGCGCTGAAGGAAACCCGGTCAAGCGCCAGCCATTCAGGATCGCGGCTGGACAGTTCCATCGGGATGACAAAGGCGCGCCGGCCATCGCGACCGCGCGCCACCTTGATTTCCTCCATGCGCTCATGGAAGCGCCGCTGCTGCTCGCGCTCCCCGGCGTCGATACCGAGGTGGGGCAGCAAGCCCTCTTCCCACAGTCCATGGCGATAGACCCTTTCCTGCGGCGTCGCGCACAGAAAGCGTTCGTCGTAGGTCGGCCGTTCCGCCCGCGGATCGCCCTGCAGGACGTTCAGTTCGGCCAGCAATTCGCGGACCAGCGTCGCCTCTGCGCCGGGCAGCGGCAGATAGTGGGCGCCCCACGGATAGGCGACGAGCGGACTCTGCCCGGCGCGCGAATTGCCGCCCGGTTCGCTGTCCATTTCGAGCAGCAGGAAGTCGTCGACCCCGGCTTTTGCCAGCCGCCAGGCCGCCGACAGGCCGGAAATGCCGCCGCCGACAATCAGCACCGCGGTCTTTCGGGTTTCGGACGGCGCCGGAAAACCGTCGTCGCGCAGCCGGTGGCCGAGCGCGTGGTTCATGCCGAGCAGTTCGCCGGGCGGCAGCGGGGGTTTTCCGGCGGGCGCGCAACCGGCGAGGGCGGCTGCGCCCACCGTCTTCAGAAAGTCGCGCCGGCTGTTACCGGCCGCTGGTTTTACGGGGCTAGTCAAACTTCCGCAGCGAGAGGCTGACGGAAAGCTGCGCACCCAGCCAGCCGAGGAAGGCGCCGATGCCGGCCAGTGCTGCAACCTCGAGCGCCCCCGGCAGGCGCAGGCTGAAGGTGCCGCCGTAGAGCGCCGCCAGTTCGCCGACCCGCCCGGCCAGCAGGTGCAATGCGCCGAGGACCAGCGCGGCGGCGAGCAGTCCGCCGAGCGCGCCCTGCAACGCGCCGAAGTAGTAGAAGGGACGGCGAATGAAGGCATCGGTCGCGCCGATCATGCGCGCCACCTCGATTTCTGCGGCCTGCGCCATGACCTGCAGGCGGATGGTGTTGAAGGTTGCCGCCACCAGTCCGGCGGCGAAGATGCCGGCGAGCATCCACAGGGCGAGCCTGGCGAGTCTGAGGAAGGCATCGAAACGCTTGACCCATGCCGAATCGAGTTGCACATGCGCGACCTTGGGCCAGCCGGCGATTTCCTTGCGCAGGATTTCCAGCGCTTCCGGCTCGGTATTGGTCGGCTCGACGATGAAGGCATCGGGCAGCGGGTTGCGTGGCAGGCTGGCGACGATCTCGGCCATCCCATCGCTGTCCTGCAGGCGCTTCAGCGCTTCTTCCTTGGGCACGAAGCGCCATTTGCCGGTGGCCGCCTGCTTAAGCCGGTTCTCGATTTCCCCGATTTCCTTCCGGCTGGCGTCGAGATTCATGAACAGGCTGATCTGCTGCACGCCGGATACGTTGCCGCTGAGATCACGCAGACTGTCGAGCAGCACGTAGCCGAAAGCGGGCAGGGTCAGCGCGATGCCGATGACGAGCAGCGACAGCAGGGTGTTGAGCGGCGCCGACCACAGGCGGCGAAACGCCGAGCCCAGCGCTGTGCCGTGCTGGACGAACCAGGCGTTCATGCGACCAGGCTCCCGTGCTCGAGGCGCAGCATGTTCGGGTAACAACGTTCGACCCAATGCTGGTCGTGGGTCGCGACGACGACCGTCACGCCGACCTGATGAAAGGCCGTGAATATTTCGAGAATTTCGCCTGCCGAGTCGACATCGAGGTTGCCGGTCGGCTCGTCGGCCAGCAACACGGCCGGGCGATTGACGACGGCGCGGGCAATCGCCAGACGCTGCTGCTCGCCACCGGACAGCGCGATCGGCCGCGCCTTCTCGCGCGCCAGCAGGCCGACCTTGTCGAGCGCCGCCTGGGCGCGGCGGATCGCCTCGCGCCGCGGCAGGCCGGCGATCTGCAGGGGCAGCAGCACGTTGTCGAGGGCGCTGCGATCGAACAGCAGTTTCTGGTCCTGGAAG